>Ga0207646_10001195_pt1 | contig 32677 bp, 27 predicted proteins | sample KBSK5502metaG_FD_184343 | JGI IMG/M metagenome (GOLD analysis project Ga0207646, IMG submission 184343) | Corn, switchgrass and miscanthus rhizosphere microbial communities from Kellogg Biological Station, Michigan, USA - KBS K5-50-2 metaG... | ecosystem: Host-associated > Plants > Roots >... | reverse complement strand
GGCCATCGCCGCCCCCAGGCGCTCGATGAGCGGCGGGAGTGAGCCGGCTTCGTTGTATGTGGGAACGATCACGGAGATCACGACCGCCGATAGTCTAGGAACGGTGCGTGTCGCCATCGATGCCCGCCATTTGCAGACGGTGGCGCGCGTGCGAGGAATCGGTCGCTATTCGCGGAACCTTTTGGCGGCCTTCGCACGACGGGCGCCGCGCGACGTCGAATGGACGCTGCTCCGCCTGCGCAACTTTCCCGCGGCCGACCCGGGTCTCTTACCCGCTCACGACGACATCGCGACATCGCGCCTGCGCCGGCCGGAGCTTTCGATGCTCGCGCTCGACCCGGTGTTGCTCTCGCTCGAGCTCGGTGGCAAGGGAATCGACGTCTACCACTCGACCCAGCTCTCGCTCCCCGCGCGTCGCACCTTTCCCGCAGTCGTGACGATCCACGATCTCGCTCCGCTCATCTGGCCCGGTCATTACCTCCGACTCCCGTACTCGCGGGTTGGACACGCGTGGCAGTACGCGCTCGCGCGGCGAGCGGATGCGGTGATCGCGGTGTCGGAGGCGACGAAGCAGGACGTCCTCGAGCGCCTCGGTGTCCCGGCGGAGCGCGTGACCGTCGTTCCAGAGGCGGTCGACAGCGACTTCGATCCGCCGCCGGCCGAGGAGGGGCGCGCACTCGCGCGCACGCGCTTCGGCGTGCGTGAGCGCTACGTGCTCTACGTCGGACAGTTCGATCCACGCAAGAACGTGCCCGGCCTCCTCCGCGCATTCGCCTCGGCGGCCGAGCGTGACAAGGACCTTCGCCTCGTGATCGTCGGCGATCTTGGGAAGCTCTCGTCGCATCTGCGCGACGCACTCGAGACCGAACGGGTCCCGCGCGATCGCGTGATCGTGACCGGCTTCGTGGACGAGCCGACGCTCGCCGCGCTATATGCCGGTGCCGAATGCCTGCTCCACGCCGCGTTCCTCGAGGGATTCGGTCTCACCGCGCTCGAAGCGCTCGCCGCGGGGACGCCCGTGGTCGGTTACGCGGGCGGAGCGGTAGCGGAGGTCGTCGGCGACGCCGGTCTTCTCGTCCCGAGCGGCGACGAGGACGCGCTCGCGAATGCACTCGGTCACTTCCTCGACGACGGCGCGCTCCGTGCGGGTTTCCGCGGCCGCGTGCGCGCGAGAGCGAGCGCGTTCTCGTGGGACCGCGCGGCCGATGAAACGCTCGCGGTCTATCGCAGCGTCGCCCGATAACTCCCGTACAATTTAGGTCTCCAGATATGGCTCGCCGCATCCCACTTCCGCGTCTCACCCGAAGGCAGCGCACCGCGCGCTGGCAACGGGAGCGCCGCCAGCAGGCGGTCATCGTGACCGTCTTCTCGGCCGTGCTGTTCTTCGTCCTCGGCCTGGTCAGCTGGGCCGCGAGCGACAGCTATTACCAGACCAATCTCAAGCCCGCGCTGCGTTTCGACGGGAAGGTCGTCCCGATGCGCGACTGGACGACCGAGCGCAAGTACCAGCTCGCCCGTTTCTACGTGGAGTTCGGCGTTCCGCCGGGGTACGAGAACGATCCGCAGATCGCCGAGCAGAAGGCGTCCTACGACCGCAGCACGCTCAACACCCTCGAGGAATACGCGATCCTCGACCAGCAGGCCAAGGCGAACGGCATCACCGTCGCACCGGAGGCCATCGACACACGCTATCAAGATGATTTCGGCCAGTTCCGCAGCCGCCACATCCTGCTCACGTTCGACACTGCGGCGACGGACAAGGCGCTGGACGAAGCCAACGCGCTCGCGAAAGCGACCGCGATACGCGATCAGCTGCGCCAGGACCCGAACAATCAGGAGCTCTGGAACCAGCTCGCCAAGGACAACTCCCAGGATCCGGGGAGCGCCGCATCGGGCGGCGAGCTTGGCTGGGTTGGCAAGGGTCAGTTCGTGAAGCCTTTCGAGGACGCGGCCAAGGCGCTCCCCATCGGACAAATCTCCGATCCGGTGAAGTCCGACTTCGGCTATCACATCATCCAGGTCGAGGAGCGCCGCGGCCCCGCCGAGAACGACATAATCAAGCGCTGGTTCGCGAGCGGCTTCACGGAGGCCGACATCAAGCGGCACACGCAGCACGACATCCTGCGCGACGAGTTCACCAAGCGGCAGCAGGACCAGGGTGTGACGTCTCCGACGGCGCAGGTGCACATCGCCCAGATCCAGGTCGCCACGCCTCGCCCGGTGGGCGGCGACTTCCAGGCCTTCACCGATCAGCTGAAGAAGGTCGGGGACATCGGCAAAGCGCTCGACGCAGGCACCGACTTCGGTGAGGTCGCGAAGCAATACTCGGAAGACACCGCCACCAAGGACCAGGGCGGCGACATGGGCTGGATCGCGCACGGCACGCTCACCGATCTGGCCGCCGAGAACGAGCTCTTCACCATCCCCGCCGGCCAGCGGAGCCAACAGCACAACGGCCTCACGACGACGACCTGGTACAAGGTGATCGAGAAGAACGACTCGCGCGATCTCGACGACGCGCAGAAGAAGACCATCAAAGACAACGCCTACACCTACTGGCTGAACCAGCAGAAGAAGGCTCACGACGTCGTCCGCCTCATCCCTGGCCTCGAGTTCGAGTAGCACGGCGGCGTTCGCCGCCCTGCTCGAGCGCTGGCCCGCCGGCGTTGATCTCGTCCCAGCGAGCCGCCTCGACCGGCACGCGTTCTCGACGCTGCGCGCGGTCGCGATCGCGCTCGACGCTCCCGTCGACTGGGCTCTGCTCCGCGCGCGCTACCCCGCCGCTCATCCGGTCATGCTCCTCGAGCCCGACCGCGCCACGACCCTCGTTGACGCCGAACGCGACGCCGTGGGCGCCCGGTTTCTCGTCCTCGCGCCGCTCGAGCCCTTCGCCGATCTGGCGTCGCTCCACACCGTGATACGCATCGCCGAACGCCTCCGCGCACCGGACGGCTGCCCGTGGGACCGCGAGCAGACGCACGCGTCGCTGCGGCCGCACCTCCTCGAAGAGGCGTACGAGGCCCTCGCCGCGCTCGATTCCGGCGATCCGGCGCGGCTTCGCGACGAGCTCGGCGATCTTTTGTTCCAGATCGCGATTCACGCGGAACTCGCGCGTGAGGAAGGCACGTTCGACGCGAACGAGGTCGCGCGGCGGCTGAACGAGAAGCTCATTCGCCGGCACCCGCACGTGTTCGCGGGGAAGGAGATCGTCGGTGGAGATCTGCTCGCGCAATGGGAACAGATCAAGCGCGAAGAGCAGGACGGCGACGCTCCTGGCCTGCTTTCGGGCGTCCCCCGCGAGCTCCCGGCGCTCTTCGCCGCGGAGCGGATGCTCGAGCGAGCGGCGCGCGTGAAGATCGAGCCGCCGCGCCTAGACCTCCCGCTCGACATCGACGATCAGGACTTCCTCGGCGAGCTCCTGTTCGACGTCGTCGCCGCGGCGCGCGACTCGGGCTTCGACGCGGAAACCGCGCTCCGCGAGGCCAACGAGCGCTTCGCGGCGCATGTCGGACGGGTGGAAGCCCGAGCCGCGACGGATGGCCGCGCCCTCGAGTCGTACGCTCCCGACGAGATGCGACGCGTGTGGGACGAGACCGCGTGACTTTCGCGCGGCCTGACGGCCGCACACCCATGGCGCTCCGACCGATCACGATCAACGTCGGCGTGTCGAAGTTCGCCGAAGGGTCGGCGGAGATCTCGTTCGGTGACACCAAGGTGCTCTGTCTCGCGACGCTTCAGGAGAGCGTGCCGAAGTTCCTGGAAGGCAAAGGCACCGGATGGATCACCGCGGAGTACGCGATGCTGCCGCGCAGCACGCCCGAGCGCAGCCAGCGCGAAAGCATCGCGGGACGGCCGGGCGGTCGCACGTTCGAGATCCAGCGCCTCGTCGGCCGCGCGCTGCGCGCGGCGATCGATCTGAAGGCGCTCGGACCGCGCAGCGTCATGGTCGACTGCGAGGTCATCCAGGCCGACGGCGGGACGCGCACCGCCGCGATCACCGGCGGGTTCATCGCGCTCGCGCACGCCGTCCGGAAGGTCAAGCCGTCGCCGATCGCGCGCAACGTCGCCGCGGTCTCCGCCGGGTACGTGAAGGGCGAGCTCCTCCTCGACCTCGCGTACGCCGAGGACTCGATCGCCGACGCGGACGTGAACGTGGTCGCGACCGGCGAGGGCGAGCTCATCGAGGTGCAGGGGACTGCCGAGGGCCGGCCCTTCTCGCGCGGCGACTTCGACCGCGTCCTGGCCCTCGCCCTCGACGGGATCAGCCAGCTCGTCGCCGCCCAGCGCGCGGCCCTTCGCTGACGGAACGACCGGCAGCCCCCGCGCGTATATAGGCCGAGGATGAGCCCGCTGGCGGCTTGGGGCCGCTTCGTCTACCGCCGCCGCTGGGTGGTCCTCGTGCTGTCGCTGCTCACGGTCGGCGTGTCGGTCGCCTCGCTCTTTTCGGGCGGTCAGCTGCGGAACGTCGAATTCCGCGACACGGAGGCCGGCAGGGCGAGCCAGCTGATCCGCGACGAATTCCCGCCGGTGACCGGCGGTCCAGTCGCGGCGACCTCGTCGTTCGTCCTGATCTTCACGAGCAAAGAGAGCCTCGCCGCAGCGGATCCCCGTTTCATCGACGGAGTGAACAGCGCGCTCGGTCCTCTCCGCTCGGATCCGCGCGTCGTCTCGATCGCCACGCCCGACAGCGTGCCCGCCGCCTCGGCCGCGGCGCTGCGGTCCAAGGACGGGAAGCGCGCGCTCGCCAACGTGACGGTGAAGGGGAGCACCACCCAGGCTGAGGGATTCTTCGCGGAGCTCCGGGCGCTCGTCCGGCCCGACATGTTCGATGTGCTCGCCACCGGAAACATCCCGCTGAACGGCGACATCGACGCGGCGCTCGATCGAGATCTCCAGCGCGCGGAGTTCGTCTCGCTGCCCCTTGCGTTCGTGCTGCTCCTGCTCGTGTTCGGGAGCGCCGCGGCGGCGCTGCTCACGCTCGGGGTGGGCGTGATCGTCATCGTTGCCGGCCTCGGCGCGACGTTCGCGCTCGCTCGAGCGGTCGATGTCTCGCAATACGCGCTCAACATCGTCACGCTCATCGGTCTCGGCGTCGCGATCGATTACTCGCTCTTCATCGTGAGCCGCTTCCGTGAGGAGCTCGGGCGCGGCACGGACGTCGAAGACGCCGTCGGCATCGCACTCGCGACGGCGGGCCGCGCGATCCTGTTCTCAGGCATCACTGTGGCCATCGGTCTCGCGGGGATGCTTTTCTACCCGGGCACATTCCTGGTGTCGCTCGGCATCAGTGGCTCGCTCGTGGTCGCCGCGGCCGTTCTTTACGCGCTGACCTTCCTGCCCGCATTGCTTGCGATCTTCGGCCCGCGCGTCGGTGCCTTGCGGCTGCCGCTGCCCCGTGGTCGGAGCGGTGCCGGCGTCTGGCATTCCATCGCGACGACCGTTATGCGGCGACCGGTGCTCGTGCTTCTACCGACCATCGCGCTCATCGCGATCGCGGCCTCCCCGTTCACGCAGCTTCGCCTCGCCTCGGCCGACGCCACGATCCTCCCGCCGACGATCGAGTCGCGGCATGGGTACGACGTGCTCGTAAACGAGTTTCCCGGCCAGGACCAGTCGACGATCACGGTCGTCGCGCGCTTCCCGGACGATCCCCTCGGCCACCGCGCGGCTCTCGACGACCTGCGCGCCCGGCTGGCGGCGCTTCCGAACGTGCTCCGCGTTGACATGCCGCTCAGCCCTACGGGCCCGCACATCGCCCTGCTCTCGGTGCGAACCGCAAGCACCGCGCAGAGCGATGAGGCCCGCGCGATCGTGAGAGCGGCCCGCGCCCAGGCCGTGGCGGGCGGCGATGTTCTCGTCACGGGGAACACGGTTTTTGACGTCGATGCCGTGGACTACCTCGTCGCGCGAACCCCGATCGCGGTCGGGTTCGTCACGCTGACAACGATGCTCGCGCTCTTCTTCCTGTTGGGATCGGTCGTGCTTCCGCTGAAGGCGGTGGCGATGAACGTGCTGTCGGTCAGCGCGTCATTCGGCGCGCTCGTTTGGATCATCCAGCAGGGCCATCTCGCGACCGTCCTGAACTTCACGCCGCAGTCGATCGAGCCCAGCCTTCCGGTGATCATGTTCTGCATCATGTTCGGGCTCTCGATGGACTACGAAGTCCTTCTGCTCTCGCGCATCCAGGAGGAGTACCGGCGGACGGGCGACAACGTCGCCGCGGTCGCGATGGGCCTCGAACGCAGCGGCAGGCTCATCACCGGAGCCGCCGCGATCATGGTGGGCGTCTTCGTCGCGTTCGCGCTGGCCGACGTCGTGATCATCAAGTCGGTCGGCATCGGGCTCACCATCGCGGTGCTGCTCGACGCGACACTCGTCCGCGCGCTCGTCGTCCCCGCGACGATGCGCCTGCTCGGCCGCGCCAATTGGTGGGCGCCCTGGCGACTCGGACGCGGCCTGCGCCTCGAAGCCGCGAGCGCGACCATGGACGCGTGAGAGGCGCGTCCCAGGACCGGCGCCGCTTCCTGATCGGCTCGACGAACCCCGGCAAGCTCCGCGAGTACCGCGAAATGCTCGCGGGACTCGACCTCGAGCTCGTCGCGCCCAACGATCTCGACCCCGTGCCCCCCGAGCCAACCGAGGACGCGCAGACGTACGCCGAGAACGCGTCGGCGAAGTCACGCGGCTATGCGTCCGCGAGTGGCCTTCAGGCCATCGCCGACGACTCCGGTCTCGAGGTCTACGCGCTTCGCGGCGCGCCCGGCGTGCGCAGCCGGCGTTTCTTTGGCGACGACGCGAGCGCCGAGGAGCGGAACGCGAAGCTCCTTGCCCTTCTCGACGGGGTCGCGGACCGGTCCGCGCGATTCGTCTGCGTCACGGCGCTCGCGTCTCCGGACGGACACGTCGAGCTCTTCGAGGGCGAGGTGCAAGGGGAGATCGCGGAGGCGCCGCGCGGCGAAGCTGGCTTTGGCTACGACCCCGTGTTCGTGATCGCCGGAGACGGCCGCACGATGGCCGAGCTTCCGTCGGGGGAGAAACACCGCCTCTCACATCGCGGCATCGCGGGCGCGAAGCTACGGGCGCGTCTCGCGACCGGAGCGTGAGAGGTGGGGGCCATGCCCCCACCGGGCACGGCCCCCCGGCCGATGGAGTTGTCAGTCGGAACGCTGACCGGTCGTATCAATCTGACGGTGCGGTTCCCTGCGGACGAACCGCTTCGCCTCGTCCAGAGACACGCCGCCGGTCGGCCGCCAGTCGTGGTGCTCGCGGGCGCTCGCCGGGCAGTACGCCCAGCGGTCGTCGTGCATCGTCAGGGCGTCGTCCGGTTCGGACCCCTGGTGTTCCGCCCGAGCGCAGACGAAATCGACGCGATCGTCCATCAACATGAATGACGCAGCAGCACCTGGAATTACGTCACTCGCTCAGGTGAATCGCGCGCCGACTCCGTGGTACGGAACCGATACGCCCTCGCTCGGGAGAGTCGGTTCTAGGCGCTTCGCTCCGGCACGCGGCTGAGCGCGACCCGAAGCGCGGCCACATCCCGATGGAACACGTCGTCGGCGATGGGCTTGCGCCGCGGATCGGGCTGCATCAACCCTTTCGCGGGTTGACCGGGGCTGTCGTCGGTCACGTAGCGGGGGACGAGGTGCGTGTGTAGGTGGGGCACGGTGTTGCCGAGCATCTCGAGATTCATCTTCGCCGGCTGGTAGTGCGCCTCGAGAGCGCGCGCGACCTTCAGCATCTCTCGCAGGTAGGTGGTCGCGTCGGAATCCGCGAGCTCGGTGAGGTCGGCGATGTGCCCGCCGCGCCAGATCACGATCGTGTAGCCGGGCTGGCCGATATCGCCGCGCACGAGATAGGCGTCGGAGACGCGGCCGGCGAAGATCCGCGCGTTCCCGTACGTCTCGTCGGGTCGGCCTTCGGAGCACATCGGGCAGCCCTTACCTGCTTTGCGCTCCTCCCAATCGCTATCCCACGTTCGGGTCACGTCGGCAACGGTAGCGTCCCCGCGTCGTACACCAAGTATCCGTCCAGGGTCCGTGCGGCGTCCCAGAGCACGTGTCGCTCGCTCTTTCCTGGTGCGAAAAGATGCGTGACGCTCCACCCGTCCACGGTCAGACGATCAGCGATCAATCTGCGGTGACAGCGCCACCAGAGCGTTTCGGCGCACATGAACGCGGTGCGCGATTCACCTGCGAGGGAGGTCAGTCGCTCGTAGCCGTTCGCGAACTCTTCGCTGCTCATGTGATCGGCGTATCCGCGGAAGGCCGCGACCCGTAACGCGCGATGAGGCGAATCCGCGCGGGGCTCGCGACGACCGCCAAGTTCGGGCAGATGCAGGTAAGCGACGCCGACCTCGCGGAGCGAGACCTCGAGGGAGGCGGCGCCGAACTGGGGATGCCGCCGGGACCCAGGCAAGAGCCGCACGTCCGCGAGAGCTTCGATGTCGGCTTCGCGCAGTATCGCGACGAACTCATCGACTGGCCGCGCGCCATGACCGACGGACCAGATCTCCATGAAGATCAGTGTGGGAGACTCGAGCGATGAGCGACGTCGCGATCCGGCCCGTCACGCCCGACCAGCACGACACGGTCATGCACTACTTCGACATGGTCGCGTATGCGGACAACCCCAACTGGGCGAAGTGCTTCTGTATGGAGCGCCTTGTCGAGGACTACGAGCAGCGGACCAAAGCCCAAAACCGCGCGTCGCGAAGCGAGCTCATCCTCTCGGCGAAGGCGAATGGGCTGGTCGCGTATCGGCTGGGGCGCGTCGTCGGTTGGTGTCGCGCGATCGTGTGTTTCGTCGTCGCCCCGGACCAGCGGCGGCAGGGAATCGCGACGCGGCTGCTCGAGGCGGCCCTCGAGCATCTGCGGTCCCGGGGCATGAAGACCGCTGAGGCATATCCTTGGGCTCGAGACGTCGACCCTTCGCGCTGGGTTTGGTCGCAGTACGTCGGTCCGTTATCGATGTACGTGAAGGCGGGCTTCGAGGTGACCGAGAGACAGGACGATTTTTGTATCGTGCGGAAGACGCTATGAGCGGCCGAGTCGTTTCCCTTCATGTCCGCACCGAGAAGCATGGCCCGCCCATGCCCGTCGCCGAAGTGATCGGACGGGTCGGCGGCGGTCTCGAAGGCGACGTGCACGCGCACCGCTCATCCCGCGCGGTGCTCGTCATCGACCGCGCCACGGTGGACGCGCTGCAGCTCGCGCCGGGCGATCTTCGCGAGGAGATCACCGTGGAGGGCCTGCCCGACGTGACCAACCTGCCCGAGGACACCGAGTTGCGCATCGGAGGGGTGACGCTGCGCGTCAACGGTCCGTGCGAGCCCTGCACGCACATCGGCGAGCTACTAGGCGTTCCCGATAGCGAGGTCTTCCGGCAATCGCTTCTCGGGCGGCGCGGTGCGCTCTGCACCGTAAGCGCGGTTTCCGGACCGGTTCGCGTCGGTGACCGCGTCGAGGTCCTCGCGCGTGCATGAGTTCAGCACCGAATCGCCACCGTCCGAGGGCTGTTCCGCAACCTTTTCCTCCCATAGCCTCGCTGATGTGAGCGACCGCATTACCTCATCCGCAGCAGCAGCGTCGGAGGACGAGGCCTAGTCGCGACCGCTCACACCGCGAAGCGACGAAGGCCTCCCGAGAGCGGGAGGCTTCTTCATTAAGTAGGGGGAACGTGGCGAGCGAGCACGATGCGTGTGCGCTGGTCGCAATAGCGCGGAAGGACGCGCGGCCGACACGCGCGGTCCTCGAGCTCGCGCTCCACGGCATGGCGTCGCTCGCGCATCGCTCGGGCGTCGTCGACGGCGAAGGCGACGGCGCCGGCCTCCTGACCGACATCCCGCGTGCTCTGTGGGCGCAGGAGCTCGAGCGAACAGGACGGGACGAAACGGCCGTCCAGCTCGAGCGCTTCGCGGTCGGGCACTTCTTCCATGAGGACCCCGCGGACCCCAAGACGATCGTCGCGATCCTCGCGGGTCGCGGGATCGAGACCCTCCTCGCGCGGACCGAAACAACGGATGAGGCCGCGCTGGGCCCGCGCGGACGCACCGAGGCTCCGCGGTTCCTCCAGCTCGCGCTCCTCGCGCCGCGCGGGGCGACGCCCGGGTCGCGCGCGCTCTACGAGGCAGGCGTCGACATCGAGCGGATGACATCCGCGACGGTCGTGAGCCTCTCGCGGCATACCGCTGTCTACAAGCTGCGGGGCGCGGGGCATCAGCTCACGTCGTACTTCGCCGACCTCGCCGATCCGCTCTTCGCGACGTCGTCCGCGTTCGGTCACAACCGCTACGCGACGAACACGTCGACCAGCTTCACGCGGGTGCAGCCGTTCCCGGTCTTCGCGCACAACGGCGAGATCAACACGATCAGCCGTCTCCGCGAGGAAGCGCGTGCGCTCGGCCTTCCGCTCTCGCGCGACGGGAGCGACTCGCAGGACGTCGACGCGGCCATCCGCGCACTCGTAATCCGTCATGGGCTCACCGCGGTCGAGTCGATCGAGCTCCTCTTCCCACCGATCGTCAACGAGATGAAGCGCATGGGCGCGGAGCTCCAGGACGCGTACGTCCAGGGGCGCGCCGCGATCGGACCGCTCGCCCAGGGACCAGCCGGGATCCTCGTCCGCGTCGGCGACACCTGCATCTTCGGCGTCGACGCCCTCGGCCTCCGGCCCCTCTGGCACGTGGAGACCGAGGAGGAGCACGTGTTCGCGAGCGAGCGAGGGTTCATCCCGCTCGAGCGATACGTCAGCGACCCAGTGCCGCTCGCGCCCGGCGAACGGGTCGCACTGCGCCGCGACAGGGGATGGCGCCTGCTTGACCAGAACGCCGTGCGCGAGAAGTTCCTCGCGGCGCGTCGCCTCCGCGGCGTCGCGATGAGCGGGCTGCGCTCGCATCTGGTGACCGGCGGGCCGGCTGAGCCGATCGCCGCCGCCAAGCGGTGGGAGATCGGGACGCCGCCTGACGAGATGGACGACGTGTCGGTTCGTCGCGAGCGCCAGTTCGCGGCGCTCGGCTTCGAGCCGGACGACCTCAAGATGGCGGCGTTCATGATCGAGACCGGCAACGAACCGATCGGGTCGCTCGGGTACGACGGGCCGCTCGCCGCGCTCGCGCCGCGCGCGAACCTGGCCGACCACCTTCACGAGACGGTCGCCGTGGTCACGAATCCCGCGATCGATCGCGAACGCGAGATCGAACACTTCTCGACGCGCGCGCTGCTCGGCCCGCGACCCGCGCCGCACGCGCATGACGCCCGCCGTTGGATCGAGCTCGCGACGCCGCTCCTGTTCGGTGGCCATCCGGCATGGACCGGCCTGCGCAGCGACGATTTTCGCGGCCTCGCGCGTCAGAAGGGGACGTGGCTGCTCGACGACGTCGTGGCGCGGTTCACCACCGATGCAAAGGTCCCGCCGGTCTTCCTCGAGGCGGACCGTGATTGGGAAGAGCATCCTCGCGACGCGCTCGCGAGGCTCGGCGCGGCGGCCGCCCGCGGGGTCCGCGCCGGCGCGCAGCTCGTGGTCGTTCGCGATCACGGCGTGATGAACGAAGGCCGCGCATGGATCGACCCGCATCTCGTGATCGCCGCGGCGCATCGCGCGCTCGTGGCTCAGCCGTCCCTCCGTCGTGATTGCGCGCTCGTCGTCTCGGCCGGGAGCATCCGCAACCTCCACGACGTGATGGTCGCGCTCGCGCTCGGCGCGGACGCGGTCAACCCGTACCTGCTTCTCGAGTACGCGATCGCGACCGCCGACCCGGACGCGCTCGGCAATCTCGTCGAGGCGCTTCGCAAGGGCATCGAGAAGGTGATGTCGACCCTCGGGATCCACGAGCTCCGCGGCTACGGCCGGCAGCTGTCGGCGGTGGGGCTGGCGCCCGAGGTCGCGCGGTTCGCCGGACTCGAGACCTTCTGCGCGACCGACGAGGTCGGGCTCGGCTGGGATCGCATCGCCGAAGAAGGCTTCGCCAGTGCGTCGATGCTCCGCGAGCGGCGCGACGCGCGGCTCGAGCCCGCCTTCCGCATCTGGCCCCGCGCCTGGAAGTCGGCGCTCGCGGTGGCCAACGGCGAAGCGCCGTACGCGACGTACGCCGAGAAGCTCCGTGAGCTGGAGACGTTGCACCCGGTCTCGCTCCGGCATCTCGTCGACTTCAGCCGGCCCCTCGATGACGCCGAGGGTGCGGCGTCGACCGCGGCCGGCGAGCACGCCGCGCCCTTCTACATCTCGTCGATGTCCTTTGGATCGCAGGGCGAGACCGCGTACCGCGCGTACGCGGAGGCGATGGCGCGGCTCGACCTGCTCTGCATCAACGGCGAGGGGGGAGAGCTCCCCGATCTCATCGGCCGCTACCCGCGCAACCGCGGCCAGCAGATCGCGTCCGGGCGATTCGGTGTTTCGGCCCTGCTCGCGAACTCGTCGAACTACCTCGAGATCAAGATCGGACAGGGCGCGAAGCCCGGCGAGGGCGGTCACCTGCCCGCACGGAAGGTCTCGAAGAAGGTCGCCCTCGCGCGGAACGCGCAACCGGGGATCGACCTCATCTCGCCGTCGAACAACCACGACATCTACTCGATCGAAGACCTCGCGCAGGTCGTACACGAGCTCAAGACGGTCAATCCGCGTGCACGCGTCTCGGTGAAGGTGCCGGTCGTTCCCGACATCGGCGTCATCGCCGTCGGCATCGCCAAGGCCGGCGCCGACATCGTCACGCTCTCGGGCTACGACGGTGGGACCGGCGCAGCGCGTCAGCACGCGCTGCGCCGCGCGGGGCTCCCGGTGGAGATCGGCGTCGCTCAGGCGCACCGCGCCCTCGTCGCGTCCGGGCTCCGCAACGTCGTCGAGCTCTGGTGCGACGGCGGGATGAAGAGCGCGCTCGATGTCGCGAAGATGCTCTGCCTCGGAGCCGACCGCGTCGGCTTCGGCACGCTCGCGATGGTCGCGATCGGATGCACGATCTGCCGCGGTTGCCAGCTCGACACGTGCCACGTCGGCATCGCGACGCAGCTCGAGTCCGTGGCGGAGGCGACCGACCGCGGCGTGAAGCGGTTCGAGCCGCGCGAGTTCGAGCGCGCCGTGGACAACCTCGCCCGTTTCTTCACCGCGCTACGCGAGGAGCTCGGCCGCATCGCGGCGCAGCTCGGGGTTCGCGCAACGACCGATCTGGTCGGCCGCACCGATCTCCTCGCGCAGGTGCGCGGGCTCGATCGCGTCGATCTGGGCGAGCTTCTGGAGCCGGTCACGTGGACGCCGCCGGGCCGGCGCGAAGTGCGCGTCGTCGCCGGGGTTGCCGCGGCGACCGAGGAAGCGGAGGAGGGGCGGACGCTCCGCGCGGCCGACCGCTTTGTCGCGACGGATGCGTCAGGCGAGCTCGCGCGTCTTCGAATCGCCGGGGCGAGCATCACCGATGTCGCGTCGAGCTATCGCGAGGGCTCCGTCGCCGGGAACGGGTTCGCGGCGTACACCACCGATGGCGTCGCGCTCACGCTGCGCGGCGGCGCGCAGGACGGTGCCGCAAAGACTGCGCTCGGCGGGACCGTCGCGATCCTCAAAGCCCGCAACGCAGCTGGGAATTTCATCGACGGGTCCGTCGGCAAATGCTTCGCGTACGGCGCGCAGCGCGGCAGGTTCCTGGTACAGGGCGGCGCTGACGCGCGGGCCGCGATCCGGCTCTCGGGCGCGCAGGTCCTCTTCGGTGGTGACCTGCGTGGCTTCGCGTTCGAGTACATGACCGGCGGCACCGCGGTGGTGCTGGGCGATCCCGGACGATGGATCTGTTCGGGTATGAGTGGCGGCGTCGTGTTCCTGCGCCACGACCCAACGAGTGGACTCGACGACGTTGCGCTGCGCGATCGCTTCGCGAAGGGCGCGAAGGTCCACATGCGCCCGCCGCGCGACGACGATCTCCCCGCGCTGCGCGAGCTCATCGACGCCTACGCGGACGCACTCCGCGACAGCGGTCAGCCCGAAGCGGCGGACCACGTCCACGGGCTTCTCGCCGATCCCGCGGCGAACTTCCGAGCTATTCGACCCGGAGCCGACATCACGGACCAAAACGTCTCGACCGAATAGCCCCTCCTGCGCGAACTTCAGTTGCCGCTCGGCGTCCCATCGAGGGCGTCTCGTGGAGTACGCGTGCGATGGACTTTTCGGAGCCGCGCTCGCTGCCGCCGCGCACGCGCCTCGCCGCCGGCCACACGCTGGCGGATGACGAGTGGCGCGGATCGAAACTCACGGAACAGCCGCAACCAACCACCGAGTCCCAGGTAAGACGGCGGGAGGTGCCCATCGACGGCGGCGTGCGCGAGCAGGCGCGCGGCGGGGGCGCGCCCGAGCGTTGCGGCGAGCGCACCGGCAATCGTCGGTCGCCACGCAGAGAAGGCGACGGTCACGAAGTCGCGGTACAGCCGCTCGTCGCTGCGTGCCACCAGCGGCGGTCCGCGTTTGTGGAGGCGGACGAAGACCGCATCGACGCCGGGAGCCGGCGCGAAGTCGCTGCGGTGGAACGCGTGCAGAACCCGCACGGAGAACCACGGCGCGATGAGCAGCGCAGCGAGCGTCATCTGGGGTCGGCCCGCAAAGCGCCGCGCGGCCTCGCGCTGCAGGACGAGATAGGCGTCGCGTGGAGGTGTCTCAGCGTCGACGAGCTTTCGCACGAGGTCGGCTGTGATGTCGAAGGGGGGATTCGCCACGATGACGCATTCGGACCGCGGGAAGCGGTACGCGAGGATGTCGCCTTCGCGCACGGCGACGTTCGGCGCGTCGTGAAAGCGCCGGCGAAGGCGACGCACGAGGGCGGGGTCGCGTTCGATCGCGACCACCCGCGAACTTCGGCGAGCCAGCGCCGACGTGAGAGCGCCTGAACCCGCGCCGAGGTCGTAGACGACATCGCCCGCACCGATTCGCGCGAACGAGACGAGCTTCGCGGCGAGAGAGGGATCGGCGAGCGTGTTCTGCGTTCGCCAGAACTGACTTCGCGTACGGGGTGACATCTGCTTCTCCTTTCGAGTGGGTACGAAAAACCGCGTGGCGACGCCACGCGGCCAAACGGAGCCCACGGGAGGGAGCTAGATGTCTGCTGCCAGATCGCTCGAACGCACGCGCCCCAGCGGGGCTCCGCTACATCCGGCGACGAACGAGGCCCATTGGCGCACCTCCTGCGAAGATCGCGATGCAGTGTAGGTACGTCAGGTCGCGCTGCGCGCGACCCCTTGTCCGCCGTCGCCATAGTGTCCGTGCGTGAGCCTGTTCGCTCTCGGTCTGATCCTCATCTCCGCGGTATTTCATGCGACGTGGAATCTACTTGCGAAGCGCGCCGGCGCGGACACGCCGTTTCTCTGGCTCGCGTACGTCGTCGGCGCGATCGTGTTCGCGCCGTTCGCGATCGGCATCCTTCTGATCGCGCGGCCCGAGCTCGGCTGGCCCGCGCTCGCGTTCATCGCGGTCGCGGTCGGTCTGCAGACCCTCTACTTCGCGACGCTCACCGCGGGCTATCGCGCGGGAGACCTCTCGCTCGTGTATCCCGTCGCGCGCGCGAGCGGTCCGCTTCTCGCGACGGTCGGCGCGATCGCGATCTTCGGCGAACACCCGACGCCGGTCGCTGTGGGCGGCGCGCTCGCGATCGTCGCGGGCGCGCTCGTGCTCACCGGCGACCCGCGCGCGTTGCGCCGCGACGGTGCGGGGCTCGCCGTCGGCTTCGCGCTCGCGACCGGTGCCGTCATCGCGCTCTACACGCTCTGGGATAAGACTGCCGTCTCGGTCGCGCTCATCCCGCCGCTCCTCTATGACTGGGCGACCGTCGTCGGTCAGGCCCTCGTCGTGACTCCGGTCGCGCTGCGCCGCCGCGACGCGGTGCGCGATGCGTGGGCGCGCCATCGCGGCGCGGTGATCGGCGTCGGGGTGCTGAGCCGGCTCGCGTACATCCTCGTCCTCACCGCGCTCGTGGTGAGTCCGGTGTCATACGTAGCTCCGGCGCGCGAGATCGGCATCCTGATCGGTGCCGTCCTCGGGGCCCGCGTGCTCGCGGAGGGTCACGTCATGCGTCGAGGTATCGGTGCAGCCGCAATGGTGGTCGGCGTGCTCGCTTTGGCCCTCGGTTAATAACTGACCGACCTGTGGCATGTGCCGTTTGGCGGTCACACCTAGTATCCGCGGGTGCGGCTCCTCCGCCTCGTGGCTCTCGTCGTCCTGATCCTTGCGCTCACCCCGACGCCGGCCGCGGCCGCGGACGTCCGCAGTGGACAGGAGATCGTCGTCGGCACGGCTGAGACGATCGACGATGACCTCTATGCCTTCGGAACGAACATCTCCATCAACGGAACGATCAACGGGGACCTCATTGCGGCCGGCTCCAATGTCACGATCGACGGGACGGTCACCGGCGACGTCATCGCGGCTGCGAACAACGTGATCATCCGCGGCCAGGTCGGCGGCAGTGTTCGCGCGGCCGGGACCAATCTCAACATTGATGGCAAGGTCGCGAAGGACGTTGTCGGCGGCAGCGTCAACATGAACATCCAAAGCAACGGTCGCGTGGGTCGCGATGTGCTGGCCGGCGCGACCAATACGAACATCCAAGGCCAGATCGGCCGCGACCTTCAGGCTGGCAGCACGAGCGTGGAGATCAGCGGCACGGTCGGGCGGGACGTTCTCGCGCAGACGACCAATATCAACGTCACCGGGACGGGATCGATCGGGGGCTCGCTCAAGTACACCAGCCCGAACGAGGCGAAACTGGCGAGCGGCTCCACTGTGAAGGGCGGCATCGAGCACCGCACGCCGGAGCCGGGCCGTGAGCCGCTCGTGACCGGACCGGCGGCGCTCGTCGTGGACTGGCTCAAGGGTCTGATCGGCCTGCTCATCCTCGGGATCCTCGTCGTGTTCTTCTTCCCGGGCTTCTCCCGCCGCGCGGGCGAGGCGCTCGTCCACTCGCCGTGGCTGACCCTCGCCATCGGCGCGCTCGTACTGATCGGTCTCCCCATCCTGTCGATCGTGTTCTTCGCGGTGGGCGCGTTGATCGGCGGGTGGTGGATCGGGTTCGTCGTGCTCGCGCTGTTCACCGTCGTTCTCGCGCTCAGCATTCCCATCGCCGCCGTGGGTGTCGGCGGTGCGCTGCTGCGCGTGGCGCGACGGCCCGTGCCGGTGTGGTTCGCGCTCTTCATCGGCCTCGTCGCGCTCCTGCTCGTAGCGCTCATTCCGATACTCGGCGGCCTCGTCATCTTCTGCGCCCTTCTGTTCGGGATGGGCGCGACGACGATCGCGGTCGTCGGTAACCGGCGCGCAGAGGTCGCCACGGCCTAGGTCCGCGCGCGGCTAGCATGCCGTGGTGCCCTCATGAGCCTCGTCCCTATCCCCGCGACGCTCACGCCCCGCTCGGGCTCGTTCGCGCTCGGCGCGACGACCGCGATCGTGGCCGGCAGCAACCTGCGCAGCCAAGCCCAGCAGCTGCGTGACCAGCTGCGTCCCTCGACCGGGCTCCCGCTTGCGGTCCGTCTTTCGGGAGCGGGGTCGCGCATCGCGCTCGCGCTCGACCCCTCGCTTGCGAGGCTCGGTGACGAGGGCTACCGCCTCACCGTGACCGCCGATGAAGTCGCGATCCGCGCACCGAAGCCCGCGGGCATCCGTCACGGCTCGCAGACGCTGCGGCAGCTCCTTCCACCCGAGATCTTCCGCCGCGCGCCGGTCGCGGGCGCATCGTGGTCGATCCCGGCGGTCGAGATCGAGGACCGCCCGCGCTTCGGGTGGCGCGGGAGCCACCTCGATGTCGGCCGCCATTTCATGCCGAAGGAATTCGTGCTCAAGCACATCGATCTCCTCGCGCTCCACAAGTTCAACGTCTTCCACTGGCATCTCACCGAGGACCAGGGCTGGCGCATCGAGATCAAGAAGTACCCGAAGCTCACCGCGGTCGGCGCGTTCCGCAAGGACTCGATGACCGCGCCGCGTACGAAAGACCCGGCGCTCCGCAAGTTCTCGGGCAGGCCGCACGGCGGCTTCTACACGCAAGACGATGTGCGCGAGGTGGTGCGGTACGCGGCGGAGCGCGGCGTCGCGGTCGTTCCGGAGATCGAGATGCCGGGCCATGCGATGGCCGCGATCGCGGCGTATCCCGAGCTGGGCAACACCGGAGAGCCCATCGAGGTACTCACGACCTGGGGCATTACCGAGCATGTCCTCGGCGTCACCGACAGCGTCCTCCGCTTCTTCGAAGACGTCCTCGACGAGGTGCTCGAGCTTTTTCCGTCGAAGTTCATCCACGTCGGTGGCGACGAGTGCCCGAAGAACGAATGGCGCAACACTCCCTCCGCGCAGGAGCGCATGAAGAAGGAAGGCCTCAAGAACGAGGACGAGCTGCAGTCTTGGTTCATCCGCCACTTCGATTCGTGGCTCGCGAAGCGTGGCCGTCGCCTCGTCGGGTGGGACGAAATTCTCGAGGGCGGCCTCGCGCCGGGCGCGACGGTGATGAGCTGGCGCGGCGAGGCAGGCGGGATCGCGGCCGCGAAAGCCGGGCACGACGTGGTCATGGCGCCGCAGAAGCCGATGTATCTCGACCACTCGCAAAGCGAGCTTCCGACGGAGCCGCCGGGGATCGGTGGTCACAACTCGCTCGAGGATGTCTACGCGTACCAGCCGGTGCCGAAGGAGCTCTCGGCTGACGAGGCGAAGCACGTCCTCGGCGCCCAGGGACAGATCTGGACGGAGTACATGCCCGATCCCAAGCGCGTCGAGTACATGGCCTGGCCGCGCCTCATCGCCCTCGCGGAGGTGCTGTGGTCGCCAGGCGAGACCCGTGACTGGGCCGACTTCCAAAAGCGGCTCGCCACACACCTCGAACGGCTCGCGATCCTGGATGTGAATTACCGCGGGCGGTTCAACCCGCCGGACTAGCGCGTGGGGCGCCAACTCATCAGGGGCACCTACCCCTGGGGCTAAACTCGCCTCGCTACGCGACGTGGGGAGGTCGGTGATGCTCGTTCGGGCCCGCAGTCTGCTCGCGATTCCAGCGCTCGCGCTCGTCGGCGCGCTCCTCGTCTCCGCATGTACCGGAGCGGCCCAGCCCAGCGGTTCACCCGCTGCCTCGGCGCAGGGCGCGCCGGTCGCCGGCGGGACCGTGACGATCCCGATCGGGGCAGACCCGACGCTGAACCCATGGAGCCCGAACGCGTTCGTCGAATCGCTGTTCATCAACCGCGCGATCTTTGAGGGGGTCACCAAGCCCGGGAAGGATCTCGCGCCCGCCCCAGACCTTGCGGAGAGCTGGACCACCGCCGCTGACGGACTCAGCTGGACGTTCAAGCTCCGAAGCGGGGTGAAGTGGAGCGACGGCACGCCGTTCTCCGCCGATGACGTGGCCTTCACCTTCAACGATGTCGTCCTGAAGCCTGACCTCGGCGCCCAGAACCGCGCGAGCTACGCGGCCCTGAAGAGCGTCACCGCCGTCGACGCCAACACGGTGCGCTTCGACCTGTCGCGAAAGTTCGCGGCGCTCCCGTCGTTCCTCGCGTACAACGCCGGCATCCTGCCAAAACACGTTCTCTCGGCGAACCCGCTGACGACCACATCCTTTAATAAGGGTGTCCCCGTGAGCACCGGGCCATTCAAGGTCGAGAAGTACACCTCGGGACAGAGCGTGTCGCTCGTGCGGAACGAGAACTACTTCGGACCGAAGGCATATCTCGATAAGGTCGTCTTCACCGTCGTGCCCGACCCCAACACGCAGGTCGCGCAGGCGCTCTCGGGCGACATCAGCATCATGATCCTGGACAACAAGGCCGCCGTCGATCGTGTGAAGACCGCCCCCGGCCTCCTCGTCGCGTCGCGTCCGCTCGTCCAGTACTACTGGCTCGCGCTCAACCAGACCGATCAGCGCTTCACCGATGTGCGTGTGCGGCAGGCCTTCGTGTACGCAATCGACCGGCAGGCCATCATCAAGTCGGTCGAGCTCGGGTATGGCTCCATCGCGAACTCGCCGATCACGCCGGCGCTCGCCGCGTACTACGACCCGTCGCTCGCGTCGAAGTACCCGTATGACCCCCAGAAGGCGAAGGACCTTCTCACCGCGGCGGGCTGGAAGGCCGGCGCGGACGGCGTCATGCAGAAGGACGGCAAGCCGTTCCAGTTCACGATGGACGTCGGGCAACGTGGCGTGCTCGAGCCGGTGAACGCGCTCATCCAGCAAGATCTCAAGAAGGTGGGGGTCATCGCCGACCTCAACACCATGGAGTGGAACAGCTACATCCAGAAGGACGTCGTTCGCCGCGATTACAGCGTGACGGTGAACTGGTGGACGTACCCGTCCGATCCGGACGTGTTCCCGTATTACCACTCGAGTGCGGCGGGAAAGGGCTTCAACATTCCGGGCTACCAGGACCCCAAGCTCGACGATCTGCTCGTACAGGGCCAGAGCGCGAGCGATCTCGAGACACGCAAGGCTGTCTACAAGCAGCTGCAGGCCTACACCTCCGAGACGCTGCCGTACCTGTTCCTCTGGTACCCGCAGGAGATCGACGTGATCAGCACATCGCTGAAGGGCGTGCCCGAGCTCGGTCTTCGCGATGCCATGCACTACCTTGGCGAATGGTGGTTGGCTAAGAAGTGACCTCCGCTTCGCTCCGGCTTTCCGGAGCGGTCTGGCCGCTCCGGCAGTAGCTCGCTTCCTTCTTCAGCGCGTCGCGTTGGGGGCGCTCGTGATCGTGTTCGCGAGCGCCCTCACCTTCTTCTTCGTGAACCTCGCACCGGGCGGTCCCGCGTCGATCATGCGGTTCGACGTATCGCCCGAGCAGCGCGAGGCTCTGATCCGGCTCATGGGCCTCGACCGTCCGGTGCCGCAGCGCTACGTCGAATGGCTGGCGGGGGCCCTTCGCGGCGACCTTGGGACGTCGCTCCTCACGAACGAACCGGTGGCCGCGCGCATCGGCGATCGCCTTCCGAACACGCTCACGCTCGCGGGGTCGGCGCTCCTACTCTCCGTCGTTCTCGGCATCCCGATCGGCGTGGTCCAGGCGATGCGCCGTGGGAGGGCGATCGATCATGTCCTGAGCCTTCTGACCGCCGTCGGGCTTTCCGTCCCGGTCTTCTGGCTCGGAATCATCCTCATCCTCGTCTTCGCGGTGTCGTTGCACGTGCTGCCGTCGGCAGGCGTCACGTCGGTCTCCTCCGACACGTTCGGCGATCGGCTGGCGCACCTCGTCCTTCCCGCGGTCGCGCTCGCCACGACCATCCTGCCGACGGTGGTTCGCTTCACGCGCTCCTCGATGATCGAGGTGCTGCACGAGGATTACGTGCGCACCGCGACGTCGAAGGGTCTCCGCCCGAGCACGGTGATGATGCGGCACGCGCTGCGGAACGCGCTCATCCCGGTCGTGAGCGCCGTCGGCGCGCTCGTGCCGCGCCTTATCGGCGGGACCGTCGTGACCGAGGCGGTGTTCGGGTGGCCGGGCATGGGCCGCCTCGCGCTCGAAGCGGCGCAGGGCCGCGACTACCCGCTCGTGACCGGACTCACCGTCGTCGTCGCCGCGATCGCCGTGCTGGCGAGCCTTCTCGTCGACCTTGCCTATACGCGGATCGATCCGCGGGTGCGGCTCGCATGAACCGGCTCGCTTTCGGTTCGCTCGTCCTACTTGCGGCCGTCGCGCTCCTCGCCGTGATCGGTCCGGCGTTGTGGACGATCGCACCTGAGGCGACCGATCCGATCCATGGCCTCGCCGGTCCGAGCGCCGCACATCCGCTCGGCACTGACGAGCTTGGGCGCGACATGCTGAGCCGGCTCCTGCATGGCAGCCGGGTGACGCTCCTCGTCGGCCTTGCGGCGATGCTCGCGGCGATCCTGATCGGCGTCCTCGTCGGCGCCGTCGCCGGTTTCAGAGGCGGCTGGATCGACGGCGCGCTCATGCGGTTCACCGACGCGATGCTGGCGGTGCCCGCGTTCTTCTTCATCCTCGTGGTCATCACGGTCCTCGGGACCGGTGTGGGCACGCTCATCCTCGTCATCGGCGCGCTCTCGTGGATGCCGGTGGCGCGTGTGGTGTATGGCGAGACGCTGCGCTGGAAGAACGCGGAGTTCGTCATCGCGGCAGCGTCCCTCGGCGTCGCCGGGCCGCGGCTTCTCTTGCGACACATCCTCCCGCAGGCGATCCCATCGCTCATCGTCTCCGCGACCCTCGGCGTCGCGTTCGCGATCCTGACCGAGTCGGCGCTCAGCTATCTCGGCCTGGGCGTCCAGCCACCGCTGCCCTCCTGGGGAAACATGCTGCAGCGCGCGCAGCTGTACGTGTTCACCGCGCCGGCGCTGGCGATCTATCCCGGGCTCGCGATCACCGTCGTTGTCCTCGCCTTCAACTTCCTCGGCGACGGTCTTCGCGACGCGCTGGACCCGCGGCGCCGTCGCTAATATCGGACGGCGCCACGCACAGGGGAGGTCGCGATGAAGACAGCCGACACCGGCACGAAGAAGCGCACGACGTACGTGGGCTACAAGAGCTTCGACCACCTCGAGCCCGGGACGGATTACCGGGAATTCAAGCTCTCGAAGGAGCTCGATCGTGTGCCCTCGCGCAAGGTCGAGGTGAGCGATGCGCAGGAGGAGCGCGTGTGGCGGCTCTTGGATGAGAACCTCGCGGTCTCGCTACACGATCACTGCTTCGTCGTCCCCGAAGATTTCGGCGACCTTGCCGAATACCGGCGACAGGGCCGTGACTTCACCGGATACGCCGGGATGGCCCAGTCCGGCCTCGACGCCGTCTTCGACTGCCTGATGGACGGGACGGCGACGATCACATCGAAGGCCGGCTGGAAGTGGGACGACATCATCTACGACCTCGGGATGCGCATGGGCGACATCGCCCATCAGGAATTCGTCATTCGCGGCGAGTCCCTCGACGACATCAAGCGCGCCAAGGAGAACGGGCAGATCGCGTTCATCGCCTCGCTCGAGGCGGCGACGGCGATCGAGAACGAGGTCGATCGGCTCGACATCCTCTACGGGCTCGGGATCCGCTCGTCAGGGATCGCGTACAGCGAAGCGAACACGCTCGGCAGTGGGCTCCGCGAGGTGCGCGACGGTGGCCTCACCGAGTTCGGCCGCCAGGCGGTGCGTCGCATGAACAAGCTCGGCATCGCGATCGACATCTCGCACTCCGGCGATCAGACGTCGCTCGACACGATCGAGGCGAGCGAGAAGCCGATCTTCGCCACGCACGCCGGCGCGCGAGGGCTGTGGAACACGAAGCGAATGAAGCCAGATGAGGTGCTGAAGGCCCTCGCCGCGAAGGGCGGCGTCATCGGCATCGAGGCCGCGCCGCACACCACGCTCACCAAGAAGCACCCGAAGCACTCGATCGAGAGCTTCATGGAGCACTTCGAGTACTGCGCGGACCTCATGGGGATCGACCACGTCGCGTTCGGTCCGGACACGCTCTTCGGCGACCACGTCGGGCTGCACCACTACTTCGCGAAGCAGCTCTCCATCAGCGCCGCGCGCGGGCAGGTGCAGTTCGAGGAGGTCGAATATGTCGATGGCATCGAGAACCCGGCCGAGGCCTTCCCGAACATCGTTCGTTGGATGGTGAAGCACGACTACTCCGACGGGGACATCGCGAAGGCCATCGGCGCGAATGTGATGCGGGTGCTCGGGGAGGCTTGGTACCGCTAAGGCTCCGGCGGTAGCTTTCCCCGCGTGAGCGTATAGCCGCGAGCCTCGCGGTCGAAGCCGCGTCCCCGCTCGTCGAGCTTCTGGGCGACTGCCTCGCGATGTTGCGGCGTGCGGTTGCCGCCGAATTTGAACTTCGCACGTACCTCGGTGACTGTGAGCCGTAGCCCGCGGATCGCGCTCAGCTTCGTGCCGTACGGGTTGTCGCCCGGCTCGACCGGGGCGTGCTGACCCTCTGGCTGGAAATGCGCGAGCTGGCGCTCGAGGATCTCCGCGAGTGCCGCGTCGTCGTCGGTCGCCTCGATGTCGCACGCGAGCTGCACCGCGGCGTAGTAGCTCGTCGGCACTCCGTACTCGTCCTGATTCCAGTGCCCCGGGATGTACGCGTACGCGCCGAACACGGAGAGAAGCGCGCGGGGACGTTCTGCGATCGCGTCCCACACGGGGTTGATCCGCGCGAGGTGAAGCAGCACGGTCTTGTCGCCGTCCCAGATGAAGTGCGTCGGCACCACGACCGGGAGATCGCGTGTCGGCGCGCCGGGCACGATCAGATCGCCGAAGTCGTGCGCCTTAAGGAACTCGCGCCACTCGGTATCGGTGAGTGGCTCATCGTGTCTATGGATCAGCATCAAGTGAATTGTGCGGTCGGGGTGGGCGGGCTCGAACCGCCGAAAACCTCGCGGTCCCAAACCGCGCGCTCTACCAACTGAGCTACACCCCGGACGTCGCTTGGCGGAGTCTTCGATATGTTCGTATCGCGTGACAATTTGCGCACACGAGCTCGCACTTAGCGAGCTCTTCGAAGATAAGTTTAGGTTGTCGACCTCGCATCGACTTGCTGATCGTTCCGAGCTTGGTCGTGCCGGGTAGATGGTCCCACTGCATTGCTTCCGGCGGAAACACGCCGCCGCAATCCGCGCACGCCTTTCCAACCTTCATGTCTCGGAGCCAATCCACGCGTCGCCGGTTCCAAGCCTGCTTGTTCTCGGCCCACCGCTCCTTGTTCCGTCGCGCGTACTCGTGGTCGTAGACCCTGCGGCAGCTCTTGCACCATCGTTGGTAACCGTCGCCGCGGTTGTATCTGTGGAATTCCGAGTGTGGCTTGTTCTCGCCGCACTTCGAGCAACATTTCATTCTTGACTAGCACATCCGTTCGATATCAGGATCAATATCGGCGCGGCCTTGCAGCATGAGCGGATGCGCTCGCGCTCCTTCGCGCTCTCGGCCACCCTCGCGCTCGTCCTGCTGCCGTCGCAGCTTCCGGCAGCGGCCCTTCCGCTCATGCGGACGGAATGGAACGCGTCGAGTGCGGAGCTCGGATGGGTCGTCTCCGCGTACCTCCTCGGCTACGCGGCTTCGGTGCTTGTCGTGCTCCCGCTCACCGATCGCGTGCGACCTTCGCGCGTCATCGCGCTCGGCGCGCTCGTCACAGCGATCGCGAACCTTGGCTTCGCATTCGCCGCGCATGACGTAATTACCGCGTCGGCGCTTCGCGTGATTTCGGGGTTCGGACTCGCGGGCGTGTACATGCCCGGCGTCCGTCTCGTTGCGCAAAGCTCCGACCCTGCGCGGCGCGGCCGCGCTGTCGGTCTTTACGTAGCCGCGTTCTATCTGGGCGGCTCGCTTTCGTTCCTCGCGACGGGACTACTTCTCGAACCGTTCGGGTGGCGCGGGGCAGCGCTAATCCTGGGCGCGATCGGCCTCGCCGCAGTGCCGATCGCGGCGATCAGCTCGCGCGGAATAGCGGAGGCGGCCGGCGAGCGCGCGCACCTCGATCTGCGCGTGCTCCGCAACACGCCGCTGGTGCGGACGATCGCGGCCTACGTCGGGCACTCGTGGGAGCTGTTCATCGTGCGCGCGTGGCTCGCAGCTTTCCTCGCGGCCGCGTTCGCGCTGCGTGGCCTCTCGCCGACCGACGCATCGGCCACCGCGAGTCAATGGGCCGCGCTGCTTCTCGCCCTCGGCGTGCCCGGCGTGTTCGTCGGCGGATGGCTCTCCGATCGCGTTGGTCGCGCGCGCGCCGCGCTCCTCTACGCGCTGGGAAGTGGCGCGATCTCGATCGGCTTCGGGACGCTCCTCTTCGCGCCGTGGCCCGCGATCGTGGCCGTCGGAGGCATCTACGCCGCTCTCGTCGCGGCGGATTCCGCCGTGTACTCGACCGCCGTGACCGAGCTCGCGCCTGCCGCGCGCATCGGATCCGCGCAGGCGCTGCAGGCGGTCGCGGGATTCGGGATCGGATCGCTCGGTCCGGTCGTCGCCGGCGTCGCGCTCGACCTCGGCTCGGGATGGATCGGACCGTTCCTCGTCGCGGGCGTCGTCGGGATCGCGACTGCGCTCCCCCTCGCGATCGCGTTCCGCGAGCGGCCGCTCATCAGGTTCGATCGCGCGTGATCATCGTCGTCGAGGGCCCGAGCGGGGCGGGGAAGACGACGTGGTGCCGCGCACACGGCGGGCGATACGCGCTACTGGAACCCCTCCCGGATCACGCTGCCGTTCCGACCGACCCGCACGCGGCAGCGACGTTCTGGCTCGAGCGCAATGTCGCGCGATGGCACGAGGTGCTCGAACGCGAAGCGCGGGACGGACTCGTCGTCGTCGACACCGATCCCTTCAAGCTGCACTTCGTCTGGACCCTCTTTCAGACGGGCCAAGCTTCCGCGCTCGACTGGACGGTCCACCGCGATGCGGCCCGCGAGGCGTTCGCGGAAGGCCGCCACGCGCTCGCCGACGTGTACGTCGTGTCGGACATCGACGCAGAGACGCTCCGCGTACGGCGCGACGCCGATAGCTCGCGCACGCGTCGCAACTTCGAGCGTCATGTTCGGCTGCGCGATGCGCTTCTCACCTGGTACCGCGCGATCGATCGGCTCGAGCCCGGCCGAGTCGTGTTCGGTCTTCCGGACGAAGGAATCACAACGGCCATGCTCGCGAAGGGGAAGCGCGCCACGAAGCTCGGTCCCGAGATGTTCGATCGCCTGATGCGCGTCCTCGGTGCGACCTAGCGGCCGCCCATCCGCTCCAGACCCGCGACGAACGTGTCGAGGCCGAACTCGAATGCGATGGCGCAGTCCGCGCCCGAGATCTCGTTCCAGTTCTCGACGATGTACGGATCCGCGCCGACCGGCAGTGGGGGCGGTGCGCTGCCGCGGATGCCGGAGGTTCCCGCTTCCCAGTACGCGAACCCGATCACGTACGACTCCGCCGTCGCAAGGACATGGAACGCGGTGCGTGCGTCGAACCCCGCATCGCGCAGCAGCGCCATCACCGCGCCGGCCGCTCCGAGCGCGCCAGGGTTGCTGAGCTGAAGCGTCGCGAGAAGAGGGATCGCGTTCGGATGACGCAGAAGAAGCTGCCGGTAGTCGCGCGCGAGCGCGCGGAAGGACTCCTGCCAGGCGGCAGTGCCCGGCACCGGCAAGAGCAGCTCCGCCAGGAGCCGGGCGACTACGGCCTCGAGGAGCACGGCCTTCGATGGGAAGTGGCGATAGAGGGACATGGCCTCCACGCCCAGCGCCGCGCCCAGACGACGCATCGAGAGCGCCTCGAGGCCCTCGTGATCGATGAGGTCGATCGCCGCCTCGACGATCCGCTCGGTGGAGAGGGGCTTCCGTCTTGACGTAAGCACTTTGGCCACTTAGGTTTACAGCGTACGCTTACGGCGTAAGTTATGACAAGAGGTGGGAGCCGATGTTCGCGGCCTGGGGGCGGTTCGTGTACAGACGGCGCTGGCCGGTCCTCGCGGTCTCCGGCGTCCTTCTCCTCGCCTCGATCTTCATCGTCATCCAGGGCGGAAAGCTGCAGTCCGGCGGTTTCATCGAGACCTCCGAGTCTGGACGCGCTTCGCGGCTTATCGAGCGCGAGCTCCCGCGCGCCGGCGCCGCGACCTTCACGCTCATCTTCTCCAACGACACCCTGAACGCGACGAGTCCGGAATTCCGCAAGGCGCTGGACGCCGCCCTCGCACCGCTCCGTAGCGACCCGCGCGTCGCCGCGATAACCACACCGTTCGACGGCACGGCTCTGGACCCGACGAGGCAAATCTCGAAGGACGGCCACGCGGTCACCGTCGACGTCGCCGCAAAGGACGACCTCGCGACGGCTCGCGATTACTACCCCGAGCTGCGCGCGCTGGTGCGGTCCGACACGCTCCGCACCCAGGCGACCGGCCTCCTCGCGATCAACAACGGATTCAATGCGGTTCTCCAGGAGGACCTGCGCAGAGCCGAGACCGTCTCGCTCCCTCTCGCGCTGGTCCTTCTCCTCGTCGTCTTCGGGTCCATCGTGGCGGCGCTCGTGCCCCTCGGTGTCGGTGTGCTCGCGGTCGTGGGCGGCATCGCCGGCATGTTCCTGGTCGCGCGCGTGACCGACGTCTCGGTCTACGCGTTGAACGTCGTGACGCTCATCGGTCTCGGCGTGGCGATCGACTACTCGCTCTTCATCACCAATCGCTTCCGCGAGGAGATGCGTCGAGGTCACAGCGGCAACAACGCGCTCGCCATCGCCATGGCGACATCCGGTCGTGCCATCACGTTCTCGGGACTGACCGTCGCGATCGGGCTCTCGGGGATGCTCTTCTATCAAGGGACGTTTTTGTCGTCGATGGGCATTTCCGGCGCGATCGTCGTCGCGAGCGCGGTCTTCTACGGCCTGACGTTCCTGCCCGCGCTCCTCGCGATCGTGGGGCGCAACCTCGGCCGCGGGCGCGTCCCCTTCCTGCAGCCGGATTCGGCGGGCACCGGGTGGTGGCACGCCATCGCGACCACGGTCATGCGTCGTCCGCTCGTCGTCCTCATACCGGTCGTCGCTGTCATCGTCGTCCTCGGTTCGCCGTTCCTTCACCTGCGGCTCGCGAACAACGACGTGACCGCGCTCCCCACGCACGAGGAGTCGCGCGCGGCATTCGACAGGCTTGTCAACGAATTTCCAGGGGGCAACCAGACGAACATCAGCGTCGTGGTCGAGTACCCCAGCGGCGATCCGCTCGCGCCCGTACGGATCCCCGGGATGCTCGCCCTGGCGAAGAGGATCGCGCCGCTTCCGAACGTGGATGCGATCACGAGCCCGGTCACCGCCTCGGGTGACTCCAGCGTCGAGGCGGCCCAGTGGGTTGCGCTCTACTCGCAACCGCGGTCACAGCTTCCCCCGCAGCTCCAGGCGCTGATCCGCGGAACGGTCGGCGAGCACATCGTGGTGTTCAACGTCGTTACGCAGAAGAGCATCTACAGCGACGAAGCCCGGCAGCTCGTCCGTTCGATCCGCGCGCTCCCCGCGCCGCCCGACGCGACGATCGCGGTCACCGGCTTCACGGCGATCGATCTCGACACGGTCGACTTCATCGCGAGTCACACCCCCGCGGCGCTCGCCTACATCGTGGCGGCGACAATGCTCGTGCTGTTCTTCCTGCTCGGGTCGGTGGTTCTGCCACTGAAGGCCGTCGTCATGAACCTGCTCTCGATCTCCGCATCGTTCGGCGCGATCGTGTGGATCTTCCAGGACGGCCACTTCGCCGCGCAGCTCGGATTCACGCCCGGCTCGATCGACCCGACCCTGCCGGTGATCATGTTCTGCACCGTCTTCGGCCTCTCGATGGACTACGAGGTGCTGCTGCTGTCGCGGATGCAGGAGGAATATCTCCGCACGCACGACAACACCGCTGCGGTCGCCATGGGCCTCGAGAAGAGCGGTCGCCTCATCACCGGCGCCGCGGCGATCATGGTCGGGGTCTTCGCGGCGTTCGCGCTCGCGGATATCGTGCTCATCAAGGCCATCGGGCTCGGTATGGCCCTCGCCGTGGCGATCGATGCCACGCTCGTCCGCGCGCTCGTCGTGCCCGCAACGATGCGTCTCCTCGGTGATCTCAACTGGTGGGCGCCGGGTCCACTTGCGCGGCTGCAGCGGCGGATCGGTCTTTCGGAGGCCGCGGCTTAGCACAGCGGCGCTCTAGCATTGCCGCTCGTGCAACCGGTGCAGGCTCCCACGCTGCGTCCTCTCGGTGTCGGCGACGTCCTCGACCGGACGTTCACCGTCTATCGGTCGAAGCCGCTCGTCTTCATCGGCCTCTCCGCGATCTGGTACCTCCTCCTCGTTCTGGTGTTCGTCGTCCTCGCGGTCGGGGTCTTCGCGGGCGCTCTCGCGGCGTTCGCGAGGCAGGCCACGACTCCGAGCCCCGAGCAGATCGCTGGCGCGGCGGTCGGCATCATCGGCTTCGTCCTCATCGCGGTGATCGTGGCGATCCTCGCGTTCGCGGCGCAGAGCGCGTCGCTCGTGGACGCGGCGTCGCGTCGTTATCTCGCGAAGAACGTCGCGATCGGCGAGTCTTTCCGGGCCGGCCTCTCCGCGGCCACGCGGCTCTTCCTTGCCGGCGTTCTCGTGTTCCTGGCGATCGTCGGCCTGTGGGCCGTGCTGCTCATCGTCGCCGCCCTCACCAACCAGGGGCTCGCGTTCGTGGTCGCGATCCTCGCCGCGATCGTCGCGACCGCGTACCTCGGGTGCTCATGGCTCGTCGCGCCGATTGTCGTGGTGGTCGAGAAAATGGGGCCTGTCGCCGCGCTCGGCCGCGCGTGGCGGCTGTCCGCTGGGAATCGCTGGCGTATCTTCGGCATCCAGATCCTTCTCTTCATCCTCAACATCGTGCTGTCGCTGCTGATCGGCGGCCTCTTTGGCGGGCTCATCGCAGCAGGTGGCCAGGGTGGGGCTCCCGGCCAGTTCGGCGTCACGAGCGTGGTCCAGAGCCTCGTCAACCTCGCGTCGACGATCATCTGGGCGCCAGTCGAATGGATCGCGTTCACCGTGCTCTACTACGACCTACGAGTTCGCAAAGAGGCGTTCGACCTCCAGCTCGCCGCGGAGGCCTTGCCGCAGTCCTGAGGCGCGCTGTCGTTCTCGCCCTCGCCCTCTGGATAGCCATTCCGTCCGGCGCGTCTGCCGACACGCTCGCGCTCGGCGGATACCGCGCGCGGCTCTTTCAGGTCCGCGCTCTCGTTGATCGATCGCGCGGCGTCGGGACCGCCGACCGCGAACGCATGCTCGCGCAGGCGACCGCGCTTCTGCGTCAGACGTCCGCGATAGAGAGCCATGGCGAGCTCGTGCCCGTCGACGACGGACCCGTCGCGGATGTGCTCGCGGGACCGAACGGCGCGAACGCAGCACTCGCGATCCTGGACGCGTACATCGCCACGGCCGACCGCGCCACCGACAGGGGCATCGACCCGGGAACCGCCGACGCCCGGCTCCGCGAGGTGCTTGGGAATGCCGGCGATGCCGGAACGTCGCTCTCGGGGGTCGCCGCGCTCCTCGACTGGATCTCGTCGCGGCTCGCCGCCTTCTTCAGCGGCCTACGAGGGATACCCGATCTGAGCTTCCTTCCGTGGATCGTCGCGGCACTCGGCATCGGTCTGGCTCTCTTCATCGTCGCCACCCTGGGGCGCGGGGTCCGCGAGCGCGTCCGAAGCGAGGTGCTGCTGCCCGACCGCGCGCTCGCGCGCGCTGAGGACCCCGCCGCGCACCGATACGCCGCCGAGGTCGCGCTCGCCGGCGGGCGTGCGCGCGAGGCCATCCACGAGCTCTACCTGTATGTCCTCCTCTCGCTCGCGGCGCGCGAGCTCATCCGTTACGACCCGGCGCTCACCGATCACGAGCTCCTGCTCCGCGCCGCCGCAATCCCGAACGCGGACGCGCTCCGCGATCTCGTTGGGCTGTACGAGCGCGCGTGGTTCGGCCTGCGCGAGCCCGACGCGGCTGAGGCCGAGCGCGCGCGATCGCTCGCGACGCGGGTCGCCGGATGAAACAGCTGCGGCGCGTTCACCCGCTCTACTACCTCGCGCTCGTTCTGTTCATCGCGGCGCTGGTCGCGAGCGCGCTCACCGCCGACAGCTCAGGCGGCATCGCGCGCTCCGCGTCGGTCTACGACACCGGGCCCGGCGGCACGGCGGCGCTCCGCAAGTACTTCGAGGCGATGGGCGCCTCGACCACGACCGTCCAGGGCGACACGTTCGCGGCAGATCCCGCGCAGGTCGGCGTGCTCTTCATGCTCGGGCCGAGCGAAGCGTTCACACAGCTCGACGCGATCGCGGTCCGGAGTTTCGTGACCGGGGGTGGGACGGCCGTCCTCGCCACTGACATAGGCGTCTTCGAAGGAGCGCTTCTCGACACGTTCGACGTCCACGTCGCCGGTGTCCTCGGCCCGGGCCAGTACCCGGTCGGAGGCATCGCGTTCGCGGACCCGCCCGCGCACGCGATCGCGCTCGACCGCGGCGTCACGCTTTCGTTCGGGCCGGGCCGTGTGCCGCTCGTGTCCGCGTCGGGCCGCACGATCGTCGCGCTCGCGCGCGAGGGGTCGGGCTCGCTCATCGTGGTCGGCTCCGTCGCGCCGTTCCTGACCGCGGAGCTCGGCGAAGCCGACAACGGACGCTTCGCGCTGGCCCTCGCGGCGCCGGCGATCGCCGCTCGACGCGCGGTCGCCTTCGACGAGTACCACCACGGCGTCCACCCGACCACCGACGTGCTCGTGCTGCTGACGCGGACCTGGCCCGGCCGGGCGTTCGTGTTCGCGGGCGTGGCGTTCTTCCTCTATCTCGTCGCGAGCGGCCGCCGGCTCGGATCGGCGATTCCCCTCGACCCGCGTCCGCCGCGGTCGAGCCTCGAGTACATCCGCGGTTTCGCCGGTCTGGTCCGACGATCCGGGCATGGCGAGATCGCGCGCCGCAGGTTCAGACGCGAGCTCCGGAGCGCACTCGCGCGGGAGCTCGGGCTCGACCCGGAGACGCCGCTCGGCGACGTCATCGCCGAGATCGCGACCACGGACCGCGAACGCGCGGCCCAAGTGCGCGCGCTCGACGAGGCACTCGCGCGGCCATTGCGCGATGACGCGCTCCTTCGTACCGTCCGCGAGATCGGTCTTGTGATCGCTAACCACGGCAAAACAGGAGGGACCGCGTGAGCACCAAAGAGATCGCAGCCCGCTACGCGACCGAGATCCATCGCGTGGTCGTGGGCCAGGACGAGACGGTCGGTCTCTCGTTCATCGCGCTGCTCCTCCGA
>Ga0207646_10001194_pt1 | contig 32687 bp, 34 predicted proteins | sample KBSK5502metaG_FD_184343 | JGI IMG/M metagenome (GOLD analysis project Ga0207646, IMG submission 184343) | Corn, switchgrass and miscanthus rhizosphere microbial communities from Kellogg Biological Station, Michigan, USA - KBS K5-50-2 metaG... | ecosystem: Host-associated > Plants > Roots >... | reverse complement strand
GCCATGGAGCCGCCGAAATCGACCAGGAGCAGCATCGCGAACGATCCGAACGCCGCGAACGTAGCCAACTGTGGGTTGCCGATCACTTTGTCGCCCAGGGCGAACATGGCCGGCATGATGATCGCTGTCCGAGTGGCCCGGCGTAGCGCGGCAAAGCCGCGGTCGCGCTGGCCGAGCCACCGCAGAGGGTGCAAGTGCGCCAGCCGCATATCCGGCATGTGCGCGAGGGTACCGTCGATGACATGGACGGAGCCAGGTGAGGGGTCCGCCGATCGCACTCAAGATCATGCCGCGCCGTGCGCGATGTTTCACCCGGAGGACTGATGAGTGACCCCATAACACCAGGCCAGGACGCCGAAGCCGGGAGCGGGCGGCTGGCCCAGGTGATCGCTACCCGGGGCGGTCTCGCCGCCCCCGAGGCGCCCTTCGTGATCGAGCACCGGGAGGCGCTCATCTACATGCTGTGCGAGGCCGCCGAACTCGAGCACGGCATCATGTGCCAGTACCTGTTCGCCGCGTTCTCGCTGAAGCAGTCCGCAGGCGAGGGGCTGACCGAGGCCGAGCTGGAAGCGGTCACCCGCTGGCGCAAGCAGATCTCGCACGTGGCGACCCAGGAGATGCTGCACCTGGCCCTGGTGCACAACCTGCTGTCCGCGATAGGCGCGGCGCCGCACCTGGCCCGGCCGAACTTCCCCGCGCCGGCCAGCCACTACCCGGCCGGGGTCCAGCTGACGCTGCTGCCGTTCGGCGAAGAGGCGCTGCAGCACTTCATGTTCCTGGAGCGCCCCGAGGGCATGGACCTGGCCGACGCCGACGGGCTCGAAGCGATCGGCCGGGCCAACCCGGTGGTGAACGAGCGCGACATCGTTCCGCAGGGCCAGGACTTCGCCACGGTCGGGCACCTGTACCGGTCCATCGAGCATGGCCTTTCCCACCTGGCGGAGAAGTACGGCGAGCGCTGGCTGTTCGTCGGCCCGCCGCGCGCGCAGGCGACGGAACCGCATTTCCGCTGGCCGGAGCTGGTCGCGGTGACCGACCTGGCCAGCGCGTGCCGCGCGATCGAGGAGATCCTGGAGCAGGGCGAGGGCCCGCGCGGCGACTGGCGCGACGCTCACTTCGGCCAGTTCGTGACGATCCTCGACGAGTACCAGCAGATGCGGGCGGCCAACCCGGCGTTCGACCCGGTGCGCCCTGTGGTCCCGGCCAACGTGCGGCCGTGCGAGCGGCCGGTCGACGTCGCGCTGATCACCGACCCGCTGACGGCCCGGGTCACCGACCTGTTCAACGTCGTGTACGAGATCCTGCTGCAGACGTTCGAGCGCTTCTTCGCGCACACCGAGGAGACGGACACCCAGCTCAGCACCCTCGCTGACGTGACGCTCGACCTGATGTTCGGCGCGATCAAGCCGCTCGGCGACCTGATCACCAGGCTCCCGGCCGGGCCGGAGTACCCCGGCCGAACGGCGGGCCCCAGCTTCGAACTGTTCTACGAGAGCGACTACCTGATGCCGCACCGGGAGGCGGCCTGGACGCTGCTGGCCGAGCGGGTGGACGAGGCCGCCTGGCTTTGCGAGGAGCTCCGGGCCGGGCGGGGCGCGCACATCGCCGCGGACCTGGCACCGGTCGGCCAGGCGCTGGCCGAGATCGCCGGGACCCTGGCGGCGCACCTGCCGGCGGGCAGCCCGCAGGCCGAGCGGATCGCGCTGCACCGGCCGCCGGACCCGGGCGAAGGGGACGCCGCCCTGGCCGAGGCCGGGGAGCTGGCCGGGGCCGTGGCCGCGGCGCCGCACCTGGACGGCCTCACGGAGCTGTTCGGCACGGCGCACGCGGCGCTCACGGCAGCCGTCCGGGAGGGCGCCGGCAAGAGCGCCACCGGCGACAGGCCGCGTAACGACGTGGTGCCGCGGCTGCTGGCCAGCGTCCTGCGCCCGCTGGCCCGCGCCGCCGGGCGGCCGGCCCCGGCCGGGGACGGCGGTGGCGCCACGGCTCCGGCTGCCGGGGCCGGGGCGAGCCCCGGCGAGAGCACCCTGGACGACCTGGTCTGGCAGGCGGCGACCCGGGCGACCACCCTGCTGGCCGCGCTAAGCCAGGCCGGCACCTGCCCGCCGGAGCTGGCCGAGGCGGCCGCCGGGCTCCAGGCACTGGCCTGCGACCTGGCCGGGGAGGCCAAGGCCGCAGGCCGGCTGGCCGAGCTGCAAAAGTTGCAGGCCGAGCTGCCCATGACCATCAAGCCAGCACCTAACGGTCCCTACCTCGTGACCAACGTGCGACGGCTGACCAACTACCTCGGCGAGCAGGTGCCGGCTCCTCCGCAGCTGGCCCTGTGCCGCTGCGGCGGCTCCGCGCGGAAGCCGTTCTGCGACGGGGCCTGCGCCGAGAACGGCTTCACCGACGCCAAGGACCCCAAGCGGGTGCCCGACCGGCGCGACACCTACCCGGGCGAGCAGGTCACCGTCTTCGACAACCGCGGGCTCTGCCAGCACTCGGGCTTCTGCACCGACCGGCTGCCCAGCGTATTTCGCACCGGTCAGGAACCGTTCGTGGCGGCGAGCGGCGGCCGGATGGACGAGATCATCCGGGCCGTGCGCGACTGCCCGTCCGGCGCGCTCGGATTCGCCATCGATGGCAGGGAGGTCACCGGGCAGCGGGACTGGGGCGGCACGCGCGAGCCGGCCATCGCGATCACCAAGGACGGCCCGTACCGGATCACCGGAGGGATCGCCCTGTCCGGCGCGGAGGGCGAGGAGATAGCCCGGAACGAGGGTGCGTCCATGGAGCACTACGCGCTCTGCCGGTGCGGGCAGTCGCAGAACAAGCCCTTCTGCAGCGGCATGCACTGGTACGTGGAGTTCCGGGACCCGGCACCGTCGGCGGATCCGTCGCTGTTCGAGTGGGCGGGCGGGCTGCCGGGGCTGACCCGGATGACCCGGCTGCTCTACGAGAAGCACGTGCCCGCGGACCCGTTGCTCGCGCCGGCCTTTGCCGGGCTGGCCCCGGGGCACCCGGAGCAGGAGGCACGCGTGGTGGCGGCGGCGTTCGGTGGCGGGCCGGACCCGGGGTACCCGCTCTTGGCCGGCCTGCCGGCCGGCCAAGAGCTCACCGACGACCAGCGGGCCAGGTGGGTGACGCTCGCCACCGTGGCCGCGCGGGAAGCACAGCTGCCATCGGATCCCGAGTTCCAGGCTGCGCTCGTTTCGTATTTGGAATGGGCGTCGCGGAATGCCGTCGCGGCAGCCGCCGACGGCGGGCAGCCCGCGCTACGGTGGGCGTGGACCGCGGCCGGACAGCCAGCCCCGGTGTCCCCAGCAGCCGACGAGCCAGGAGGACCAGTGCCGCTACCAGGTCCCGACGAGCAGGTGAGCTTCGCCGCGCACATCAGGCCCCTCTTCCGTGACAGGGACCTGCAGTCCATGTCGTTCGCCTTCGATCTGGGGTCATTTGACGACGTCCGGGAGCACTCCGCGGCCATCCTGGGCAGGCTCCGGAGCGGCTCGATGCCGTGCGACGGCGCCTGGCCGGAAGAACAGGTCGACGTGTTCAGCCGCTGGACCGAAACGGGCTGCCAGCCGTAACGTCCCGCGGTCACACCGGGGACCGCGAGGGCGACGGGGACGGGCTCGCAGTGGGCGACGGTGAGGGACTCGGGCTCGGGCTGGGCGAGCCCGGCGACGGGCTCGGACTAGGCCGCCTGGATGGGGTGGGCACGGGCCTGGTCAGGTGCGGGTGCGGCCGCGTGGGGCTGGGCGCGGGCGGGGACGTCACCGCGGAAGAGGATGATCCCGCGGAGCCCGCCGTGTCATTCGCCGGCGCCACCAGCACGTAGAGCGCGAGCACGCCCAGGAACAGCCCGATGAGCACGAGGGTCGATGTGCGCGGCCGTACCCGCCCGGTCACGGAGCCGCCCCGGTCGCCTGGCCGGTGTCGAGCTCGGCGGAAACGTTGATGCCCTCGCGGAGGAAGGCCGACGCGACCCGGGCACGGATCTCGCGCCCGACGTCGAACTGCTTGCCGGGCAGGGTGCGCGCCACCATGCGCACCGAGAACGTGTCGACCTCGATCTTCTCCACGCCCATCACGGTCGGCGGGTCGAGCAGCATCCTGCGCAGATCCTCGTCGCCGTAGACGTCCGCGCCTACCTGCCGGAGTACCTCGGTGACCCGGCTGACGTCGACGGCGGCCGGCACCGGCACGTCGATGACGGCCCGGGCCCAGTCCCGTGACATGTTGGTGACCTGCACGATCTGGCCGTTCGGCGTGGTGATGACCTCGCCGCTGACCGAGCGGAGGCGGGTGACCCGCAGCGTGACGTCCTCGACCGTGCCGCTGACCTGCTCCGACGTTCCCGAGATCCGGATCTTGATGACGTCGCCGAAGCCGTACTGCCCCTCCCCGGTGAGAAAGAACCCGGCCGCGATGTCCTGGACGAAGCGCTGCAGGCCGAACCCCACAGCGGCGCTGAGCAGCGCTGCGGGCGCGACCAGCGCGGGGAGCGGCACGCCGAACAGCTTCACGATGAGCACCGCGGTCACCATGTAGATGACCGCGAGCGTCGACCAGGTGATCACCTGGGTGAGGAGGTGGCGGCGCTTCGCGGCCTCGGACCGCACCAGCTCATCGGTCTCCTGTCCGCGCTTGTCGATCTGGGCCGTGATCCTGCCGCGCACCCACTCCGCCAGGCGGGTCAGCAGGATCGCGCCGAGGATCAGCAGGATGATCAGGAGCAGGCTGGTGCGCGCCCACACGCCGAAGTGGGTAAGCGGAGCGTTCGCGCCGGTCACGGTGGCCCTCCTGTCCGAAGCGCCCACCACAGTACCGCTGGCGCGCGCCCCGGCGGCTCAGACTAACCCAGCCTTGGTATCCGGCGCGTCGTGCTGGTTCTCCCCCTCGCCGGGGTCGAGCCGCTTGTCCGCGGCCCAGACGGCGATCTGAGCGCGCTTGCTGAACCCCAGCTTGTTCTTGATGTTGGCCACGTGCCGGGCCGCGGTGGCCTCGGCGATGAACAGCTCGCCTGCGATGGCCCGGTTGGTGCTGCCCCGCGCGACCAGCGCCGCCACCTGCCGCTCCCGCCGCGTGAGCGTGCCGGGCAGCGCCGCTGGCGCCTCGCCGGGGCCGATCGCGGTCAGCGGGCCGGGCTGGGGCGCTGCCCGCCCTGGGGCGCTCAGCGCGAGCGCGACCGCATCGTCGGCGCTCAGCTCCAGCCCGTGCGCCCACAAGCGCGCGACGGCCACCTCGCCGAGGCGGCGCGCCGACGCCAGGTACCGCTCCGCCCGCGCGCCGGGCAGCGCGGACAGGCCGGCCGCGTCGCGCAGCCCCGTGGACGCCGCGGTCAGCTGGACCGCTCGTTCCGGCTGGCCCTGGGCCACGGCCAGCGCCGCGAACGCCTCCAGGCCCCGTGCCATGCCGATGTGGGACCCGGTGGACTGGCTGAGCCTGATGCTCTCGGCCAGGTGCTGCCGCGCCAGCTCGGCGTCCCCCAGATCCATGGCCACTCGCCCGAGGCCGGCCAAACAGCGGGCGATCTCAGGGCGCGCGTCGATCTCCCGCAGTATGGCCAGCGCCTCGAGGTACCGGCCGTGCGCGTCGTCCGGGTCCCGGCGCACCCGGGCCAGGTCACCCAGGCCGAGCAGCGCCCGGGCGACCCCCCACTGCTGGTCGATGCGGCGCATCACGCTGATCGAGGCCTTCGCCAGCTGCTGCGCCTCGCCCAGCCTGTCGTGCAGCCCCGCGATCGCCGCCCGCACACCCAGCGCGTAGCCCTCGTTCCACCCGTCGCCAGCGCCCTGGGCGATGGACAGCGCCTCGTCGGCGCACGACGCCGCCGCGTCGGTCCGCCCGGTATGCAGGGCGATCTCGGCCAGCAGGTTGAGCCCGGCCGCCGTCCAGAAGTCGTCCCCGGCGGCTCGGCACAGCTCCAGCCCCTCCTCGGCCGCCGCCTCGGCCGCGGCGCGGTCGCTGGACAGGGCCAGCTGCGCCCGCCCCACCAGCGCGGCGCCCCGCACCCCGGGCGGCACGGCGGGCGCGTCCAGGGCCAGGAACGAGTCCAGCCACTCCCCGCCCTCGGCGAAACTGCCCCGAACCAGCCAGCATGGGCGGACCGCGGTGCAGATGCGCAGCCCCGTCTCCACGTCCCCCTCCGCCAGGCACTGGCTCAGCACCTGCCACACGTTCCCGACTTCCACGTCGTACCGGCGGAACACGTCAACCCGGGCTGACCACGGCGCCGGGACCAGCGCCATCCCGATCGCAAAGTTGTCCTCGGCCACCCGCACCGTGTAGTCGCGCAGCCTGGCCCGGAACGCCGCGGACTCCCCCGCCTCCACCAGGCGCACCGTCGCGTACTCGCGGATGGTGTCGAGCAGCCGGTAGCGTGCCTGGCCGAGCACCTCGGGCTCACGGACCACCAGCGACTTGTCCACGAGGGCGGTCAGCAGGTCCAGGACGTCCCCGGCCGGGATGCGGTCATCGGAGCAGACCTGTTCCGCCATCTCCAGCGACCAGCCGGCGAATACCGACAGCCGCCGCAGCAGCACCTGCTCCGGGACGCTGAGCAGCTCGTGGCTCCAGTCGATCGCGGCCCGCAGCGTCTGCTGGCGCGGCGGCGCGGACCGGTCGCCGGTGGTCAGCAGGCCGAACCGGTCGACCAGGCGAGCGGCAATCTGCTCGACCGACAGCGTCCGCGCACGGGCGGCCGCCAGCTCGATCGCGAGCGGAATGCCATCCAGCGCCCGGCACAGCGCCGCGACGACCCCCGCGTTGGCCTCGCTGAGGGTGAACCCGGACAGCGACGCGGCGGCCCGGTCGGCGAACAGGCGGACTGCTTCGTAGCGGACCGCGTCCTCGGGACCCACCGGCGCCCCGTCGCGCGCGACCGACAACGGGTGCACCTGCCACACGGTCTCGCCCGCCACCCGCAGTGGCTCGCGGCTGGTCACCAGCAGGCGCAGCCCGGGTGAGCTGGCCAGCAGGCGCCGGCAGACCCGGGCGCACGCCTCGATCAGATGCTCACAGTTGTCGAGCGCCACGAGCAGCTGCCGGGAGGCCAGCGCGTCGGCGATGGTATCGAGCAGCGGCCGGCCGGGCTCCTCGCCGACACCAAGGACCGACGCCAGGCGGGAGACCACGAGATCGGGCTGGCGCAGATCAGCTAGATCGACAAACCACGCCCCGTCGGGGAACTCATCTACGACCCCGGCAATTACCCGCAACGCCAGACGTGTCTTTCCAATGCCCCCGGCCCCGTACAGCGTCAGCGCTCGGGTTTCCCCGACGAGCCGGTGCAGCTCGTCGAGCTCGCGCTCACGGCCTACGAAGCTATTCGGTTCCTGCGGCGCATTGGTCCGAATCTCGTCTACCTCGTTCCGCTGTCCGTTGTGTACCTTTCGCCGCCAACCCAGGCTGCCAAACCTTTGCGCAAAGACTCCAGCCAACAATAACGCCCTGTTCGTCGCGGGGACCTGATACCGCGCCGCCCGTCCAGGCGCCGACCCACGCCGGCTGTCCGGCGAAATACATACCCGCGTACATAGTTCTGACGATGCGCCCGGGCGCACCGACCGCCTACCGTCCTCGCATCCGCTGGTAACACCCGGACCTGGCCGGGGAGGGTCCGCTGGCGCAAGCCAGAGAGGCCAGGACCGGGCGTACCGACGCGGCGCCGGGACAGGGCGCGGCAACGCTGTGGCCGGTGATGAGCGCGGGCCCGGCCCTGGCCCCACCGTGGCCAGGGCCGGGCCCGCGCCACTGATCAGTGGCTGGTGAAGCTGGCGGTTGTCGTCAGCAGCATGCCCGTGAGCGTGACCGTGTGCTTTCCGGGCGACAGCCCGAGCAGCGACGGGTCGATCATGTAGGTGACATCGCCCAGGGTGTTGGCGGTCAGGGTGGCGACCGTCGTGCCGTCGATGGCGAACGTCACCGGGTGCAGCGGCAGGAAATTCGTGCCCAGCAGGTACGAGGTGCCGCCCTTGGCGATATGGCTCACCGTGAGCGTCGTGCTGTGCTGCAGCCCGCTCAGCTGGGCCGCCGCCTGCTTCCTGACGGCCCCGTCCTGGTGGGCGGCCTTCGTTGCGGCGGCGAGGCTCGGCACGAAGCTCGCCGCGTTGACCGTCCCCCAGCCGGTGGCCACGTCGAAGCCCGTGGTGGCCGTGAACCCGGGGACGGTGACCTTCCCGTTCACGATCACCGAGTTGTTGCCGCTGACGACGTCCGCGATGCCGGCCTTGGCCCCCGCGGGCCCGAGCACGCCGTAGAGCACCGGGTTGATGGGGCCGACGTTGCCGCCGTTGACCTGGGTGGACAGCGCGAGAATGCCGTCAAACAGCGGTGCCGCCTGCGACGTCCCATCGGAGGCGTCCATGGTGATGTCCGGCACCGACCGCATGGGGCTGCCGGTGATCTTCGCCACGCCGTCCTGGTAGGACGGCCTGGCGAACACCGAGGAGTACCCGGCGCCCTCGGAGAAGATGCCAGCCACGTGCCAGACCGGGTCCGGGCCGATCTTCACTCCGTGGCTGTTCAGGTTCGGCACGCTGCCGCCGATCGCGGTGACCCAGGGCGAGTCGTCCCAGGCCGCCGTGTCCGGGGTCGGCGAGGTGGTGCCGCACTGGTTGTTCGCGATGGCGAGGTTCTGCACCACGCCGCAGTCCCCGGTGGCGACGAGCAGCGGGACGCCATTGGCCGCAGCGGTCAGCTCGGCCGCGTCCTGCGCGGTGATCTCCGCCGGGCCGGAGGTGTACGTGGTCTCGCCGGTCCCGTCGCTGACGGAGATCGAGTTGGCCAGGTGGTGGGAGCTGATGTACTCCACGCCCTTCATGAGCTCCGGCATGGCGACGTTGCTCGCCGGGTCGTCGGGCTCCTGGCTGTCCGCGGGTGTCGCCGAGATGATGATCTTGGCGTAGGGCGCCATCAGATGGACGGAGATCACGTCCAGGGCCAGCTCGCCCTGCCACGCGCTGCACGACCCGTAGCCGCCGAGCACCACCATGCCGTGCGGGCACTTGGGCGGGAGCGGGCCATTCGGGAAGATCGTCGTTATCTGCGGGTTGGGCAGCCCGAGAGCCTTGTCGAAGCTGGCGACCACGCCGGCGATCCCCCGAAAGTCCCAGCCTTCCATGACGGCGACGGTCGTCCCGGCCCCGTCGATGCCCTTGAGCCACAGCGGGGCGAGGTTGTAGTCGAAGACGTCCCCCGGGCCGGGCACGAACCTCCTCAGCGTCGAGTAGTCCCTGTGCATCTTCTTGAGCGCCGCGGCGAGCACCTTGATCTGCTGCTGCTTCGAGGGCAGGCCGGTGACCCGGGCCGGGACAGCCGAGGCGCCGGCCGACGTGCCGGGGATGACGGTGCCCGTGACACGGGCGCGGAGGGGTGATCCGCCATGGCCGGTCCCGGCCAGGCCGGGCTGGCCGGACGACACCAGCAACACCACCGTGGCCGCCGCGGTAGCCAGGGGAAGGGCTCGCATCAGTAGCGTCCTGCGCATGTCTGCTCCTTGAGCTCGGGGGGCGGGCTCACGCCGGCCACCGGCGCTGCGACCCGTCGTAGTCGGCAAGCTGCCAGACCATCGCCGACCGGGGCCGGATCGCGTAGACCACGTCGAAGCTGGGATCGGCGCCCGGCAGGTATTCCGCGTCTCCGGGGGCGGTGTACTTCGCGGCCAGCCCCGCGACCACGTGCGGCATCTGGGCGGGCGCGCCCAGGTCTTCGGCCTCGCCCCGCACGATCACCACGTCATCCCCGCTCTCCAGGTGCACCACCACCCGCGGGTCGGCGGCGATGTTGCGCGCCTTGACCGTGCTCCGCTCGCTGTACAGATAGAGCGTCTGGCCGAGCACGACACCCCACACCGGCGCCGCGTGCGGCGCCCCGGACGGTGATGTGGTTCCCAGCCAGTAGTTACGCGGGCCGGCCAGCCGCGCGGCCACCTCGGCCCACTGGAGGTTGTCACCAGGCACTCGCCCATGTTCCCACTACGGTCTAACGCTGGCCCCGCGGACGGGGGGCGGTCAGGTGGGGCGAGTGTCCGCGGGGGTGTCGAGACCGATGAGGCGGGCTACGGCCTGGTCGGCCATCGGCTCGAGGGGGCCAGGCCAGGGAAAGCCGGGGGCGTTGAGCCGCAGCAGCACCTGGCCGTGCAGTGTGGCCCAGACCTGGGCGGCCAGCCAGTCCGGGTCGTCGCCGGCGCGGGCCAGGCCGGCCTGCTGGCAGCGGCGGATCGACTCGGCCAGGGCCTGGAAGGCGGGCAGGCCCACCGGCGGCCGGGCCGGGTCGCCGGTGGGCGCGTGCTGGCTGAACAGGTACCGGTAGGGGCCGGGGTTGGCCAGCGCGAACCGGATGTAGGCGCGGCAGCGGGCCAGCAGCGCGGTAGCCGGGTCGTCGCCGGCATCGCTGGCGGCGTCGCGGGCCCGGGCGAAGTCGGCGAAGCTGCGCTGCACCACCGCCATCTTCAGCTCGTCGGCGTCGGGGAAGTGCCGGTAGATGGACGGGGCCGCGATCCCGACCCGCCGGGCCACCCCGCGCAGCGTCAGGGCGCTGTCGTCGCCGGCCTCGCTGATCATCTGGCTGGCCGCGGTGATGATGTCCTCGCGCAGCCGGTCGCCCTCACCGCGCCGGTTCCGCCGCCGGGCCGCGGGAGGTGCCGCCCGGGCGGCGGGCGCCATCACGCCACCTCCCCCGCCGCCGTGCCGAGGTGGCCGGTCCGTGCAGTGCGACGGCTGGTCACGGCCAGCCCGGCGCGCGGCATCCGGCGGGTGCCAACGTGGCGTGCCATGGCCGGGACCGAAGCAGTCATCTCAGACCTGCTTTCTAACACGGTAAACTCACACTGTAAGCTAACGCAGTTGTGGCAATTAGGCAAACCGTCGACGTTCAGCTCGGTCACGGCAGTAGCTCCTGCCAGGTCCGGCCGCTGCGGACGCTCTCCGGGCGTTCGGCGACGATGTCCGAGCCTGGCCGCGCGCGGGAATCCCGGGCCTTGACCAGGATCCAGCGTCGCGCGCCGGTACGGGTCAGGCCGAACCCGCCGGTGAGCTTCCGGCCATGCAAGGTGAACGACAGGTGCCCCGGCTCGTCGCGCGCGATCTCGGCCCTGCCCTCGTCCCAGATGATGACCGCGCCGGTCCCCCGCGACTGACCTTGGTGCACGCCCTCGAAGTCACCCGCTGAAAGGTCATGATCCTCGACCGGCACGGCCAGACGCCGGACCGCCGGATCGAGCGAGGGGCCCTTGGGCACCGCCCAGGAGCGCAGCACCTGGCCGATCTGGATCCGCAGGTCGAAATGCAGCCTCGTCGCGTCGTGCAACTGCACGACGAAGCGTGACTCCTTCACTGCCCGGCGCCGGGGAGGGGCGGCACGCCAAGGCAATCCCGCAGCGCGTTCTCCAGCGCGTCAACGCGGTCGAAGCCGCCGACCGTCCCGGTCACAAAGCCGACCGCGTAGCCGTCCACCGTGCTACCAGGACACCCGTCGATTCGTGACTGGCTACTGGCTGAATGTGCCACACAATGTCGCGGGCCATTCCCGGCCGTCTGTGGCACTACAGTTCCTTCAGAAGGTGGTCGCGCAGTCCGGCTGACCCCTGGGTGGGTAATTACGCCAGTACTTCTAGGGCGTCGGGTAGTTGGCGGGGAGCAGCCCGTAGGCGGCCTGGGTGTAGTTGGGTGCGGCGGGTACGCCCAGGACCTGGAGAAGCTGGTCGAAGTTGATCCCGATCCTGGTCGGGAAGGGGCCGTAGCCGCCGATGCCGCCGGCCTGGGAGGCTTCCGATTCCGGGGCCAGGCCCGTGGTCTGGGCCCAGCCGGTCTCGATGCCGTCGTAGCCGCTCCACATGTTGCCGATCACCGTGGTGGTGGTCACGTGCTGGCCGGCCTTGACGGTGGGGGTGACGTCCTCGGCGACGTAGACCACCAGCCCGGCGTCGGGGCCGTTGACGAGCTGGTAGGTGATCCACCCGCCGCCGGGCCACCCGTAGTTGACGCTGGAGGCGCCGGTGACGACCGCGTCGCCCACCGGGTAGATCGGCCCGGTCCCGGCGAAGTCGACGCCCTCGTCGATGCGCTCGGCCGCCAGGCCGGTGATGCCGCGCAGCGGGTTGAGATAGCCGCCCGGGCGGTGGGCGACAGCGACTTTGACGACCTGGGGCTGCGGCTGGCTGCCTGGTAGGCCCAGCCCGGTCAGCCCGCCGAACGCGTCGCCCCACACCACCCCCGCCGGGTTGGGCACCGCCGCCAGCCAGTGAGCCGCGACCGGCAGGGCGATCAGCAGGACGGCCGAACCCGCCACGGCAATGGCCGTGTTCCGGAGCACATATACAGCCAGTGACCGCTTACGGTGCCGGGACTTGCGGGACAAGAAGGAGCCTTCGGTCGGGGTTCACGGCGCAGGATCGCGGGACACACCGCGTGTTGTTGATCCATAAGGCTGCACTACACGCACGCATCGCCGGGCCGGAACTACCTAAGAGACAGGTATGACTACGCCATGTAGATCTCAAGCGGTTCGTCCCACCAGCCCCACCACCCACGCGGCCGCGGGGACAGCCGTGGTCGAGAGGGTACATAGTGCTTCCGTAACGGCGATCAAGGGAGGTGCGGTGCCCGGGCAGATTCCAACGGGTGACATCCATCACCTGCGGCTGACGGTGACCGACGTGGAGCGGAGCCGCCAGTTCTACACCAGCCTGCTGGGCTTCGAGGTGGCGGCTGAGTCCCCACCGCCGGACGACCCGTCGGCGGAGGAAGTCTTCAAGATCCTCTTCGGCGGAGTGGTCCTGATCCGCGGCAACCTGCTGATGGGCTTGCGGCCGATGGCGCCGTCCGGGGACCGTTTTGACCCGGACCGGGTCGGCCTCGACCACCTCAGCTTCGGCGTCGCCAGCCGGGACGACCTGGAGCACGCGGTGCGGGTCCTCGACGAGCGCGGCGTGCCACACGGCGAGATCACCACGCTGGCCTCGTTCGGCATCGACGTGCTCCCGTTCTTCGATCCCGACGGGGTCCAACTCGAACTAACCGCGCCGATCGCCTAGGCGCCGGGGCGCAGGTCACCTGACGGGTGGCGGCCTCCCCTCGGCGCTCGCGGCGAGACCCGGGTCCCACCCGCAGACCACGCAGGCGTGGCGGAACACCGACTGGGCGAAGTCCAGGGCGGTCCCGTGCGGATCCGCGCTCTTGCGCGCGTCGTCCCAGTCGAGGACGAACAAGCCCTGGGCCGCGTCCCAGCGCGCGCCCGAGCGCAGGCCGGCCATGCCGGGAAGGCCCTCCGGTGCAGGGTGCGCGTAGGCGTAGAAGGCCGCCTTGCGGTAGCGGGTGTCCCCGGGCCACCAGCCCGTCGCGACCTCCTGCGCGTCCATCGAGTTGCGCATGATGAAGTCGGCGGAGGGCGGGCTGGCCGACTCCCCGGAAAAAAGGCTCACCGCTAGGTCGAACGATCCCCACCACGCGTTGACCGGCGTCGACCGGCCGCGATAGGGCGCGCGGAACTCGGCGAGAACCAGCGCGGCCCGGGTCGCCGCCTCCAGGTAGGTGCGGACCTGGCCGGGGTCGTAGTGCGCGTGCTCGTCGTCCTCATCGAGCGGCACGCTCCACGGAACCTCCTGCGGCGCCGGGTTGATCTCCACCGGGCCGCCCACGCGGCGGACCGCCGCCAGCACCTCCCTGAACACCTCCCCCACCGGCCGGTGCGGGGTCAGCGCGATGCGTTCGGTCCGCCCGTCGCTGTGCTCCACCTGCGCCTCGTGGACGCGCAGGTCGAGCACCACGACAAGGGCCCCCGAACCGTCGGGCGCGGGCAGCGGCAGCGTCTCCCAGCCGCGTGCCGTCAGCCGCAACGCCGAGTGCTGGAGTTGCGGCGCCGGCGGGGCAAGCTTCGCCGCCAACTTGCCCAGCACCTGGGTGTGCGCGTGCAAGGTGTCGCACGTCTCGCGCCACGTGTCGTACGAAAGCTCCGGCCATGTCGAGGGCATGCTCGCACGCTACTCCACCCGATCTTGTCGGCCGCGGTGGCGTAGACGTACTGTCTGACCACCGGTGTCACAGATGTCACATCGCCGGCCGGGAGGTCGCCCCGTGCGCGCAGTGGTCTTCACCAGCCCGGACGACCCGATCGAGGTGACGGACGTCGACCTCGCGCCGCCCGGTCCCGGCGAGGTGCGGGTCCGGATCGCCGCGGCCGGCGTGTGCCACTCCGACCTGCACGTGCGCCGGGGTGAGTGGCAGCCGCCGGTGCCGCTGGTGATGGGGCACGAGGGCTCGGGCACGGTGGTCGAGCTAGGCGCAGGCGTCACCAGCCTGGCCGAGGGCGACCACGTCGTGCTGTCCTGGGTGGCGCCCTGCGGGCAGTGCCGCTACTGCAGGGCGGGGCGCGAGGCCCGGTGCCAGGTGGCGGCCACGATCGTGGCGCCGGGCGGCACGCTGAACGACGGCACATCGCGGCTGAGCCGGAACGGCGAGACGATCCACCACTACCTCGGCGTCTCGTCGTTCGCCGAGGAAGCCGTCGTCCCGGCATCGGGCGCGATCAAGGTCAGGGACGACGCCCCGCTCGACACGATCGCCCTCGTCGGCTGCGCCGTCGCGACCGGCGTCGGCGCGGTGACCAACACCGCGGCCGTGGAGCCCGGATCCACCGTCGCGGTGATCGGCTGCGGCGGCGTCGGGCTGTCGGTGGTGCAGGGCGCCCGGCTGGCCGGCGCCGAGCGGATCATCGCCATGGACCTGCGTGCCGGGAAGCTGGCGCTGGCCCGGCTGCTCGGCGCGACCGACGAGATCGACGTCTCCACGGCCGACCCGGTCGAGGCGCTGCACGACCTCGTGCCCGATGGGGTCGACTACGCCTTCGACGCCATCGGGATGACGGCAACGACCGAGCAGGCGATCAGGATGCTGGGCCTCGGCGGCGCCGCGGTGGTGGTGGGCCTGCCGCCGACCGGGGCCACCGCGCGCTTCGAGCCGCTCGTCCTCGCCGAAGCCGACCAGCGGATCCTCGGCTCGAACTACGGCAGCGTCCGCCCGGCGATCGACATCCCGGCCCTGGTGGACCGCTACATGGACGGTGAGCTCAGCCTGGATGAGCTGGTCAGCTCCAGGCGGCCGCTGGAGGCGGCATCGGCCAGCCTGGACGACCTGGAGGCCGGGCTGGCGCTGCGCACCCTGCTAATTCCGTGAGGAGCACCGCATGAGTACTGGCGACTTGCGTCGCGGCTCTGGGGCCCGGCGTGGATCTTCGTCTACCTGGCGATCACGAACAGCTCGCTGGCCTGCTGCCTGGCCATCAGCAACCAGGCGGCCCGGGTGCTGTACGCGATGGGCCGGATCAGCCTGCTCCCCAAGGCGCTCGGCAAGGTCCACCCAAGGCACCACACGCCGTACCGCGCGGTCATCCTCCAGACCATCGCGACGCTGGCCATCGCGGTGGTGGCCGGCCTGATCTGGGGTCCGGCGAGCGGCTTCCTCGTGCTGGCGACGACCCTGACGATCGGCGCGATCGTCGTGTACGCGCTCGGCAACGTGGCCCTGACCGTCTTCTACCGGCGCGAACACCGGAGCGAGTTCAACGTGGTCAAGCACGTCGTGCTGCCGCTCGCGGCGGTCGCGCTGCTCGGGTACGTCCTGTACCGGACCGTCTGGCCGGTTCCGAAGTACCCGCTGAACGTGCCCGCCTACCTGTCGATCGTCTGGCTGGTCCTGGGCTTCGGCTTCTTGCTGTACCTCGCGCGCCGGGCACGCGGCGGCCTCCGCGACGCCGGCCGGCTGTTCGGCCAGGCCAGCGACGGCGATTAGGTTACGGTGACACCGAAGTCCGAGGCTCCGAGGAGGCTGCGTGGAGGGCCGGTTCTGGCGGATCTTCGGGACGGGCAGCAAACCGGTCATCGCCATGGCGCACCTGGGCCCGCTGCCCGGGACCCCGCTCTACGACGAGGCCCGCGGCGTGCAGGGCATCGTCGACGATGTCGCCCGTGACCTCGACGTCCTGCTCCGCTTCCCGTTCGATGCCGTCCTGTTCTGCAACGAAGGCGACCGGCCGTACACGCTGCGGGCCGGCTTCGAGGGTGTCGCCGTGATGACCCGCGTCGTTGCGAACCTGGCACCAACGGACAGGCCGTTCGGCGTGGATTTTCTCTGGGACGGCCGGGCCGCGCTCGCGGTGGCCGCGGCGACCGGCGCCGCGTTCATCCGGGAGGTCGTCACCGGTGCCTACGAGTCCGACATGGGGATCTGGGCCCCGGACGCCGCCGAGCTGCTGCGTTACCGCCGGGTCCTCGGCGCCGGCCAGGTGGCCGTATTCATGAACGTCACCCCCGAGTTCGCCTCCACCATCGGAACCCGCCCGGTGGGGCAGGTGGCGCGTTCGGTCGCGGTCTCCAGCCTGGCGGACGCGATCCTGGTGTCCGGGCCGATGGCCGGGGTGGAGCCGGACCAGGCGAAGATCCGCGAGGCCAAGGACGCGGTGGCCGGCCTGGCGCCGGTGCTGGCCAACACGGGGGCCAAGGCGGCCAACGTCGCCCTGTTCCTCCAGGAGGCGGACGGGGTCATCGTCGGCTCGGACCTGAAGGCCGGCGGCGGCACGTGGAACCCTGTCGACCCGGAGCGGGTCAAGCGCTTCCTCGAAGCCGCCGGGCGGGTTTAGGGCGGCAGGCGCCCGCGCTACCGGGCGGCAGGCGCCCGCGCTACCGGGCGGCAGGCGCCCGCGCTACCGGGCGGCAGGCGCCCGCGCTACCGGGCGGCAGGTGCCCGTGCTACCGGGCGGCCGCGTCCAGGGCGGCCGCGAAGACCTCGGCGATCCTCGCGATCTCCGCTTCGGTGATCACGAAGGGCGGGGACACCTGCAGGGCCACCCCGCGCAGCAGGCGGGTGATCACGCCCCGCTCCCGGATGTCGGCCACGAGCCGCGGCCCGAGCCCGGGATCGGCGGCGCGGGCGCCCTCGGCGATCTCTACCGCGGCGAGCAGGCCCGTCCCGGCGCGCACCTCCGCCACCAGCTCGTGACCGGCCAGCGGCGCGAGCGCCCGGGCCAGCACCGGCTCCATCGCAGCCACCCGGGCGACCAACTGCTCGCGCTCGGCCAGGTCCAGGTTCGCGCCCGCGACAGCGCACGAGGCGGGATGCGCGGAGTAGGTATAGCCGTGCCGGAACATCTCCGGCGAGCCCGGCCGCCAGAACGGCTCGGCCACCCGCGCGCTCACGATTACCGCGCCGATCGGCGCGTACCCGGAGCTCAGGCCCTTGGCCGTGGTGATCAGGTCCGGGTCCAGGACGAACCGCTCGCTGGCAAACCAGGCGCCGGTCCGGCCGAACCCGGTGATCACCTCGTCCGCGATGAACAGCACGTCGTGCCGGCGGCAGATCTCCCGCACCTCGGCCAGGTATCCCTCGGGCGGCGGGTACACGCCGCCGGCCCCGATCACCGGCTCGCAGAAGAACGCGGCTACCCGCTCGGCGCCCACGCTTTCAACGCACTTCTCCAGCGCCGCGGCATCATCCCAGGCCACATGCTCCACAAGACTTACAAGCGGAACGAAAGGTGCGGTGTTGGCCGCAATGCCGCCGAGCGAGGTGCCGTACGCATTCATCCCGTGATAGGCGTATGACCGGCCGATCGTGATCTGTTTGGACTCCTGGCCCGTGGCGCGCCAGTAGCTGCGGGCGAGCTTGGCCGCCGTGTCCACTGCGTCGGACCCGCCGCCCGGGGTGAGGAACACCTTGGCGCCGGGCATCGGGGCCAGGCCCGCCACCCTGGCCGCGAGCGCCTCCGCGGGCGGGTTGGAGAACGACTCGAACGCCTGGAACCCGGCGAGCTGGCGCATCTGCGCCGCCGCGGCCTCGGCGAGCTCCGCGCGCCCGTGCCCGACGTTGCAGTACCACAGGCTCGCGATCGCGTCGAGGTAGGCACGGCCGCGGTCGTCGAAGACCCAGCAGCCCTCGCCCCTGATCATGGTGACGGCGTTGCCGTCGAGGCTCGCCATGTTCGCGAACGGATTCCAGAGAACTGACATGGCCCCATCTTCCCGTAGCCAGCGCCACGGTCGCCCGCCGGCCTTCCCGGCCGGCCGATTTGCCATGATGGACGCCATGACCAGCCAGCAGGACAAGGCGGAACGTTTTCTCGAACTGCACCACGGCCCGGGACCGCTGCTGATTCCGAACCCGTGGGACGCGGGCTCGGCCAGGCTGCTCGAGTGGCTTGGCTTCGCCGCGCTCGCGACCACCAGCAGCGGTTTCGCGGCGACGCTGGGCAGGCTCGACGGCTCGGTCACCCGGGAGGAGGCGCTGGCGCACGCGGCAGCGATCTCCGCCGCGACCACGGTGCCGGTCTCCGCGGACCTGGAAAACGGGTTCGCCGACAGCCCGGGGGGCGTGGCCGAGACGATACGGCTGGCAGCGGCGGCCGGCCTGGCAGGCTGCTCGGTCGAGGACGCCACCGGGCGCGACGACGACCCGGTCTATGACCTGGCCGTCGCGACCGACCGCGTGGCCGCGGCCGCCGAGGCCGCGGCCGGCCCGGCCCGGCTGGTCCTGACCGCGCGCGCCGAGAACTACCTGTACGGCAGGCCGGACCTGGCGGACACGGTCGCGCGCCTGCAGGCCTACCAGGAGGCCGGCGCCGACGTCCTGTACGCGCCCGGGCTGACCCGCCTGGCGGACGTGCGCGAGGTGGTCCGCTCCGTGGACCGGCCGGTGAACGTGCTCGCCCTGGCGGCCGGCCCAACCGTGGCCGAGCTGGCCGAAGCCGGGGTGAGCCGGATCTCCGTGGGCGGGGCGCTCGCCTACGCCGCGCTAGGCGCGCTCGTGGAGGCGGCCACGGAACTGCGCGACCGGGGAACCTACGGCTACCTGGCCCTGAGCAGCCGGGGCGGGGCCGCCGTGCAGGAAGCTTTCGGCACTCCCCGTTCTGGCTGACCGCCTTCGGGCCGCGCCGGCCTGCCTACTCCTGCCGGAACCCGCCAAGGAAGCGACGGAACACCCCGCCTTCGGGTGGCAGGGACGGCGCGGGCGGCGGCGCGACCGCATCCTCATGGCCGACCGGGTCGTCGTAGTTGGCCCGCGCGATGGCGTCGATGACCTGCTGCTCGTCGAAGTCCTCGGATCCCTCGATCTGAGGTATGTAACCGACCAGCATGCCGTCCTCCATCACCTGAGCCTCCAGCCCAGCCGTGTCGTCGGTGTCCCACTCCGCTTCACGGCCGTCGTGCAGCACCACGCGCACCCCGAACTGGTCCACCCCTGCCCTCAGCTGGTGTGCGTCTATGCCCCGCTCGCGCAGCGCGTCGACCACCCGCCGGACCCGGTTCTCGTCCATCCCCACAAAATAGCGGCTCCGCGTTATGCTCCGAACGCACCAGACGACTCCCCCCTGGCAGGTTGCCGTGCCGACATCACCCCAGGCCATGCTGGTAATGCAGCACGTGGACTGTGAGCCACCGGCCGAATACGAGGACGTGCTGATCGAGCGCGGGATCGGGGTGGAACGCGTGGTCCTGGCCGACGGCGCCGTGCTGCCCGGCTGGCGCGGCTTCGCCGGGGTCATCGTGATGGGCGGCCCGATGGGCGCCTACGACACCGGCAAGTTCGCCTGGCTGAAACCGGAACTGGCGCTGATCCGCGACGCGGTCAGCGCGGGCTGCCCGGTCTGGGGGGTGTGCCTCGGCGCGCAGTTGCTGGCCGCGGCAATGGGCGCACGGGTCTGGACCGGGCCGGAGCCGGAGGTCGGCGTCCTCGACGTCGACCTGACCCCGGCGGCGCGCGACGACCCGGTGTTTGGCGGCCTCACCGGGCCAGTGCCCACTCTGCAGTGGCACGCGGACACGTTCGGCCTGCCGGACGGCGCGGTGCTCCTGGCCAGCTCGGCCATGTACCCCAACCAGGCCTTCCGCGTGGGCAGCGCGTACGGGATCCAGTTCCACGTCGAGGTGACCAGGGACCTGGCGGAGGAGTGGGTCGGGATCCCGGAGTACGCCCACAGCCTGGAGACCGTCCACGGCGCCGGATCGGCCGGCGCGCTACTCGACGACCTCACCCGCGCGCTGCCGGCGATGCGCAGCGTTGCCCGGACGCTGTTCGGCAACTGGCTGGACGCGTTCGTCCTCGCCGGAGAGCCCGCTCCCTAGGCGCCGATCCCCATGGCCAGCGAGCAGCCGAGCCACATCCGCATGCCGACGGCCCGCCTCGGCTCCGGCGGGCCGGTCGTCTCACGGATCGGGCTCGGGCTGGCCGCGCTGGGCCGCCCGGCCTACATCACCACCGGCCGGGACCATGACCTGCCCGACCGCAGCGTCGAGGGCCTGCGTGCCCAGACGTTCTCGATGCTGGACGCCGCCTACGTGGCGGGAATCCGGTATGTTGACGCGGCCCGCTCCTACGGCAAGGCGGAGGAGTTCCTGGGCGGCTGGCTGGCCGAGCGCGGCCACCCGGACGTGATCGTGGGGTCGAAGTGGGGGTACCGCTACACCGGCGGCTGGCGGCTCGACGCCAGCCAGCAGGAGGTCAAGGAGCACTCGCTGGCGATGTTCACGGCCCAGCTGGCCGAAAGCCGGGCCGTGCTGGGCGACCGGCTCGCCCTGTACCAGGTGCACTCCCTGACCCTGGATTCCAGCCTGTTCTCCGATGCCCCGCTGCTCGCCGCGCTGGCCCGGCTGCGCGCGGAGGGAGTGATCATCGGGCTGTCCACGACCGGGCCGGGCCAGGCGGACACGATCCGGCGGGCACTGGAGCTGACCGTCGACGGGCGGCAGCTTTTCGCCGAGGCTGAGGTGACCTGGAACCTGCTGGAACCGTCGGCTGGCCCGGCCGCGGCGGAGGCCGCTTCGGCGGGCTGGGCCGTCCTGGTCAAGGAGGCGGTCGCCAACGGGCGGCTGACCCCGGCTGGCGTGCCGCCGACGCCACTCACCGCGCTCGCCGCCGCCCGTGGCGTCCCCGAGGACGCAATCGCCCTGGCCGCGGCGCTCGCCAACCCGTGGGCATCCATCGTGCTCTCCGGTGCGGTAACCCGCCCGCAGCTCGACGCGAACCTGGCCGCGCTCACGGTCGGCCCGCTTCCGGAGCTTGACCTCGCCGAGGCCCCGGGCGCCTACTGGGCCGCCCGGGCCGCCCGGCCGTGGCAGTGAGCAGGCCCGTCCGGCCAGCATGCCCGGAGCCCACGCAGAGCCTGACTTAGATCGGGGGCGCTCCCCTCTTGACGAGGCCAGCCCACGGGCTTATGTTTCCTGAAACAGCGTTCGGCTATGTCGAACATGTTTCAGACCCTAGGCCGTACCGTTCTCGCCTGAGGAGGTGAGGAGCCCCGGCACCCGGCCAGTACCGGCCCCCGCTGTGGGCGAACCGCATGGCAGCACCACCAACCACCCTCCAGAAGCTTGGGGCCGAGTTTCTCGGCACCGCCTTCCTCGTCTACGTCGGCGCCGGCGCGGCCGCCGCTACCGGCGTGATCGCGGCGGGCACGAAGGCTCCCTTCTCGCTGGCCCAGCTCGGGATGATCTCGTTCGCGTTCATGCTCGTCATTGTCGGCGTCGTGTACGCGATCGGGCACATCTCCGGCGGCCACATCAACCCGGCCGTCACGCTGTCGCTGGCCGTTACCGGCAAGTTCCCCTGGCGCGACGTGCCCGGTTACTGGGCCGCCCAGGTGGTCGGCGCGGTAGTCGGCGCGGCCGCCATCTTCCTCACCCTGGGCCGGGCGGCCACAGTCGCCGCCGGCGGCGGCGTGACCTCCTACAACCCCGCCACCATGGGATTCGGGCGGGGCATGCTGATCGAGGGCATCGGCACGTTCATGCTCGTTTTTGTCATCTTCGGCGTCATCGACCACCGCGCGGTGCCCGGCTGGGCGCCGATGGCCATCGGCGCCATCGTCTTCGCGGTAATCATCATCCTGGGCCCGGCCACCGGGGCCGCCATCAACCCCGCCCGCTACCTGGGCGCCGTGTTCATGATGAAGGCCTTTGGCGGAAAGGTGCTGTGGTCACAGCTACCCGCCTACCTCATCGGGGAACTGGTCGGCGGGACGCTCGGCGGCCTTGCCTGGGCAGCAATAGGCCGGGTCCGCTCCGACGCGGCCCTTACCAGCCTCGCACCGTCAGAACCCGCCGCAAGCACCGAGAAAATCCCGGAAGGCGCGTCATGAAGAAGCTCATCAACTCACCCGACTCCGTCGTCACCGACGCGCTGGCCGGGGTGGCTGCGGCGCACCCCTCGCTTGCCGTCGACATCGAGAACAAGGTCATCACCAGGGCGAGCGGCCCGCGGGCCGGCAAGGTGGGCCTGGTATCCGGCGGCGGTTCTGGCCACGAGCCGCTGCACGGCGGATTCGTCGGGTACGGGATGCTGGATGCCGCCTGCCCCGGCGAGGTGTTCACCTCGCCGGTGCCCGACCAGATGCTGGCCGCGACGAAGGCCGTCAACGGCGGCGCTGGCGTTCTGCACATCGTGAAGAACTACACCGGGGACGTGCTCAACTTCCAGATGGCCGCCGAACTGGCCGACGATGACGGCATTGAGGTGGTCGCGGTCGTGACCAACGACGACGTCGCCGTGCAGGACTCGCTCTACACCGCAGGGCGCCGGGGCGTCGGCGCGACCGTCTTCGTGGAGAAGATCGCCGGCGCGCTCGCCGAAGAGGAGGCCGGCCTGGACAAGGTCGCCGCCGTCGCGCGTGAGGTCAACGAGCGGTCCCGGTCCTTCGGGGTAGCGCTGACCTCGTGCACGATCCCCGCCGTCGGCAAGCCGACCTTCGACCTGGCCGAGTCGGAGATCGAGATGGGCATCGGCATCCACGGCGAGCCCGGCCGCACCCGCGTCCCGCTCGGCACGGCACACGAGATCACCACGGCCGCGCTCGACGCCATCGCCGCGGACCTGCCGCTGTCCGGCGACCTGCTGGTGATGGTCAACGGCATGGGCGGCACGCCGCTGCTCGAGCTCTACGTGGTCTTCAACGAGGTGCGCAACTACCTGGAGGGACAGGGCGCACGGATCGCCAGGAACCTGGTGGGCAACTACATCACCAGCCTGGATATGCAGGGTTTCTCGGTGACGGTCTGCCGGCTGACCGACACGCTCGCCCGGTTGTGGGACGCGCCGGTGGATACGCCGGCCCTGCGGTGGGGACGCTAGCGTCACCGTACCCACAACGTAGGAGAAGCCCATGGAAGCTGAAGTCTTCCGGGCCTGGGTGGCCGCCGCCGCCAGGGCCGTCGAGGAGCAGCGCGACCACCTCACCCAACTGGACGCCGCGATCGGCGACGCCGACCACGGCATCAACCTCGCCCGCGGGTTCACGGCCGTGCTCCCCGCGCTGGAATCGGCCGCACCGGCCACGCCGGGGGCCGTCCTCACGCTGACCGGGTCCACGCTGATCTCCAAGGTCGGCGGGGCCTCCGGCCCGCTGTACGGGGTGGCCTTCCGCCGGGCGGGCAAGGCGCTCGGGGACGCCGCCGACGTGGACCTGCCCGCCCTGGCCGCGGCGCTCGAGGCCGCCCTGGCCGGTGTCCAGCAGCTCGGGGCGGCCCGGGAGGGTGACAAGACGATGGTGGACGCGCTGGCCCCGGCGACGGGGGCCTTCAGCAAGGCGATCGCGGAGGGGGCGTCCGACGCGGACGCCCTCACCGCGCTGGTGGAGGCGGCCCAGGCGGGCGCCGCGGCCACCATCGCGATGCAGGCGCTTAAGGGGCGGGCCAGCTACCTCGGGCCGCGCAGCGTGGGACACGAAGACCCCGGGGCGGCCTCGACCGTGCTGATACTCGGCGCCCTTCGCGACGCGGCGCTGGCGTGCCCATGACCCGGTCCAGCCGCTACCGGGGCCTGCCGGTGTCCGAGGGAGTGGCTACCGGGCAGCTCTACCCCGGCGGCGCGCCGGGCGGTACGGCAAGCGCCCCGGCGGCAACCGCGGAGGACGTGAGAGACGCGTTCGCCGCTGTGGCGCGGGAACGCTCGGCGCTCGCGCACCGGTTGCGCGAGCGCGGCCGCGACGATCAGGCCGAGATCGTCACGATCGGCGCGCTGATCGCGGCCGATCCGGCATTGGTGGACCCGGCCGTGGCGGCGGTCCGCGACGGCGCCGACGCCGCCGCCGCGGTCGAGCGCTCGGCCGCCGCTCAGGCCACGGCGCTGGCCGCGCTGGCCAACCCGGACCTGGCGGCCCGGGCGGGCGACGTGCGCCAGGTCGCCAGCGCCGTGCTTGCCCAGCTGGCCGGGACCTCCGCCCCCCTGCCGCCCGCCGCCGGCTTTATCCTCGTCCGGCGCGAGGTGGACCCGGCCGACCTGATCCGCCTCGCCGAGGTGGGGCTGGCAGGCGCAGTATCGGTCACCGGCGGCGCCAGCTCACACGCCGCGATCATCGCGCGCGGGCTGGGCGTGCCCATGCTGGCCGGCGCCGACCCCGCGGTGCTCGCGGCGCCCGCCGGCCACCAGGCGATCCTGGACGGGACGGACGGCCGGCTCGTCGTCGACCCCTCGCCGCAGGAACTGGCCGCCGTCGCCGTACGGGCGCGGGCGACGCCGGCCAATGGCGTGCGGAGCCCGGCCTGGCCCGCCGGCGGAAGCGCTGCGGCAGGCCTCGCCACGGGCCCGCGCACGGCGGACGGCGAGGAGATCACGCTGCTGGCCAACGTGGCGTCGGCCACGGAGACGCGGCTCGGCCTGGCCGCCGGGGCCGCCGGGGTCGGCCTGCTGCGGACCGAGATCCCCTTCGTGAGCGCCGCAGGCTGGCCCACCGAGGCCGACCACGTGACCCAGCTCGCCCCCGTAATGAGCCTGCTAACAGGCAGGCCGGCGGTGGTTCGGCTGCTCGACTTCTCCGGGGACAAGACCCCCGCGTTCCTGGGAGGCCGGGACGCCGGCCTGTCCGCGCTGATCCGCCATCCGCTCGCCCTGCGCGACCAGCTTCGGGCGATCTTGCGCACCGGCCGGGAGACCCGCCTTGGCGTCATGGTGCCCATGGTCAGCACCCTGGACGAGCTGGCGCTGGTCAGGACGGCCCTGATGGAGGCCGCCGCCGCCGTCGGCACCGGACCGCCCGAGCTAGGCATGATGGTCGAGGTCGCGTCGACCGCGGCCGCCGCCGAAGCATTCGCGCCAGCCGCTGACTTCTTCTCGATCGGCACCAACGACCTCACCAGCCAGGTGCTCGGGCTCGACCGCGCTGACCCCCGCCTGCGCCCGGCCCTGGCGGCGGACCCGCGCGTCCTGGCGCTGATCTCGCACGTGGTGAAGGCCGCCGCGGCCGCGGGCGTAACGGTCTCGGTCTGCGGCGATGCGGCCGCGGACCCAGCCGTGCTGCCGCTGCTGATCGGCCTTGGCGTCCGCACGCTCAGCATGGGCGCGGCGCGCCTGCCGCAGGTCGCGGACTGGATCGCCACCGCCGACTCGTCCGTGTGCGCGGCGCTGGCCCGCAGCGCCCTGCAGGCGGCTACCGCCGGCCGGGCAGGAGCGCCATGATCTCAACTAAGCAGGGACAGCACCGTGCCGCCGCGCGTCGCGCCGAGGTCCCTGGAGATGGCGCGGGCGGCTTCCTGGACAGCGCGGACCAGCTCATCCCGGGTGCCCGGCGCCAGCAGCCGGTCCGCGGCACCGACCACGCCGATCGCGCCGGCCACCTCGCTATCACGGCCCAGAACCGGTGCCGCGACGCCCGCGTCGCCGACGGTCGCCTCCTGGTCCTCGATCGCGTAGCCCTGCTTGCGCACCTGGGCGAGAGCCCGGCTGAGCGCCACGCGGGACGTCTTGGTCCGCCCGGTCAGCGGGGCCCGCTCACCGGCCAGTGCGGCCGCGCGCGCGGCCTCGGACAGGTGCGCCACGATGGCGTGCCCGAGGGCGCAGGCGTGCCACGGGATCGCCGCGCCCACCTCCAGGATCTGCACGGTGTTGTCCGGGCGGAACACGTGGTGCAGCACGATCACCCTGGACCCGGACAGGCTGGCGACCCAGACCGCCTCCTTGGCACGCTGCGCGAGGGTCTCCGCCCACAGCAGCGACCGGGCCCGCAGTTCGGAGCCATCGAGATAGGCGTTGCCGAGCAGGAGGACTGCGGGGCCGAGGCTGTACTTCCCGGTGTCCGGGTCCTGGGCGACCAGGTCGTGCTTCTCCAGCGTGCGGAGCAGCCCGTGCACGGTGGGCTTGGCCAGGCCGACCCGTTCCGCGATCTCCGTCACCCCGAGGCGGGGGGCGCCGGACCCGAGAACGGCGAGAATCCGGGCCGCGCGCTCCACCGACTGGATCATGACGCCCTTTCAGTAATGCCGAACACAATTCAGGATAAGCCATGAGCCTCGACGTCAGGGTAGGGATCGTCCTCGTGTCGCACAGCGCCGCCCTGGCCGAGGGGGCCACCGAGCTTGCCTCTCAGGTCAGCGGCGGCACCGTGGCCATTATCCCGGCCGGCGGCACCGATGACGGGGGGCTTGGCACAAGCGCGGCAAAGGTGCAGCGGGCGGTGAAGCTCGCCGACGGCGGGGCCGGCGTGGTGATCATCCCCGACATCGGGAGCGCCGTCCTCACCGTCCGGGCGCTGCTTGCCGAGACCGGGGAGTTGCCCACGCCGGTCGAGGTCGCGGACGCGCCGTTCGTCGAGGGCGCGGTCGCCGCGACCGTGACCGCGGCCGCTGGCGGTGACATCGGGGCGGTGCTAGCCGCGGCGGAGGAGGCGCGCCATGCCCGCAAGCTATGAGCAGGCGATCACGCTGACTGGTGACCTCCACGCCCGCCCCGCGGGCGCCCTGGCCGTCGCCGCGGCGCGGTTCGCCTCCGCGGTGTCGCTGACGGTCGGCGCCAGCAGCGCTGACGCCAAGAGCGTGCTCGGCGTCATGGGCCTGGGCGCGACCCGCGGCCAGCACGTCAGCGTGGCGGCGGAGGGCCCCGACGCGCAGGAGGCTGTCGCCGCCATCGTGGCCATCCTGGCCGAGGCAACCCGCGTAGGCGCCTAGCCGCGGCAGTAGGCGGGAATTGCTGAGCGACTGCGGCTACGACAAGCTCGCCACACGGGATGGCGGCCAGGGCGTCCCGGACCAGCCCCGCTCCCCCGCCCTGTCCCCGGCGGGCGGGCTCGAGCTCGAAGCTCAGCTCGGTCAGCCCGGCTATCCCCCGGCTGATGACGGCCAGGGCCGACTGGTCCGCGCTGGGGTAGCCCATCAGCCGGGGCTGGTCCCGGATCGTGGCCGCGAACTCCGCCCGGGGATGCGCGGCGAGGTCCGGACGGTCGGCTAGCCGCGGCGGCTCCCCTTCCCGCCCGCTCCCCCGGCCGGCCAGCAGCATGTCGAGGCTGTCGATCCAGCCGCCTGGTCCGGCGAGCGCCGCGATCAGCCGCGGGTCGTGGGCACCGCCGAAACCGTTCACTCCGAGCGACACGACCAACTGGTCGGGGATGTCCGGGGCCACGGCCAGGACGGCGTGCCCGGTGAACGCGATGATGGCCTCCAGCCCCGGGCGCCACGGCGCTATCCGCCGCCAGCCTCCGTCCGCCGCCGGAAAATGGCCCGCGGCCGCAGCCGTGATCAGCTCCGCCAGCGGCTGGGCCATCAGCGGCGCGGCCCGCGCGGGGCCAGCGGCACGGGCTGCTCGGCCACCACCTTGCGGAGCGCCGCGCCTACCGCGGCCAGTTCGCCGTCCGTCAGGCCGGCCGCGAACTCCCGCTCGATGCTGGCGAGGTAGTGCGGTGCCGCGGCGCGGTAGCGGGCCAAACCAGCCGCGGTCATCACCGCGAAGGCGGACCGGCCGTCCTCGGGGTTGCCTTCCCGGCCCACCAGCCCGGCGGTCACCAGCTCGTCCACGATCCGGCTGACCCGGGTCCGGCTGAGCACGACGCGCTGCGCGAGCTCGCTCATGGTGAGCCGCCTGCCGGGGGCGGCAGCGAGCTCCAGCAGAACGTCGTACCAGCTCAGCGGCAGGCCGACCGCCTGCTGCAGCGCCCGGTCGAGCCGGGGCACCAGCGCCGCGTGCACCTGCAGCAGCGCCGCCCACGCGCCGACCGCCAGCCGCGAGCGTTCCTCGCTCATGCCCGCGATGCTACTCCGTTTGCGTGCGCCCGCACATTAAGGGCCCCACCGGGCCAGCGGAGTAGCGTTGGAGCATGCGGCTGACTCCGAGTTCTGGCTGAGATGCACTCCGTCGGGCTGGTGCTCCACCCGGAGCGTGATTCCGGCGAGGCGGTGACCGCCGTGCTGGGCTGGGCGGCGGGCAACGGCGCCACGGTCTTTGGCATCGACGCTGAGGTCCGCCGGCTGAACTGCGCCGCCGTCGCGGTCACGCCCGACGAGCTTGGCCAGCGCTCGGACCTGCTGGTCAGCCTCGGCGGAGACGGCACGATGCTGCGCGCGATGAGGCTGGCCGACAGGCAGCGCGCTCCCGTGCTCGGCGTGAACCTCGGCAAGCTCGGCTTCCTGGCCGAGGTGGACGTGCCCGACCTGCCCGGCGCGCTGACCGCCATCGACGAGCACCGGTACACGATCGAGCCGAGGCTGGCAGTGGACGCCGTCATCGGCGACCAGGTCGTCACCGCGTTCAACGACGTCGCCATCGTCCGCTTTCCAGGGGAGCCGTCGGCCGCGGTCGCGGTGCTGGCCGCCGGGCACCCGTTCGTCAGCTACGCCGCCGACGCGGTCGTCGTCGCCACCCCGACCGGGTCCACCGCTTACAGCTTCTCGGCCGGCGGCCCCATCGTCAGCCCGGCCGTAGAGGCACTGCTCGTCACCCCCGCCGCACCGCATTCGGCCTACAACCGCGGTCTGGTGCTATCGGTCCGCGACAGCCTAGCGCTGGAGATCCTTCCCGCGAGCAGCCGTCTCGCCGTCGAGGTCGACGGGCAGGTGGCCGCCCATGTGAACGCCGGCGACCGGATCGAGCTCCGGCCGCGGCCTGCCGCCGCCCACGTCGTCCGGCTGGGTCACACCACGTTCTACGAGCGGGCCCGGCGCAAGCTGCGGCTGACCGACTCCGCTGAGGTCCCCATCGGCCCGGCGGGCTACTTCTGACAAGACCGGGGCGGCGATCTACCACCAACATCCGGGGGGGAGCCCGGTGGCCACGGCTACTAACGTTCTGCATCGGCTTTTCCTGGGTGCGGGCTGTCAGGAGTTCATGTGACCTCGCCATATTCCGCCCTTTCCCACCTGGACTGCGCCCGGTGCAGGACCAGGCACGACGCCGCGCGGGTGCAGGGCCTGTGCCGGTGCGGCTCGCCGCTGCTCGCGCGCTACGACCTGGCGCGGGTCGCCGCGCAGGTTGACCGTGGCCAGATCGCGGCCCGGCCGCCGGACCTGTGGCGGTATCACGAGCTGCTGCCGGTCTCGGCGGCCTGGCGGGTGGTGAGCCTGGGCGAGGGCATGACGCCGCTGCTCCCGATGCCCGCGCTGGGCGCGGCGCTCGGCGTGCCCAGGCTCCTGATGAAGGATGAGGGCGTCCTCCCCACGGGGACGTTCAAGGCGCGCGGCGCCGCGGTGGGCGTGTCTCGCGCCGCTGAGCTGGGCGTGCGTGGGGTGGCCATGGCGACCAATGGCAACGCGGGCGCGGCCTGGGCGGCCTACGCCGCGCGGGCGGGTCTGCCCAGCCTCATCGTCATGCCGTCCGGCGCGCCGGAGATCACCTACGCGGAGTGCTCGGCCGCCGGCGCCGAGGTGTACCTGGCCGAGGGGAGCATCGGGGACGCGGCCCGGCACGTCGCGGCCGCGCTGCCGAGCCGGGCCGCCTATCAGGACACCTCCACGCTCAAGGAGCCCTACCGGATCGAGGGCAAGAAGACGATGGGCCTTGAGATCGCCGAGCAGCTCGGCTGGCGCCTGCCCAGCGTGATCGTGTACCCCACCGGGGGCGGGGTCGGCATCATCGGCATCCACAAGGCGCTGCGGGAGCTTGCCGAGCTGGGCTGGGTCAAAGGGGAGCCGCCCCGCCTCGCGGTGGTCCAGGCCAGCGGCTGCGCGCCGATCGTCGCAGCGTTCGAGCGCGGGGCCAGGCAGAGCGAGCCGTGGCCGGACCCGCGCACCGTCGCCTTCGGCATTACGGTCCCCAAGGCGCTCGGCGACTTCCTTGTGCTCGACGCCGTCTACGCCACCGGCGGGACCGCCATCGCCGTCGAGGACGAGGCGCTCTTGGCGGACCAGCGCGAGGTCGCGCGGCTGGAAGGCAGCCTCATCTGCCCCGAGGGAGCGGCCTGCATCACCGCGGTCCGGCGGCTGCGCGAATCCGGCTGGCTGTCGCAGGACGACGAGGTCGTCGTGCTCAACACCGGCACCGGGCTCAAGTACCCGGACACGCTGCGGCCGGCGGTCACGAGGCGGTGGCCAGGATGAGGGTGTGGCCGACGTTCCCTTCCGGGATATGGCGGTGCCACATCGGGGTGAGCCGGGCCTCGCGGAGCCAGCGCAGGTACGCCCCGGTGTCGGCATGGTCCCAGAACATGTCCGCGCCGAGGTAGGTTTCGGTCCCGGTCCACCAGGCGGCGCCGACGATGGCCAGCAGGTAGCCGCCAGGGCGCAGCCAGCCGCGAATGCGCGGCAAAAGCGCCTGCTGGTCCGCCAGCGGCACGTGAATAAGGGAATAGAACGCTGTTACGGCGTGCACGCTTTCCCGGCGCAGGTGGAAGGCGGCCATATCGCCCCGCACGAAGCTGGCCGCCGGGACGAGCCTGCGCGCCCGGGCGAGCTGGACCTCGGAGAAGTCGACGCCCAGCACGGCCAGGCCGTGCCGGGTGAGCGCCAGCGTGCCGGGGACGCCGGCCCCGCAACCCAGATCGACCACCCGCGCCTGCGCGGGGAGCAGCGCGGCGAACTCGGCAACCCAGTCCAGGTAGCGGCCCGGGTCCTCGCCCGTGGACGGGTGCGCGGCGCCGTCGTCGGTCCGGTACGCCCGCGAGATCGCGTCGTAGCCGCGCCGCACCAGCGCGCGCCGGCTGGCCCGGGCGGCCTCGTCTTCCGGCGGCCCGCTGGAGAGCGCCACGCGGTCAACCTACGTGACCTGGCGTAGCGGTAGCCTCTGTTTTATTACTCACCATCAACTACAGGAGCGGACCGGCATGGGTCTCTTCCAGCGGGCTCACGACATAGTGCAGGCCAAGGCCAACAAGGCGCTCGACGCCGCCGAGAAGCCGGACGAGATGCTCGATCTGTCGTACGAGCAGATGCTCGATCAGCTCACCCAGGTCCGCCGGGGCCTGGTGTCCATCGCCGCGTCGCGCAAGCAGATCGAACTACAGGAACAGCAGCTCGGGCACACGACGGACCACCTCCAGGACCAGGCCAAGGCGGCGCTTGCCCAGGGCAGGGAGGATCTGGCCCGGGAGGCGCTGAACCGCAGGGCCGCCACTCAGGCGCAGATCGACTCCCTGCAGCCACAGGGCCAGCAGCTCGCCGAGGAGCAGCAGAAGCTCGAGCAGACCCTCGCCGCGCTGCAGCAGCGGGTGAACGCCTTCCGCTCGCAGAAGGAAGTGCTGAAGGCTCAGTACGCCGCGGCCAAGGCCGAGACCTCGGTGGACGAGAGCGCCACCGGTATCTCCAAGAGCTTCAGCGACGAGGGCGCGGCGCTGCAGCGGGCACAGGACAAGATCGCCACGATGCAGGCCCGCGCCGGGGCGATGGACGAGCTGATCCAGTCCGGCGTGCTCGAAGACGTCGGCGGGAACACCGACGACATCCAGGCCGAGCTCGACCAGGCCGGCACGGACGCCGAGGTGGACAAGCAGCTTGCAGCGCTCAAGGCCGAGATCGCCGCGGGCTCACCGCCGCCGGAGATCACCGCGGGCTGAGACGCCGGGGGTCCCGGCCCGCCGGGGCCGGGTCAGACCATGTTTGCGGTACTCGGTCAGGGCACCACGGTGACGGGCCATTTACCGGCCCGCACCAGCCGCACCGCGAGCGAGCCGATCAGCCGGTGGCCCGCCTGCGCGGACGCCCCGACGACGACGGCGTCGGCGCGGATCTCGTCGGCAATGCGGCGCAGTTCGGTGTACGGGTCACCCTCGGCGGCGATGAAGGTTATGGAGATGCCGAGCTCCTTGGCGCCCGCCTCGAACCGCCCGCGCAGGTCCTCGGCGATCTGGGTGTGCGCCTGGCGCCGGGCGACCTCCAGCGTGGCCCCGCCGGGCGTCGCAGCGCCGAGCGAGGCCGCCGGTGCAACGTAGACGGCGGTCACATTTGCTCCCTGCCGGCGGGCCAGGCCCGCCGCGTAGGAGGCGGCCCGGAGCGACGTGGTCGAATCGTCCACGCCGACCAAAATCACCTTGGGCCCGTCGGTGCCGAGCTCGAAGGCGCCTTCTCCGGCTGACGTCACAGCGGCAGTGTACGGACAAGGCCGGCCCGGCGGAACTCTGAATGGCCGCGGTGTGCAACACCAAGAACGTCGAGACCGTGCGATCGCTCGGGGCCGACCAGGTCATCGACTACACCCGGGAAGACTTCACCAAGAACGGCCAGGCCTACGACGTCATCTTCGACGCGGTCGGCAAGCACTCGTTCTGGCGCTGCCGCGGGTCGCTCAAGCGGGGCGGGATCTACCTGCCGACCGACGGCTTTCCTCAACATCCTCGTGCTGCCGTGGCTGACGCGGATCGGCAGCAAGCGGGTGGTGATCAGGATCCCCCCTCGGTTCACCAAGGAGGAGGTCCTCTTCGTCAAACGGCTCATCGAGGAGGGGAGATACCGCGCGGTGATCGACCGGTGCTACCCGCTGGTGGACGTGGTCGAGGCGACAAAGTACGTGGAGACGCAGCAGAAGACCGGG
>Ga0207646_10001193_pt1 | contig 32719 bp, 37 predicted proteins | sample KBSK5502metaG_FD_184343 | JGI IMG/M metagenome (GOLD analysis project Ga0207646, IMG submission 184343) | Corn, switchgrass and miscanthus rhizosphere microbial communities from Kellogg Biological Station, Michigan, USA - KBS K5-50-2 metaG... | ecosystem: Host-associated > Plants > Roots >... | reverse complement strand
CCGGCCTCACCTTCGCCACGAACACCTACCTGATCAGTGGCGACGCGCCACTGGTCAAGAAGCCGAACCTCGTGATGCGCTACTCGGACATAGTCCCGGCGCCGAGCACTGTGTACTTCGCGACGTCTGCCGACGGTCCCTGGAAGTCGATCGGCGCGCTCAACGAGGCGCAACCATTCACCATCGACACGACCACGGATCAATTCGGCTACTTCGCCGGCGGGTATCCCTCGAACGCCGTCTCGCACGGCGGTCCCAGCAGCCAGGTGCTGCCGATCGTGATCGCGGTCCTGATCATCCTGGTGCTCATCGCCGGCATCCCCCTCGCGATGATGCGGCGGCGCCAAACGTCGCCCGATGAAGGAGAGGCCGCCGACGCCGAGCCGTGACCGCTTCGGCTCTCCTCATCCTCAATCGTGAATCCGGAACCGGGCACTCCGGCCAAATGGTCGAGCAGCTGGGTGACGCGCTGCGTTCGGGCCACGGGTCCAATCTCGAGGTCGAGGCGATGGTGGTCGACAACCATCCGGAGGCGCGCTCGGCCGCAGCCCAGTTCGCGAGGTTCGCGTCGCGCCCGTCGTTGCTGCTGGCCGCGGGCGGCGGCGGCACGCTGCGCGCGGTCGTCGAGGGCGTGATGGACGCCTTTCCCTCAACTCCGCCGACTGCGGACGTGCTGAAGCTGGCGGCGCTGCGCATGGGGTCGGGCAACGTGGTCGCGGGCAAGCTCGGCATGCCGATCGACCCGGTGGAGGCGGCGCGACAGGTGGGGGATGGACTGGCGCGCAACGCGACGATGTCGTGCTCTGTGCTGCGCTGCTCGCACGGTCTGCCCGGGGGCGGAACGGCGATCCGGTATGCGGTAACGATGTGCGGGCTCGGTGAGTGGGGCAGAGTCCCCGGCGACATCGCGCGCTGGCGTGAGCGCCACGCTGCGGGGCGCAGGCGAGCCGCCTCATGGGTCGGCCTCGAACGCGTGAACAAGATCGAGTACGTGGCATTCGGCGCCGCCCGTATGCTGGCCGGAACTGTGTCGGCGTCTCGCTGCGAGATGGTCGAGATCGACGGCAAACGCAACATGCGTCTTCTTGCCGCGGTCGCCTTGAACCTGCCCTTGCCTCCGCTGCCAGACCCCGGTGTGTCGATGGGTGACGAAGCGGTCGGCTTGATCCTCGTACCGCGGCTCGGCCGTCCGTTCCGTAGCCGCCTCGAATCCGGCGACTCGTTCGCGATCCGCCTGCTCGACCGCGACTCGGTCGAGTTCTTCCTCGACGAAGACCCGGAGTGGGCAACCGGATGGCTGAAGCTCGAGGTCGCCGGCGTACTCGCATTCGTGCCGGGTCTGGCTGCGTGACCCTCCAGGTCGCGATCATCGGCATCGACGGGAGCGGGAAGAGCACGCTGGCCGCCTCGCTTGCGATGGTGATCGCAGCCGAGCACGGGCTCATCGCCGGGTCGGCGGTGGCCGACGAATTCTGGTTCCGAGCCCCGCAGGTCGACATCGCCGGCCCGGGCTTCCACCCTCACGGCTACGCGATCGCGGCGCGGCTCGACCGGTTGTTCCGCAAGCTCTCGCACCTCGTCGTCGAACACAAGGCTCTGTATCCGTCGGCCAAGGTCTTCCAGATGCTCTTGCAGGACAACGCGGCCGTGAAGCTGTCGAAGCGCTACGCGGTCGACGTGATGGTCAGCGACGGGAACCTGTTGCTGTCGGGCGCCGGGCGCGCATTCAACTACCGAGGACCGGCCGGCGATCCGCCCTCGGCCGACGACGTCGATCACGCGTTCCAGCACCTGCTGCAAGGGACGCGGCTGGGACCCGAAACGCGGAAGCGGCTTCCGAATCTGCAGACCGCGGATGCGCTCGCCGTGACCGCCAGGCTGACACGTCTGCAGGGCATCTGGATGCCCGATCGTGCGGTGTTCCTCGACCTCATGCCCGATGCGGCCGTCGCTCGCGTTCATGCACGCGGCGAGAAAGTCGACCGTCACGAAAACCGGGCTGACCTCACGATCGCCCGTGACGGCTACCTGCGCGTCATCGAGGTCATGAAGCGCAACAAAGGCGCGGACTCCGTGCATGTGATCGAGGTGGCATCGATGCGACCGGGCGACGTCCTGTCCGCCGCGGCTCGAGCGCTCGCACCTCAGCTGCCGGCGGCCTCGAGCGAATCAATTCGTGCCGGCGCCCTGCACGAGGCGGTGGGTCGCCGCAGCGTTACGAGGCGGGTTCTCTCCTATTCGTATCTCGTTCGCTATCTGCTCCGTCACTTCCTCGACGGCGCCTGGCGCGAGCCCCTGTTTCCACTGAGTGCGCCGGGGCGCGCATTCCTGCGTGACGGCTACTCGGCGGATGTGATGCGGCATATCTACGACCAGCCCGCGCACCAGTCGCCGGCGGAGCGAGCTTTCTACGGCTATCCCTTGCATCGCGCGGTTCGCGACCGGCTCGCGATTCTTGAACGGCGAATCGAAGGCGAGCTCCGGAGTCGCCTTGCGCGTGGAGGCGAGGTCCGCATCTTTACGGCGCCCAGCGGCTTCGCCTACGACCTCATTCGTCCGCTGGCGAAACTTGCCGCTGAAAACCGGCAGCTTGCCGGACGGGTGCTTGTGGTGGCGGCGGACCTTGATCCCGCGGGCAACCTGGCTCCTGAGCTTAAGGCGGCCGCAGAGCGCATCGGGCTCAACCTGGAGTTCGTGCACGGGGACCTGACGTCGGATGAGTTGCGCTCCGAATGCTCGGGGCACGGACCGTTCGACGTCGCGCTCTTCATCGGACTCTCATCATGGCTGCCCAAGCAACCGATGCTCGAGCACCTGCGCTGGCTTGGCTCGAACATGCGCGCCCACGGGGTCCTGGTCACCGACTGCTTCACGCCCGCGGCCTACGCGGTCGGCGGCGCCGCCATGGGCTATCGCGCCAACTACTATCCGCCCGCGGTGATGCGCACGATCGTTGATTACTGCGGCTTTGACGGCCTCGCGGCGGAAGTCGAGTCGGGCGCGGACAGGATCAACCACGTCCTGCTGGCGCCGGTGCGAGCTGCTAGTCGTACTTGATGGCTTCGAAGAGGGTGCCGCAGCGACGGCATCTGTACTGCAGGGTCATCGCCTGGGTTCCGAACAGGGAGATCACCTCGGCGTCGTGAGCGCCGCAGTGGGTGCACCGCGGGTCTGAGCGCGGGTCAGGCTTCTTTCGCTTGGGACGCTGGGGCAAATTTCTTCTCCTCGAGACCGCGGAGCATCGAGAAGGTGCGCTCGTCGATGGCTCCCTTCCGTCCGCGCCGCCGCACCGGATCCCAGTGCTTCCATTCGATCGTCATCTCAGGTGCCCTGCTCTCGAGCAGCTCCTCCAATCGTTCGCGCATCTCGGCCGGGCCCATGCTCAGGCGCCCGTCCTTGAAGAGCTGAGTGGTCTCTCCATCGGGTGGCCCGAACCATTCGACGGCTTCACGCCATGCTCTGTGCAGCGGTTGGGTGTCGATGCCCGATCGAAGCCAGCTCCTGCCGTGCAGGAAGTGATAGCGCTCCTCCATCAGCATCTTGCGGAGACGGTGCTGCAGCACTTCGACCGAGCCGCCGACGCATGCCTCGATCATCACCGTGAAGGCGCTGTCGAGGATCGAGTTGGCGGCGACGAACTGGCTCCATTCGGTCCAGGGTTCGTCGAAGTAGGGGAGGGAGCGGATGGAGCCGGGGTCGTTCTCGCGTTCAGGTCCTCTTGGGTCTTCTCCGAGGGGTTCGAGGCAGCCGTAAAGCACACGGCTGTGGCCGAGGTCGTCGAGGCCCATCGCGGCGGCGGCGATGTCGGCTTCAAGCGACGGCGCGCGTGTGGCCCACTCGGCGTAACGGAGGCCGAGCATCTGCTTGTTGTCGGCGATGCTGAGGACCAGGTCGGAGAGGCTCATTCCCCCGGTTGCCAGAGCTCGATCACATTGTCCTTGCGCACGATCGCCATCTCTATCCATCGCTCTTCGTCGTAGGTCGCGCGCGCATAAGCCACCGCGAGGTCGTCGTCCGGTGCGACAACACTGCCTACTTGGTGGAGAGGCTCGCCACGTGTCTTGCGTGCGAACACCTCGTACTCGACCGCGTCACCGCTGACTCTCTTGTAGTTCGTCACACCGCGAGGCCCCAGGCCTCGAGCGCGTCGCGGCCGGCCTGTGTCATACGCGCGCTTGTCCAGGGCGGGTCCCAAACCACCTTTACGCGTACCTCGCGCACGCCCTCTTCGCGCAGCAACCGCTCACGGACGTCCTCGAGGATGAAGTCGGATGCGGGGCAGCCCATGGCAGTGAACGTGAGGTCGACCTCGACCACGCCGTCGTGCTCATCGATGCCGTAGATCACGCCGAGGTCGACCAGGTTGATCGGCATCTCGGGGTCCTGGACCTCGCTCAGCGCAGTCCAGAGGCGCTGGCTCACGACTCGCCGTTGTGATGCGTCTTGCGGAACTTGTGGAACTCTTCCTGGAACATGGCGACCATCTCCGCGTTGCGTGGCCCGCGATTGCGCCAGCGGACCAGGACGTCATCCCAGCTGATCGGCTGCTTGAAATCCCACCGCTTCTCTTCGGAGTCGAACTCGCACGGGAACGGATAGTCCAGCTTCCACACGTCCTTGCCGTCGCGAGTCTCTTTGTGCGCCGGTACCATGATCCCGATCTGTTCGCAGTAGGGCACCACGGTCGACAGCCACCACTGCCGCAGTTGGTCGTTGGTCAGGCCCTTCAGGCGGTACTCAAGCTGTGTCGAATGCATCTTCAAGTCGTCCGGCAGCCCAAACCACTCGACGCTGAGCGGAAACATCCAGTCCACGGCGCGCTGCAGTTCGTCCTTCGCCGAACCACCCGCGGCGCTGATGCGCTTCATCCACGTCCGGCCGTTCCGGAGGTGGAAGTTCTCCTCCGCCATCACCTTGTTGAGGCCGCGCTTCCATGGACCGTAGGAGCATTTCTCGTGGATGTCGCCGAGCAGGCAGAAGCCCGCCTGGTCGTACATGCCGTTGGCGACCACGAGCTCCGTCCAGCTGTCCAGCGGAACGTCGAAGGCATACGGGTAGCGGAAACTTTTCGGGTCTCGGCTGAAGATCAGCTTCTCCTGATCCTCGCCGAGCTCTTCCAGGATGTGGTAGGCGATGTGGGCGTGCGCGAGCTCGTCCTGGATGATCGCGATGCCGGTCATGAAGGCGTTGATCGAGGGCGCCCGCTTGGCGGCCAGGTAGTAGGCCGGCGCCGAGATGAGCTCGGTGTCGCCAGAGACTATCAGCGTGTGCTTGAGCTCCCGTAGGTATTCCGGTGTCATCTCGCGCCGGGATTCGATCAGCTCGCCCGACTTGATCATCTGGTCGAACTCGGCTGCAGTTGCCATCGTTCCTAATTGTCCACCACGAGTGCGGGTAAAATCGGGTTCCCTACAGGGCCGCGACGATCTCCTGGCCCGCACCGTGGTGGCTATAGCTCAGCATGGCAGAGCACCAGATTGTGGATCTGGGTGTCGCGGGTTCAAGTCCCGCTAGCCACCCTTAAGTCCACCCAAGTTGTATATACTGAATGGGTGGACGATCGGCCGATCGTCTGGGACGCTGCCAATCGTCGGCACCTCGGTTCCGATCATCCCGAAAGGCTCATTTCATTCGCGGAAATTGAAGAGGCACTTCAGGACACAAATCGAATCGAGACCGAGCTTGCCGATCGCCAGGCGAATCAGGTGATCGGGCGGACCGCGGCGGGCCGGTGGCTGGTGGTGATCTGGATCGACGACCAAGACGGTCGATATCCGATTCACGCACGCGAGGCGTCAAAGCGAATCATCCGGAGGATCAGCAAATGAAGGCCAAAGCAACCCGAAAACCGTTCAATGACCCGTTCGACGAACTTAGTGATGAGGACTTCGAGCGCGAAGTCCTCGAGTCCCTTGATCAGTCGACCACCAAGATCTCCCTGCGGGTATCCAAGGAGCTACTCGGCAGGACCAAGAAGGCCGCGGAGCACCGCGGAGTTCCGTACCAGTCACTGATGAAGGCCCTCATCGACCAGGGTCTTAAGCGGCTTGAGCGCGTTCGTCGGGCCAACGAAAGCCAAGTGTGACTTCGGATCTCCCGGCCATCGCGGGACTCCTGGCGAGTCTCCAGAAGCATTGCACCATCGCGCATCGCCCGCAGAGATCCAGGTGGGCTTGGCGGACCAGCGTCAGCGGGCACGAGCGACGTTGATGATGACCTCGCAGTCGCAATACCCGCCGTGGTCCTTGAAGTAAGCGATGCAAACGTCAATGGGTGCCGGCCGCATTCCCATCTGGGCCAAGATCTGCCGCGTGAATCTCAGGTCACCGAAGCATGTCCAGCTTTGCTCCCCGAAATTACAGCCATTGGGGCCGGCGAGACGCGCTACGAACTCCTTCCACCGAGGATGACGCGGCAGGATCAGGTCGGCAATTAACGGATTCACTGTTCTCCTCCAAACCGTACAAATGTTCGACAGTGATCAACGTACGGAGCGAAGTCGGGTCCGTCAACGCCGCCTGTTAAGAGGTCACATTTGACCTGTGGACAGCGCTGAAGCCGAAGAGTGGATCCGCAAGCACGTCAAGCCGGTCGGCCCCATCGAGGCGGTACACGAGCGGCCGTGGGCGACAGTGTTGCGCGTGCCAGTCGCAGGAGGGGTGACATGGTTCAAGGCCTGCGCGCAAGTTCAAGCGTTCGAGCCGCGGCTGACCGCTGAGCTTTACGCGCGATGGCCTGACCGCGTTACCGAAGTGCTGGCCGTGGACGAACCGCGGCGTTGGCTTCTACTCGGCGACGCGGGCATGGCGGTCATGGAGCGCGGAAATCCGCCCGAGGTCTGGCTCGAGGCATTGCCGTCGTATGCCGAGCTGCAGAAAGGAGAATCCGTATACGCCCTCGATCACATCGCCCACGGCGTGCCGGACCTGCGCATCGGAGCGCTTCCGGCGGGTTATGAGCGTTTGCTGGCGGGCCAGCTCCCTCTTGGGATAAATGACATCAACCGTCTGCGGGGTTACGCGCCGCGCTTCGCCGAACTCTGCGGAGTGTTGGCTGAGCTCGGAATCGAGGAGTCGGTCCAGCACGACGATCTCCACATGGCAAACCTCTACCCACACGATGGGCGGTTCCGCGTCGTGGATTGGGGAGACTCGTCGATCGCGCATCCCTTCTTCTCATTGCTGGAGACGTTCCGGTTTCTCGAGGAGTTCAACGGACTAGGTCCGGATGACCCCTGGTTCAGCCGGCTGCGCGACGCCTACCTCGAGCCGTGGGGGAGGGGATTGGAAGAAGCTTTCGAAATCGCGATCCATGCCGGCTGGTTTGCGCACGCGATCGCATGGACCCGGCAGCGGGATGCGCTCCCGGCCGAGGCGCGGCCCACATTCGACACAGGGTTCGCGATCGTCCTGCGACGCGCGCTCGCTCAAACGGTCGAATAAGAGGGTCGCTCAGCGGCGGGCGATCATGGCGCTTGCGGCCTCCAATCCATGTCCAATGCCCAACGCTCGGCCTCGTCCAGGAGCTTCAGGATCACCTCGGACTTGGCATCTGTGTAAGCCCACCCGTCGTCGCTCCAAACCCGAGACGCCTCCCGCTTCGCTTTGACATAAGCCTCCCTCGCGGCCCGATTTACACGCAGGTAGTCGCGAAACAGCAGGTGCTCGCGCTCCCAGGGCGAATTCACCGGGCACACGTGGACGTGTACGTCTCTCCGCCGCTCCGCAAACGGCCGGAAGAACCGATGCAAGTCGTCTCGGCTGCGCAACTGGACTCCAAGCCGCTCCAGCTGCGGGACGTAGCCCCGCTCGTCAGACAAATCCGCCACGCTGACCTGTACATCGACGATCGGCTTGGCCGCCAGTCCGGGCACGGACGTCGACCCGACATGTTCGATCCGCAGAGCAACTCCCTCGAGGGAATCGGATATGAGATTCCTCCACGAGGCGAACCTCGCCGGCCATTCCTTGTCGTAGGCGGCGAGCTTGATCGGGTCGAAGCGTTCGCTCCCATCAGTCACCTGGAATCCGGGCCAGAACGTGGGCGCGATCGCTCGCGACAGTCGCTTCCGCTCCTCGAGCGGCAATTCGTGCGGCTCCAACCCTCTAGGCTCGCTGACCAATCTGTAAAGGTCGATGACCGTCGCGTGCCGGCCCTCGACTTCGTGCAGACGGATCCACGTGATGACCGGGTCGGCGTCGCGCTGTATGCCTCCGCGCAGCAGCCGCTCGGACAGACTCGCTATGGGTTCGACCTCGCGGGTCACCCCGAAGAGGATGCCAGATGAGCAAACTTACAACTGGGGCTTGACATTGACCTTAGGTCAAGGTTGGAGCATGTGTCGCATGAACGCAATGACCAACGACTCGACACGCAATGCGGTTTCCGCGAGCGGCCTGCGGAAGACGTACGGAAAGAGGGTCGTCCTCGACGCCGTCGACCTGACCATCGGCGAGGGCGAGGTCTTTGCTTTGCTCGGGCCGAACGGCGCGGGCAAGACCACCATCGTCCGGATCCTGTCCACCCTGATCCTGGCGGACGCCGGCACGGCCACCGTCATGGGATACGACCTTTGCGGCCAAGCCGGCACGGTGCGCGGGGTGATCGGGGTCACCGGGCAGTTCTCAGCAGTCGACGACCTGCTGACAGGCGAAGAGAACCTGCTCCTCATGGGGCGCCTGCTGCACCTCCCCGCAACCGAGCGACGGACGCGGGCCTCCGAAATGCTGGCGCGCTTCGACCTCCTCGAGGCGGCGCGCCAGACGCCGGCTACCTACTCGGGTGGGATGAAGCGGCGGCTCGACCTCGCAATGACTCTGATGGGGCGGCCACGGCTCATCTTCCTCGATGAGCCGACCACGGGCCTTGACCCACGGAGCCGCCAAACGATGTGGCAGATCATCCGCGAGCTTGTTCGCGAGGGCGTCACCATCTTGCTCACCACCCAGTACCTCGAAGAGGCTGACCACCTCGCCGACCGCATCGCGGTGCTGGACCATGGCCGCATCGTCGCCGAGGGCACGCCGGAGGAGCTGAAACGGCGGATCCCAGGCGCGCACATCCGGCTGCGCTTCGCCGAAATTGCCTCGCTCGCCGATGCTGCGCGAGTACTACCGGAAGGCACGCGCGACGACGATGAGCTGGTACTCCGGGTACCGAACGAGGGCGGCATCCGATCACTGCGCGACGTGCTCGCCCGCCTCGGCGACGACTTTGCAGTGGAGGACCTGTCCATCCACACACCGGACCTCGACGACGTGTTCTTTGCCGTGACCGGCAATGCCTCCAAGGAGAAGAGCCAATGAACGCCATGACCATCGTCGCCCAGGACTCCGCCACCATGCTGGGGCGGGAAATCAAGCACAGCCTCCGACTGGTCCGCTTGCTGATCGTGAGCGCGATACTCGTGCCGGTCGTGATGCTGCTGTTGTTCGACTACATCCTCGGTGGGACGATCGGCAACGGGCTGGGCAACGCGGCGCGAGGGGTACCGTATGTCGACTTCCTGGTGCCCGGCATCCTCATGATGGCGGTGGCGGGGGGTTGCGGGCCCACGGCGATCAACGTAACGATGGACATGAGCGGTGGCTTTATCGACCGGATCCGCACGATGGCCGTCACCCGCGGTGCCCTGCTGGCCGGTCATGTCGGCGGCAGCGTACTGCGCACGCTTGTCGCCACCACGGCGGTCACCGGGGTGGCGCTCTTGGTCGGATTCCGGCCACGAGCTTCGGTCGCGGACTGGTTCGCTGTCGTAGGAATCGTCGCGGCGTTCTCATTTGCTCTGGCCTGGCTGTCCGCGGCCATCGGCCTGGTCGCGAAGAGCGTCGCCGGCGCGAACGGCTCAACGCTGCCTCTGTCGTTCCTGCTTCCATTCCTGTCCAGCACTTTCGTGCCGGCGGACTCGATGCCTGCCGGCGTGCGGTGGTTCGCCGCGAACCAGCCATTCACCCCGTTGGTGGACAGCATCCGCGCGCTGCTCACCGGCGCACCGGTCGGCAACACCGCCTATCTCGCTCTGGCGTGGTGCGCAGCGATTGCGCTGGTGTCCTACCTCTGGGCCCAGGCCGCGTTCCGCCGCGGCACCCGGTGAGAGGCCGCATGATCACAATCGGCCAGCTCGCCGGCTACGCCGGCGTTACGATCAAAGCCGTCCGGCATTACCACCAGCGTGGCCTGCTCGATGAGCCGCCGCGCGACTCTTCAGGGTATCGGCGCTACAGCGCCCAACACGCCATCGACCTGATCAAGATCAAAACGCTCGCTGAGGCCGGCGTGCCGCTGTCGCGGATCAAGGAGCTGCTCGCCGCCAGCCCCGCCCGCTTCGCCGCCGCGATCACCGAAATCGACCGCAACCTTCAGGAACGGGCCAAGGAGCTCCGCCGCACCCGCGAGCGCATCACCCGCCTCAGCGCCGGCGACCGGTTGTTCGTGTCAGCAGACGTCGCGGACTACCTTGACCGGCTGTCCGAGCTCGGCGTGAGCCGGCGCACCGTCCAGTCGGAGCGCGACGGCTGGATCCTGATGCAGTCGGCCTCACCGAAGCAAGCCGCCATCTGGCTCGCGGACAAGCTCGACGCCATGGGCGACCCGGAGTTTCGTGCCATCTACCTCGAGTACGACGTGGCATTCGACTGGTCCCCGGACGACCGGCGCCTCAACGCGCTGGCCGTTCGTACCGAGCGGTGGTTTGCCAAGCGTCAGATCGGGCGCAAGGGCGAAGAGCGGTCTGTCTTAGATCCGACCATCGCCCATCTTGTAGCGACATCTGCCGGCGCGTCGTCGCCGGCCTGGGACCGGCTCACCGAGATCGCCAAGGAGCGCCGTGCGAGACCTTCGGTTACGAGACCTCCTCGACGTTCAGTGAGTCGAAGGTCGCCTTGTTGACGAACTTGAACATGCGCACGGGCTTGCCGTCGACGTCGACGTCCGCCACCACCGCGTAGCGCTCCTGGCGGGTTCCTCGCGATGTGGTGCGCACGCTCCGCCGCTTCTTGATCTCGGAATCCGGGACCTCGACCTTTTCCTTCGTCTTCAGGTTGTAGAACTGCATAACGCCTCCTTGCGTGAGATCGAATTGAATTCGACCACAAGGTTAGGGTAGTCGGCAAGAGTCGTCCCTAAAGTATTGCCTTTATGCCCGCGCCTGATTAGGCTTGCGGCGCACTTGACGAGCCGCCTACGAGCACTTTCAACCGCCGGCAGCGCTCTGCTGGTAATCGGCATCCTGGGCAGCGTCCCGGCAAGTGCCGCGAACGTACTCAACGTGCCGGGCACGTACGCAACCATCCAGGCGGCGATCGCCGCCTCCAGCAACGGCGACACGGTCATGGTCGCGCCGGGGACCTACTTCGAGAACATCGATTTCAAAGGGAAGCTGATCACCGTCCAGAGTGCACAGGGCCCGAGCGTGACCACCATCGACGGCGGCAACCTCGCGCCCGTGGTCAACTTCTCCACCGCCGAGACCGCGGCTGCGACGATCCAGGGCTTCACCCTTCAGCATGGCAACGCCACCGGCGCCTTTGGCTACGAAGGCGCGGGAATCCACATCAACGGCGCGTCACCGACAGTCGAGGGCAATGTCATCATCGCGAACACCTCGTGCGCAAACGGAGTCGGCATCTCGGTCGCGTTCGCCTCTCCCGTCATACGAGACAACAACATCTCCGGCAACACGAAACAGGCGGGCTGCAGCGGCCAGAACGGCGGTGGGATCTACATCAGGGGCGCCGCGAGCGCGCAGATCATCCACAACTCGATCACTAACAACACCACCGACTACGGAGGCGGCATCAGTCTGTTCGCGGCGGGCACCCCAACCTTGCTCGACAACACGATCAGCGGCAACGGCGCCGAATACGCAGGCGGCGGTGTTTACGCCGTCAACCAGTCGGACGCGAACATCATCCAGAACCTGATCACCGGCAACAGGTCGACCGTCAGCGGGGCCGGCTTATACATCAGTCCGCCGTCGGGCACGCGAGGCGCGCTTCTCGTCAACAACACCATTGCCGGCAACTTTGGTGGCGACTCGGGCGTTTTTCTCGGCGGCTTTGACGCGCAGGTCCAGCTGTTCAACAACATCGTCGCCGCCGCCACGTCGCCACAGCCGGCGATCCTCTGCGACACGACGTACTCACCGACCTCTCCGGTCCTCGACCACAACGACCTCTTCAACTCGGCTGGGCCCGCCGTGTCAGGGAGCTGCTCGCAGGTCGTTGGGACGGCGGGCAACATCTCCGCTGATCCGAAGTTTGCCGCGGCCGGCGATTACCACCTGCAGTCGAGCTCGCCCGCGATCGATGCAGGCAACAGCACCGCTCCCTCGCTGCCTACGACCGATCTCGACGGCAAGCCTCGCATCTCAGGTGTCGCGGTCGACCAGGGCGCATACGAGTTCCAGCAGCCCCTCGTCGTGACGATGAGCTCCGTGACCGGCGCCGTCGAGGGCGCGCCGTTCTCGGCCGTGGTGGCGCATTTCTCGGGCGGTGCCGGTCCCTATTCGGCGACCATCGCTTGGGGTGATGGGCAGAGCACCCTCGGCAGCATCAGCGCCCCGAACGCCAACGCAGTGAGCGGCAGCCACACATATTCAGAGGAAGGCGCGTCCACGGTCACCGTGACGGTCACGGATTCAACCGCGGCAACCAGCGCCGGCAGCACTTCGACCACGGTGGCCGACGCGGCGCTCACAACCACCGGAGCCTCAGTGAGCTCGGTCGAGGGCGCCGGCTTCAGCGGCACGCTCGCCTCGTTTACCGACGCCGACCCTAGCGGTGTCCTGTCCGACTACAGCGCCACCATCAACTGGGGCGACCAGACAAGCTCGGCCGGCACCATCAGCGCAAACGGAAGCGGCGGCTTCGTTGTCAGCGGCAGCCACGTTTATGCGGAAGAAGGGAGCTACGCCGTGACGGTGACGGTCAGCGACGCCGGCGGCGCCAACGCGACCACGACTTCATCGGCCACCGTGACCGACGCTGCGATCGCGCTCACCGGCGCGCCCAAGTTCAACGAGCACCACAAGACGAACTTCACCGCCGTCGTCGCCACGCTGACCGACGCCGACCCAGGCGGCGTCGCCACCGACTACACGGGTCAGATCAATTGGGGCGACGGCACGACGTCGACCTGCCCGAGCACCTCGTGCAGCATCACGATCCGAACGTCAGGCGGATTCACCGTTTCGGGATCCCATAACTACGAGCACAACAACACCTACACGGTCACCATCACGCTGACCGACGCCGGCGACTCGACCTCGAAAACGACGACCTTCATCGTGGTGAGCTGAAGCTCAGATCCAGCCTCGGCGCCTGAACAGGTAGAGCTGAATGCCAATCGCGATCAGCATCGTGCCGACCCCGATCGCAAAAGCGAAATAATGCGGTTCGAGGACGTTGGTCAGGTACGCGAAGTTCATCCCATAGAAGCCGGTCAGGAAGCTCAGCGGCAGGAACAGGCTCGCGATCACGGTCAGCGCTTTGGTCGTCTGATTGAGGCGGTTCGAGACGGTCGACAGATAAACGTCCATCGCGCTCGTCAGCAGGTCGCGCAGCGAGTCGACGGTCTCGTACTGGCGGACGATGTGGTCGTATACGTCGCGGTAGTAGAGCGTCATGTCCTGCTGCTGGAGGTGAATGCCGTGCGTGACCAGCTTCTGGAAAACGTCGCGCTGTGCGCCCAGGAACCGGCGCAGGTCGATCACAGAATGCTTGAGGTGGTAGATGCGGTCGAGTGAACCAGGAGCCGCCTTGTCGATGATGTCGTCCTCCATCTGGTCGACCGTGTCGTCGACGCGCTCCAGGACCGGGAAGGTGGCATCGACGATCGCGTCCACGACGAGGTACGTGAGAAAGGACGGCTGCCCTTTGGTCAGGTCCGGGCTCTTGGCGATGCGTTCCTTCAGAACAGCGAGCGCGGGAGCAGGATCCTGGTGGACGCTGACCAGGAAGGTCGGTCCGACGAACAGGTGGTGCTCACGGTACGCGGGCTCGTCCTGCACCCAGTCGGCCTGAAAGATGACGGCGAAGTTGTAGTCGGGGTACTCGTCGATCTTCGGACGCTGGTTCTGGTGCTGGATGTCCTCGATCGTCAGCGGGTGAAACTTGAAGGTCTGCTCCAGGAGCTTGTAGTCGTCGGCGTCCGGCTGCTCGATGTCCAGCCAGAAGCCATCCTTGTGAGCGTGGATGAAACAGCGGCCGATCGAGGCGTCTTCGGTGTCATCGACTTTTCCAGTGGTCGTCAGAAGGGTCCTCATCGGCTGGCATGCTAAAACTATCCGAGTAGCTGCTCAGCCGACACTTTTCGGACGGCAAGCCGTTAATAACCTCGTGGCCCGGATCAAGATGATCCAACCGCCGGAGGCCGAAGGGCAGCTGGCCGAGCTCTACGCGACCGCCAAAGCGCAGAGCCCGATCGGCGTCGTCGCGGAGATCCTCAAGACGATGAGCCTGCGACCCGATTTCCTGGCCGCCATCCAGGCTGCCTCCCGGATGCACTTCACCGACGGGGCGCTGACTCGAGCGCAGCACGAGATGATCGCGTCCTACGTCTCCGCTCTCAACCGCTGCAGGTATTGACTCAGCGCTCACACGTGGTTCCTGCAGTTGCAGGGCGAGCAGTTCGGGCAGGCGGCGGATGCGCTTCGCAACGGCGACCTGGACGCCGCTGGCCTCGACAAACCAGAGCGGCTGCTGCTCGAGTTCGCCGGCACCATCGCCCAAGGCGCCTATCGCGTCACGGACGAGCAGGTGCAGAGCTTGCGCGACGTGGGCTGGACCGATGAACAGATAGCCGAGGGCGCGTACGTGGCCGCCCTCTTCAGCCTCTTCGTTCGCCTGGCCGACACCTTCGACATCGAGCCGCCGGCGGTGTACGAGCCGAGCGGGATTCCCGCCGCCGCCGTTCGTCGCGACTAAGGGGCGGGCGCCAGGCCGGTGTAGTCGATGAATATCGGCTGGTTTGGGCTGCTCGCGGCGCCCTTGTTGTAATTCACTCCCCAGCTCTTGGCGTACGAGGAGCTCGACTGCGAGATCACGTTTCCTGAAGCATCCCGGATGGTGAGAGTGGCAGTCCCGTGCAGCGTGACACCCACCAGCCTCGCAGCCTGGGTGGCGAACTTGGGCAGGAACAGCTGAAGGCTGATCCCGTCGAAGCTGTAGGTCTTCTGGACGATCTGCCCAGCCGCGATGTCGCTGTTGATGACGTCTGTGAATTCCTTGAGGCCATCGCCGGCCGCACCCAGCTCGGCGAGCTTCAAGTCGTGCGCGCGACGCGCCTCGGACTCGATCACGAGATCGAGCACAACGTCGTGCGCCATCTTGTTCGCCACGTCCTGAGTGATCGACGGGTCGAATGAATTCACGTTCGAAGCGACGCTGACCGCAGGTATCGGCGGAAGGCTCCATACCCGTGCTGACGCCGAGACCGGCCCCGAGTCGCCGGCCGCAGGCAGAGCACCGGCCGCGGTGCCGGTGACCCAGCTCGCGACGGGCGCCTCCGACGTGCCCACCTTGAGCGTGACCGTCGGCGTCGAACCGTCCGCGAGGCCGGCGGCCGGAGCCGGGCTGTGCGTGGAGAGGGCCGCTGACACCGGTAAAGACGCAGTGAACACGGCGGTAACAGCAAGGATCGTGGCGGTTCTCCATCCGCGGCGGCCAAACGAGGGGACCTGGAGGCCCATTTCAAATGGAGCCAGGAAGCGCACCAGTGCGAAGCGCATGGCGCAGGCGATCACCAGGCTTCCGAGGATCGCGGTCTTGGTCCAGAACTCGAGCGCTGTCGGGCCGAGCAGCAGCACCGCCAGCAAAGCCACGAGGACGCCGAAGACGACCCTGGCCACCGGCCCGTCCGGCACCGTCCTTGGGTCCGGGATCATGAACAGCGCGAAGATGAGAATCTCCGGCGACGTGACGAGGATCTGCCAGAGATCGCGTCCGCACATGGGGGTCACGTGCCAGCTGGCGACCATGCAGTGGTCGGGCACCGGGGCGATCGCGATCGCTGTGAAGATCGCGAAGCCGACCATGAAGCCGAGCACCAGCCCCACCAGCTTGAGCTCCCACGCGATCAGCAGCCCGCCGACGATCAGGATCGCGTAAGTCAGGATCATCCACGGGCCCATCGGAATCCACCAAAGGTCCAGCGGCTCCGTGTGCTGCGGGCCGAGGGCCACGAAGGCGAGGACCAAGGCCACGTTGGAGGGGTTGAAGATGTGCCGTCCCTTCCACCGGATGAGGTACTTCGACGCCATTCCCAGCGCCACCACGCCGATGAAAATCTCGATTCCGTGGAGGCTCCACCACTGGCCGTGCAGGGTTCCGGGGACCCGAAGGATGAAGGCCGTGCTGTTGCCCGTGAGCAGCCCGCTGGCCGGCCACAAGATCGCCTTGTCCTTGAAGAAGGCGACGACGAACTCGATCACGGCGCCGACCGCGAGGCAAACCAGGATCTGCGCGATTGAAAGCCGGAACCCGAGGACCGTCTGGCCCAGGACCTGCAGGGTTATCAGCACGGCGGCGACATGCAGGCGGGGGTCGCGGATGCTGGGCAGAACGACCCTGTACTCGCGGCCGAAGAGGTGGGCCGTCCTGCGTTTGGGCCCGCCGGTGGCGGTCGGGCGCTTGGACTCGCCCGGAAGGCTCATCCCCTGGGGAGGCGCTACGTCACTGGTCGCCACGGTCGGGTAACGGTCATAGTATGCAACCCGTTACAGAACCGAGCGCCTTGGCAATTTCAGGTTCGTTTTCAACCGCGCGGAACGGCGCCGTGGCGCTGGTGGCGGGGGCCGCGTTGGTCGCCGCGCTCTCCTCATGCGACCTTCCCTTCGACCTCGGGCAGCCGACCACGCGCGCCCTGGAGAACGGCGCCTCGGAAGGACTGACGACGGCCCAGAGCTTCGAGATCATCGGAACCTACACGGGACCGGGAGCCGTCCTGCCGGTGGCGAGCGGCGCACGCACGAGCGGCCCGCCGCCGGCGACGACGTGGACGATCGATCTCCAGATCGCCCACCCGTCCGCGGAGCACATGGTGGTCAGCGCCGACAACGTGAAGCTCGAGGCGATCATCACCAGCGGCGGCGCCTACTTTCGGGGGCACGATTTCCTCGCTCAGCACATGGGCACGGATCCGCTGTCCCAAAGCCTGGTCAAGGCGGCCGGGAGCTCGTGGTGGAAGGGCTCTTCCAACATCGCGCCGCGACTCCCGGACTTCACCGAGGGGAACAGCTTCAGGGCGACCTTTCTCGGCACGGCGGTCACGCAGCGCATCGACCACACATCGGTCGACGGCCAAGATGCGGTCGAGCTATCAGGCCCGAGGGCGGACGTCTACATCGCGGCCAACTCTCCTTACCGATTGCTTCGGGTGCACCTGAAGAATGGCGTCGTCATCGACGCGATCAGCGCCGGCGACCTCCGATACAGCAACTTCGACAAGGATTTCGGGATCGTGGCGCCCACCGACGTGATCGATTTTTCCAACCTGTCGACGCTGACTCCGATCTACACCGTGTTGTCGGTCGATACCTCGGGATGCAGCTCGCCGTGCGTCGTCTCGGCATCGCTCAAGAACCTGGGCGGGTTGCGCCCCGCAAAGGGGACGTCAATCATCACCTTCACCATGACGGATGCGGCTTCGGGACGTGCGCTCGGCAGTTGCCAGGCGCCGGTCCACCCCGACGTCGGATACAACTCCACGACCAGCGTCTCTTGCACGATCAGCGGCTCGACCGGCCAGCCGGCGAACGCCGCGATCGTCACCGCGACGGCCGACAATCCGGGTCAGGCCTGAGGGTCGGCCGGGAGGGCGAGTTGCGCTCGCCCTCCCAGGAAAGTTACTCGGCTTGGCCGAAGGCCTTGATCTCCTCGAGCTCCTTGGCGGTCAGCTCGCGTGGGGTTTGGCCGCTCTTGACCTTCTCCGACTCGACGTGATGCTTGATGGTCGCCACGATCTCCGGATTGGCGAGCGTGGTGATATCGCCCGGGCTGGTGAAGTTGGAGATGCCGGCGATGACCCGGCGCATGATCTTTCCTGATCGGGTCTTCGGCATGTCCGGCACGATCCAAACGTTCTTGGGCCGCGCTATCTTGCCGATCAGTCTGTCGATGGCAGCCGAGACCTTGTCCTCGATCTGCTTGCTCGGCTTGAAACCCGGCTTCAAGGCTACGTACATCTCGACCGCCCTGCCCCTGAGCTCGTCGATCACGGGGACCGCGGCCGCCTCGGCGACCTCCTCGACGGTGAGGGTTGCGGACTCGAGCTCTTTGGTGCCGAGCCTGTGCCCGGCCACGTTGATCACGTCGTCGACTCGTCCAAGAATGCGGAAGTAACCGTCCTCCGCCAGCAACGCGCCGTCGCCGGCGAAGTAGGGCCAGTCGTGCCAGTCCTTGCTGTCCTTCTTCTTGTTGTACTTGGCGTAGTAGGTCGCGACGAACCTGTCCGGGTCTCCGTAGATGGTCTGGAAGATGCCCGGCCAGGGATTGCGGATCGTGATGTTGCCGGCTTTGCTGCTGCCCTTGGGGATGGGCTTCCCTCCCTCGTCGAGGATCTCCGGATAGATGCCCAGGACGCCCGGGCCGCAGCTTCCGGGCTTCATCGCCTGCTGGGCGGGCAGCGTGCTGCACAGGAAGCCGCCGTTTTCCGTCTGCCACCATGTGTCGACGATGACGGCTTCGTTCTTCCCGACCTCGTGGTAGTACCAGCGCCAGACTTCGGGCTCGATGGGCTCGCCGACCGTGGTCATGTGCTTGAAGTGGTAGTTGTACTTCTTGGGCTCGTCAGGACCGAGCTTGCGCAGCATGCGAATGGTCGTGGGAGCGGTGTGGAAGATGTTGACGCCGAGCCGCTCCGCGATCCTCCAGGGGCGGCCGGGGTCGGGATAGGTGGGGACGCCCTCGTACATGACGCTGGTGGCTGCCAGCGCGAGCGGCCCATAGACGATGTACGAGTGGCCGGTGATCCAGCCGATGTCGGCGAAGCACCAGTAGGTGTCCTCGGGGTGGATGTCCTGGTAGTACTTCGACGTACCGGCGACGTAGGCGAGATAGCCGCCGGTGCTGTGCTGGCAGCCCTTCGGCTTGGCGGTCGTGCCGCTTGTGTACATGAGGAACAGCGGCGCCTCGGCCGGCATCGATACCGGCTCGACGATCTTGCCCTTGTAGTCGGCGAGCAGCTCGTCGACGAAGTAGTCGCGGCCCTTCACCATCTCCGTCTTCGATGAGTACTTGCCGGGATGTCGCCGCCAGATCAGGACCTTCTCGACCTTCTGGCCCTGCTTCCTTGCTTCTTCGATCGCCTCCTCGGCCTTGATCTTGTGGTCGATCAGCTCGCCGTTGCGGTAGTAGCCGTCCATGGTGATGAGGATTTCGCTGCCCGAGTCCGCGATGCGGCCCCCGCAGGCGGCTCCGCTGAAGCCGCCGAAAACCTCGGAGTGGATGACGCCCAGGCGGGCGCACGCCAGCATGGAAACAGGCAGCTCCGGGACCATCGGCAAATGAAAGGTGACACGGTCACCCGCCTTGAGCCCGCAGAAGTCCCTGAGCAGGGCGGCAAACTCGTTGACGCGTTTGTACAGCTCCTGGTAAGTGACGATCTGGGTGGCCTCGGCCTCCGGCTCGGCCACCCAGATGAGCGCAGCCTTGTTGCGGTATTTGGCCAGGTGCCGGTCGACGCAGTTGTACGAAGCGTTCAGCTTCCCGCCGACGAACCACTTCCAGAACGGCGGGTTGCTGGTGTCGAGGGTCGTGTGCCAGTACTTGTCCCAGGTCAGGAGGTCTGCGTATTCCTTGAAGCATTCGGGGAAGTTCTTCTCGGCGAACCGCTCGAAGATGGCGGGGTCGTTCGCATTCGCCTGGCCGATGAACTTCGCGGGCGGGTTGAAGTACTCCTCCTCACGCCAGTGAACCGCTATCTCGGCCTCTGAGACCTGGACTTCACTCATCGTCTTACCTCCATGACTACGAACATGACCAAGCGCACAGGTCGTCCCTGTGCGCCTGGCGATGCTTTATTGACTTCGGGCCGGGGAAGCCTAGGACCAGATCGGGTTGCCAACGGGAAGGATCGGCTTTGGTCGCATGCTGTTGGCGACCACTGCCGCGGACGCATACCACGCCACGATCGCTGTCACGACTCCGATGTATCCGCCAAGGTTGATCAGTCCCTTGCTGTCAGAAAAGAACCCGAGGAAAAGTACGATCTCGGTGATCTCAAGGGTCAGGAAAACGAGAAAAACCGACATATTGAGCCTGGTGCTCCACAGGAGCATGTAGGTGTTGAAGATCGCGAACGCCAGGAGGAACCAGCCGAGGTCGTTGGTGACGTCGCCGGCGGGAACTTTGCCCTGCAGCAACAACACCACAAAGGTTGCGAGTGACGCCCAGAAAGCTCCGTATGTCGAGAATGCGGTTGCCCCGAACGTGTTGCCGGTCTTGAATTCCCACATCCCGGCGGCGAATTGCGCCAGCCCCCCGTAGAAGAACGCCAGGCCCACCCACGTCAGGTCCGGCGCCCAACCGGCGTTGTGAGTGCTCAAGACGAAGGTGGTGAGTGCGAAACCTCCTAGTCCCAACGCGGCGGGATTCGCGATCGCCGGTGGTGCAGCAGTTCTGACTTCAGCCATCCCCAATGCCTCCCAAAAGCGCCAGGGAACTGGCCCTGGCAGCCAATGACGCGGCTAAACATCCCACCCGGACCGCGTCATGTCAACGTGACCGTAGGCTTGACGAGACGGGCACAATGCCGCAGGAGATGAAGGCTTTCAACCGCGCGATCATCGAAGAGTTTCGAGCCAACGGCGGCCGGTTGAGCGGGCCGATGGCGAAGTCGCAGCTCATCCTGCTGACCACGATCGGCGCCAGGTCTGGCGAGCCCCGCACGACGGTGATCGGCTACCGGCCGCGCGGCGACGAACTGGTCGCCATCGCCTCTGACAACGGTGCGCCGAATCATCCGAAGTGGTATCGCAACCTGCTCGCCCACCCGACCGCGACCGTCGAGCTGGGTACGGAAAGATTCGAGGTGCGCGCCAGGACGGCGAGGCCGGACGAGCGTGAAGAGTTGGCGAGACTCGTCTCTTATATGGAAAGCCAGCAGAAGCTGACAGAGCGCGAGATACCGATCGTGATCTTCGAACGAATCTAGGAGCCGATCAGGGCCACGAAGTCGGGGTGACTGCGGATCCGGACGAGGTCGGGGTCGGTCCTCGCGGCCTTCTTCAGCTCGGGATCGAGGTCGAATGCATGCTTCAGCCAGTGCAGAGCCTCGTCATCGCGGCCGACGCGCGAGTAAAAGCAGCCGAGGTTGTACGTGGAAGAGGCGACCGACTTCGGTTCGGGAAACTCGGTCCGATCCAGGTCGTAGACCCACTGCTGGGCGACCTCCGCAGCCTCCTCGTCGCCCTGTTCGAGGTGCCAGAACATGAGGTGCTGGCCGAGGTGGTAGTGACCATTGCCTGGGATCAGCTGCCACAGCGATGCACTCGGGTATCTCGGATGCGGTTTGAGCAGGTCTTCCTCGGAAGAGGCGGCGATGGCAGCCTCCAGCTGGTCATATGAAGCCTGCGAACCCGACTTGATGGCGTCGGCAGTCCTGTCCTTGTTGGCGGCGTAGATCTGCGCGTTCTGCACGTCGTCGTCGTCTTCCACATCTGGGAGCTTCGCACCGGTGCGCACCGCATCCAGGACTTCGGCCGCGTATGCGCGCCACCAGGTGAGATGAGCGAGGTGGTCTTTGACCGTCCACAGGCCGGGCTCCGCTGGCGGGGAGTCGTCGGCCATCGCCAGCAGCTCGTGCTCGCGCTCGCGCGAGGCTGCGATCGTGGCCAGGAGCCGAGGCTTGAGAGGCTGGGGTTGCACCGACCTCAGACTAGCGCGACACGAACTCCATCGCCTCTTTGGCCAACGGCAGCCAGCGTGCCTCGTGTCCCGGCCCGACCACGAGCCATTCCTTCATCACCCGTCCGTTGCGGCGCGGATCGAATCGTTCGCCGTGGCCGCCGGCGACGAGCACGTCGACGCGCGCGCGTGGCAGCTTGACGACGAAGCGATCGTCCGATGCGAGCATCGCGAAGATTCGGTTGTTGACCTTCAACGCATTGGCGCCGAACCCTCGCTGTGGACCGTTCGCGTCGGAGTGGGTGATACCGCCCTTGCCCGCCAACGCTTTCACAACCGCCGCGTATCCCGTTGCCGCCTTGGTCATGCGGCCGGCAGCTCCATCGGCATCTGGTCCATCTGCATGGGCACGCGGCGCCGGCCCGTGATTGCGAGCGCTGTCACCGCGCCCAGGAGCGAGAGGCCCGCGGCCACCGCAAAGGCGGGACGGAACCCCGACACCACGGTCGCCGGCGACCCGAAGTGGCCGTTGGCGGCGAACACAGCCGAGACGACCGCGACCGCGAATGCGGCACCGAATCGCTGCATCGTGTTGAGCACGCCGGATGCCTTGCCCATGTCGGCCGGCGCGACCGAGCTCATGGCTGCGCTCGGCGTGCCCGGCAGCGCCATCGAAATTCCGACTCCCGCTATCACGAACGGCAGGACGAGCTGATCGTAGCCAACGCCCGTTGATGCGATGCGCACGATCCAGGCCAGCCCCAGCGCTTGCAACGCGAGCCCGGTCACGATGAGCGGCCTCGTGCCGATGCGGTCCGAAAGCAGGCCGGCGACCGGCGCGACCAAGAACGGCGTCCCGGTCCAGGGCAGAAACCGCAGCCCGGTTTCCAGCGGCGAGTATCCGAGCCCGAGCTGAAAGTACTGGGACGCGAGGAAGGCCGCGGACGTGATCGTGCCCATGGTCAGGAATGCGGTCGCGTTCGCTGCCGCGAAAGTGGGGATCTTGAACAGTCGGAGCGGGAGCATCGGCTCAGGTGTCCGAGCCTCCCACGCCACGAAAGCCGCGAGAAGCAGGACGCCAATCGCGAGCGACGCGACCACTTCGGGGCTGCGCCAGCCGGCGTCGCCGGCGCGGACCAGGCCCCAGATGAGGGCTACGGCCGCGCTCGATACCAATCCGAGCCCGGGCACATCGAGGCGCGTCTTCGGTCCGTGGCTTTCGACCAGCCTGATCGCCGAAAGCGCGGCGGCGGCCAGCCCGATGGGCACGTTGACCCAGAAGATCCAGTGCCAGTTGAGCCCTTGTGTCACCGCTCCGCTGACCAGCGGGCCCGCGGCGACGGCGAGGCCGCCGATGCCTCCCCAGATGCCGATGATGGCTCCGCGGTTCCGGGCGGAGAAGGCGGACGTCAGGATGGTCAGGCTGAGCGGGGTGATGATGCCCGCGCCGATACCCTGGACGGTTCGCGCCGCGATCAGGATTTCAGGGGTTGGGGCCACGGCGCACGTCGCCGAGGCGGCCGTGAACAGAAGGAGGCCGGTGATGTATACACGCCGACGGCCCAGCCGATCGCCCAGAGCCGCGGCGGTGATGATGGTGGCGGCGACCGCTAGCGTGTACGCGTTGACCGTCCACTCAAGGGCAGTGAGGCTGCCCCCGATCTCCTTGTGGATCGCGGGTAGGGCCGTGATGACCACGAGGTTGTCGAGCGCGCTCATGAAGAACGCGACGGTTGTGAGCGCCAGCGCCCAGGCCGGGCTCGTCCGTTTGCCGATCAAGTCTCGCCCCATTGCCGCCTCCTTGCCAGATCGATTCCGTGTCATCCGGTCGACGAACCAGGGAGTTCTATTTCGACAGGACGACTAGAACCTAAAGCACTAACTTGAGAAAGTCAAGTAGCAAGTTGTGTTTTTCAACTGGCTGCCCTAGACTCGGGGTTAGTGAAGTCGTACCGGGAGTACTGCGCGGTAGCGCAAGCGCTGGACGTGGTCGGCGAGCGCTGGACGATGCTGATCGTTCGTGAGCTTCTGATTCAGGGACCCTGCCGCTACACCGACCTTCGGAACGGGCTGCCCGGCATCGCGACGAACCTGCTGGCTGAGCGCCTGCGGGAGATGGAGAAGGCGGGCCTCATCCGGCGCGAGGACGCGCCCCCTCCCGTTGCGACGACTTTGTTTCATCTGACCGACCGAGGCGCGGAGCTCAGGCCGGTGGTGGACGCTCTCGGACGGTGGGGAGGACCGCTGGTGACGCGGCCGATCGGTGATGACGAGTTCCGGAGCCACTGGCTGGCAATGCCGCTCGAGCTCCATCTCAGCGATCACGCTCCGGATCGGGCGCCGATCACTATCGAGATCCGCGCCGGCGACCACCCGATGCTCGTCGAGACTGTTGATGGCAAGGTGCGAGCCCGCCCCGGGCGCGCCGAACATCCTGACGCTGTCCTGACCGGAACCGGGTCGCAGGTTCTCGGCCTCCTCCTCGGTCATCTGGATCTGGCCGAGGCGAAGCGGCGTGGGCTTCAGTTCGAGGGCGATTCCGAGGTGCTTGACCGGGTACGGCCCCGAATCACTGAGACCGTCTGACCCGACGAACATCGGCAGGTGGCTCCAAGGCGGCTGCTGAGCGACCAGCCGCGCCAAGCGTGATGTGGTAGTGCAGGCGGAGCACCGGGAGTCCCCACCAACGCACGTGGTGGTCGGTGCGAACCGAGCCATCGGCATCGGGATAGACGTGGAAGAGTTCGGTTAGACCGCGCACGTACCAGACCCGAATTCGATTCGGTTCGGTAGCTGTGATGCGGTAGAAGCCAGGATCTCCGAACCGGCGGCCAGACGAGATGAGCTTCAGCGAGCCGTCGGCGTTGGCTTCGGGCCGGAGCAGCACAGTCGCGTTGCCCCGCGGAACCGGGAAAACCGTCTTCACGCATGGACCATGGCCGGGCGGCGAGGCCGTCGCATACAGACCCGAGTAGATGACCAGACCGCTGCCCAGATTGCGGCGCAGCCAGCTCGTGAAGACCACCCGGCCCGACTTGTCGACCAGCTGCTCCACGTCGCTGGTCATGCCCTGGGCGGTTTCGAGCGGGTACATCGGGAAGTTGAGCTGTTCCATTCGCCGGCTGACGAAATGGATGAGCGCCCAGCCGAACGGCCAGAAGAGTGGTGACCACTGCGACCAGACGTCGAGGTGGTAGCGACCCGTGTGCTCGTAGAAGTCGCGCACCGACGGGTGGAGGCGGCTCGAGTCGAAGCCGTCGCTGTCTAGCTGGGCGCAGTCGGGAAGCAGCCCGACGTCGCGGCCGGTTCTGACCTCGAGACCGGCGTCAGCGGCCAGCGAGCGGTGGAAGTCGGTTCCGATTCGACGCGGTCCGGTCGGCCCGTCCAGCCATGGAGCGCTGCCGCGATCCATGCGGCGGCCGAGCAGGAAGCAGAGGAAGAGGATGAAAGCCTCGGCGACGGTTCCGATCAGGCGTCGCACGGGACCACTGTAAGCGTGAGAGCGGGGGGTTACGTCTATTTAGTGGTGGTGGTGCTAGTCCGGGTGCCTACGATCCTGTCGCGGTTCGGCATGTAATCGGGAATGACCCGCGCGTTGAGGCCTGCATCGGTGACGGCTGACACGTAGTCCTCGGTCTCCGTCAACCTCAGGCGGTGCGGCTCCATGAAGTACTCGACTCCGGCATCGCTCTGGACGAGGTGATGCATGTCGAGCTCGGTGATGTTTCCCTGCCGGCGGCTGAACGACAGGCGCACGACGGTCAGCTCGTCGTCGCTGGCGACGTCTGGGGAGTCGGGTCGGAAATTGTCCCGCCACTCACCAGGACGGAGCCAGCCGTCGATGATCAACACGCCGCCCGGAGCGACGTGCGCCGCGAGACGCGCGATTGCGGACCGCATGTCCGCGTCATCGAGCATGTAACCGATGCTGCTGAAGAGGCAAGTGACGGCATCGAACGTCCTGCCCAGGTCGAGTGTGCGCATGTCGGCCTCACGCAAAGGAATGCCCGGGAGTCGCGTGCGAGCCACCGCGAGCATCGCTGGACTGAGATCAACACCTTCGACCGCGTACCAACGCTGCATCTCGACCAGGTGTGCACCCGTGCCACAGGCAACGTCGAGCAGGGTCTGCGCCGAGTGGCTGGCCTCGTCGATGATCCGATGTAGCTCCGCCGCTTCGGCTGGATAGTCCTTGATGCCCGAACCCACGTACAGGAGGTCGTAGATCCGGGCGCTCTTGTCGTACACGAGCTAAAGGTAGGTGCAGGCGGCAACAAAGTGGCGCGGCGGTTCCCACACGGTTATCTCACCCCCACTCGTAGCCCGCGCCCGCCCTACTTCTCGGAGGCGATGCGAAAGCGCATCACCTTGTGCATGCCCGCGGCGGCCCTTGCGTAGCGCATGAAAGTCGGCATGTCGGACTTCACGTCGGCGATGGCGACCGCCTTCGCCTCGATTAGGTGGTAGTCGGTGCCCCGATAGCGGAGGTCCGCATCGCCCGACGAAACGACATTGCGCGCCCAACCGGAGTTCTCTCCGAACGCCAGGCCCAGCCAGAACCAGCCGCCGCGCGGGAAGGCCGTGACCGGGGTGGCGTAGACACGGCCGGATTTGCGCCCGCGGTGATGGAGCAGAGAGAAGAGCGGGAACCACCCGCCCGCGACCCGCAGGATGAGCGGGTTCAGCAGGTGGGTCAGGGGCCGGACGATCCGGTCGACAAACCCCGGTACATCGGTCGGCGTCGATACTCTTCGCTCATTGCTCATCTTCCATGGCTCCTTGCCGGCAACAACCGGGCCACTTGCGGAGTATATTCCATCAAGTGATTGATTGAGCGCGAAGAAGAAGCCCGGGCCCGGCCGCCCGAAGGCCACTCCCGACGCCGAACCCCGGCGTGACGAGCTGGTTCTGGCCGCCTACCGGCGGATCGCCGAAGCCGGCTTCGAGGGCCTACGGACCAGGGACGTGGCTGCCGAGGTGGGGGTCAACATCGCCACCCTCCACTACTACTTCCCGACCAAAGAGGCGCTGATCCGCGGCGTGGTCGGTCACGCGATGGGGCGTTTCCGCACGGCTTTCGCGCCCGGAACGAGACCGGGCGAGCAGCTGGCAGCTCAGTTCAAGGGAATTCGGCGGCTGGCCAAGCACGAACCTGAGCTGTTCGTCGTCATGGGCGAGCTGGCGCTGCGCTCAGGGCGAGATCCCGCGATCGCCGCGATCTTCAAGGACACCATTCAAGCGTGGCACGAGATCCTCGTCACGCTCGTGCGCCACGCTCAGAGCGATGGCTTCGTCGACAAGAAGCTGGATCCAGAAACGACGGCCTCGCTCGTGATCGCCACGATGAGCGGCCTGTTCATGGTGCCGGTCACCAATTCGGCTTCTGACCGGGTCGACAAAGCGCTGCGCCAGCAGGAGAGCTTCCTCGGCCTCAACTGACCTCATTTGCGGCGTGGTTGGGCACGCTTCACAGCGATCTCATACGCCTCTTTGAGCAGAGGCTTGATCGAATCGAAAGTCGCATCGCTCAGGTTCAGCACGCATACGAAGTGGTTGGGCCCGTAGACCGGGTGCGCCATCAATCGGTCGAGCGCGGCGTATTCGTGCTCTGAATCATCGGGAAACAGTTCCGCGAACGTCTCTTTGCTGACGCGAACGTCGTCGCGATGTAGCGAGTGATGGCGGCTTCGTCCAATTGGAATCCTCCTGGAGGATGACAAGAAAGATCGATCTCGGGGCTGACGACGTGGCCGGCGCGCACGAATAGCGTGGTCGCCATGGAAAACACCACGATCGTCGAGACCCACAGTCTCACAAAGCGATATGGCAGCGGAGTCCTCGCCGTCGACTCCGTTGACATGAGCGTGCGGCGTGGCGAGGTCTACGGCTTCCTCGGCCCCAACGGGGCGGGGAAGACCACGACCTTGCGCATGCTCGTCGGCCTCATCCGGCCGACTTCGGGCACAGCAACCGTCGCGGGGCAGGCGCCCGGCAGCCCCGCGGGGCTCGCCCGGATCGGCTCGCTCATCGAGTCGCCCGGCTTCTATCCGTATCTCTCGGGCCGGGAAAACCTTCGCGTTGTCGCCGACCTCGCGGGCGCCAAGCAGAAGCGTGTCGACGAAGTGCTCGACATGGTCGAGCTCACCTCCAGAGCCGGGCGCAAGTTCGGCACGTACTCGACCGGGATGAAGCAGCGGCTCGGCGTCGCGGGAGCGCTGCTGAAAGACCCGGACCTGCTCATCCTCGACGAGCCCACCAACGGACTCGACCCGCAGGGTATGGCCGAGATGCGCAAGCTCATCAAGGACATCGGCCAGGGTGATCGCACGGTGCTGCTATCGAGCCACCTCCTCGGTGAGGTCGAGCAGATCTGCGACCGGGTGGGAGTGATCAGCGGCGGCAAGCTGGTCAGCCAGTCGACGGTCCGTGAGCTGATCGGCGAGAAGGGCGTTCTGGTCAGGGCCGACCCGTCGGATCGTGCGGCAGAGATCCTCAACCGGATGTTCGGCGCCGCGGCGGTGAGCCGCCAGGACGGTCTGATCCACCTGGCCACCGACCCCAAGCACAGCATCGACATCAACCGCGAGCTCGTCGGCGCCGGCGTCGGAGTCAGTGAGCTGCGGCCATACGAAAGATCGCTGGAAGAAGTCTTCTTCCAGCTGACAGGGGAGAAGCAAGGGTCATGATCGCAACCATCAAATCTGAGTGGCGCAAGCTCCGATTCCGGCCGGCGTTCTTCGTGTCCTCGGGTCTCATCGCGGGCATCACCGTGCTGGTGTACAGCCTCAACTGGTACCAGGCGTTGCACCCGGGAGCAAGAGACCGCGGCGGACTCGTCTCCATCCTCACTCTCTATCCCGACCAGTTCGTCAATGCTGTGATGGGAGCAGCATTTCCAGTCGGCGCGGCGATCGCGATTGTCCTCGGAGCGCTGTTCGCCGGCTCCGAATTCGGGTGGGGAACGCTGAAAACCATGTTCACCCAGCACCCCGGCCGTCTGACCGTGTGGACCGGCCGCTCCGTTGTGTTCGCGACGTGGATGGGCATCCTGGCGGTTGTTTTGTTTGTCACCGGTGCGCTGATGAGCGTCGTGGTCGCTTCGTTCCAGAGCCACGCCATCACGTGGCCGGCAGCAACTGACATCGTGAAGGGTGTCGGCGCGATCTGGCTCGCCTTCGCGGTCGAGGGAGCTATCGGGCTCGCCCTCGGTGTGTTCATCCGGCAGTCCGCGGCAGCGCTTGGCGCCGGGCTGATCTACATCCTCGCCGTCGAGCTCATCGCCGTCCGGTTCATAGACAGCATCAACGACGGCGCCTACCAGTGGATCGGAAACCTGTTCGTGGGGCAGAACGTCAACGCGCTCGCCCAAAGCTTCACCTCGCCGGTGTTTGGGCGAACGGTCGCCCCGGCGATCAGCGCCGAAAGTGCGGTGCTGGTGCTCGCGGCCTATGGTGTTGGCCTGATGATCGTGGCGGCCGGTTTGCTACGGCTGAGGGACGTCACATAGACCCACAGATTCGTCGACAACAACCTTTACGCGGCCGGCCGTGGTCATGGATCACAGGCCGGCCGCAGCTTACCGACGCGCTGGTGGTCGGGTTCAACTTGGCGGTTGGAATCGGCGCGATGGCCGGCTCCTACTTTCGGTTCGGATCGTTCACGGCTGGAGCGTTACTCGTCCTGTTCGGCGAAGCGCTGCCACTTTGGTGGAGGCGGAAATATCCCGTCGCGGTCCTGCTCGTCATCGCCGGCGTTGAGATCGTCAAATGGGCGACGGGACTCTCCAACGAACCGTCGGGCCCTGCGTTGGTTTTCGCCGTGTACGCCGTGTCTGTCTACGACAGGACCATTGCGCGTCTCATCGTCGCCGGCGCGGCCATCGGCATCATCGCGATCGCGGTTGCCTTTCTCGTCTTCGGCCAGTTCCCACTCAGCAGGATCTTGATCCCGGCCGGCGCGACCTCGCTGGTGGCCTGGGTCATCGGTGACTACATGCGATCGCGCCGCCAGTTCTTCATCGACATCGTCGCGCGCCATAAGCAAGAACGCGATCAGGCAGCCGAGGAGGAGCGGCTGCGCATCGCGCGTGAGCTACACGACGTGGTCGCGCATAACGTGAGCGTGATGGCGATTCAGGCGGGCGCCGCGCGGGTCTCGAGCACCTCGAGCAAAGAAGCCCTGCAATCGATCGAAAGCACGGCTCGCGACACGCTGGCGGAGCTGAACCGGCTGCTGGGCGTGTTGCGAAAGCAATCGGACGACTCCCCACTCACTCCGCAGCCCGGGCTGGACCAGGTCGAGGTGTTGATGAAAACAGCCCGCGAAGCGGGACTCGAGGCGACGCTCAAGGTCACCGGCGAGCGACGGCCACTGCCGGCCGCGCTCGACCTGTCCGCCTATCGCATCCTGCAGGAGGCGATGACGAACGTTCTCAAGCACGCGCATGCCAGCCGCGTCGAGATCACCGTCGCGTACCAGCCCGACGCGGTGCTGGTCACGGTCAGCGACAACGGGATCGGCGCGCAGCAGACGGCCGGGGCGTCCACCGGACACGGCTTGATCGGCATGCGGGAGCGCGTCGAGCTGTTCAACGGCGAGCTCGCCTCTGGTTCGGGGTCGCTGGGCGGCTACATCGTTCACGCCAAACTCATGACGTGATTCGAGTGGCCCTCGCTGACGACCAGGCTCTGGTGCGCGCGGGCTTCCGCATGATCGTCGAGTCGCAGCCCGATATGCAGGTCGCGGGCGAGGCCGCTGACGGCCAGGAGGCGATCGACCTCATCCGGCGCGAGAAACCGGATGTCGTACTGATGGACATTCGCATGCCGCGTATGGATGGCCTCGCGGCGACGCGGCAGGTGGCGAGCACCACAAGGGTCGTGATCCTCACGACCTACGAGCTGGATGAGTATGTTTTCGACGCCCTATCCGCCGGCGCGTCCGGATTTCTGCTGAAGGCCGCGCCTCCGGAGGACCTCATTCGCGCCATCCGCGAGGTTGCGTCAGGTGACGCGCTGCTCGCCCCGTCGGTCACACGACGGCTCATCGAAGAGTTTGCAAAGCGGCCGGAACCGAGCGGGCGCAGGCCGAAGGAGCTGGACAGCCTGACGGAACGCGAGGTCGAAGTGCTGCGCGAGGTGGCGCGAGGGCTCACCAACGCCGAGATTGCAGCACGGCTTCACGTGGCCGAAACCACCGTGAAGACTCATGTCGCGCACGTGCTCGACAAGCTCGAGCTACGCGACCGCGTGCAAGCGGTGATCCTGGCTTACGAAGCAGGTTTGGCGGGCTCAGCCTGACCGAGGGCGTCGAGCCGAGGGCCGATCTGCGCCAGGTCCATACCCTCGATGACGAGCTCCATCATGTCTCCACGACCGCCTCGCCTCAGCCACTCGAGCATGCCCTCGAAAGCCGTCGCGACAAAGACCATCGCCAGGACCCTCAGCTCGAAGTCCCGTGGGTCCCGACCCGTGCGCGCGGCCATGATGCCGGTGAGGAGATCTCGCGCTTTCTCCATCTCCTCCCAGAACCGAGCCCGCAGCTCCGGCACCTCGAGGGAAAGCTTCGCCCGGGCGAGGATCACCTCGCGGTCTTGGTCCATCACGCGCCCAAGCCCATGAACCGCGCCATAAAACATGGCGCTGAGCGATTCGCCCACCGGCCGTGACGCCATGAACGAGACGATCATCGGGTCGTAGCGGTCGAAGAGGATGACGTCCTCCTTGCTCGGGAAGTAGTTGAAGAACGTGCTCGGGGAAATCTCGGCCGCGGCCGCGATTTGCTCGATGGTCGTCTGCTGGTAGCCCTGCTCCTGAAAGAGCCGCATCGCCTCGCGCTGGATCGCTTCTTTGGTCTTGAGCTTTTTGCGCTCTCGTAATCCAGGCGAGCTCAAGAGGCGACCTGCATCTCCAGTGCTTGCTCCTCTTCTTGCCGCGGCGCTCGCGCGGGCAGGAAAAGCGCCATCAGGATCGCGCCGCCGACCATCATCCCCGCACTCACCAGCATCACCTCCGACATCCCTTGAGAGTAAGCGTCCTGGGCTGCTCGCAGGAGGTGGGCGCCGAGCGGGCTCGGAAGATGACGCGCGATCGCCGCCGCCACCGCGACGCTGCTTTGCGCTGCGGTCTGCACCTGCGCCGGCAGGCCGGTGAGGTGACCGCGGAGCCCGGCCTGGTAGGCGCCGTTGAGAATGCTGCCCATGATGGCGACGCCGAACGAAGAGCCGATGTTCTGCAGCGTGCGAGTGAGCGCGCTGCCGGCGCCGGTCTCGCCGGCCGGCAGCGAGCCGAGTATCGCGTCGAGCGCCGGGATCATCGTGAAGGCGATGCTGAGCCCGATGATTGCCAGCGAAAGAGCCACCAGCCCGTATCCGGTGTCGACGCCGACACGCGAGAGGATGACCATCCCGATGGCGCAGCCGAGCATGCCACCGGCCACGGTCACCTTCGTGCCAATCCGCTTCGCGACCGAATCGGTGGATATGGCGCCGACCATCATGGCCGCGATCAGAGGCAGCAGCCGGATGCCGGTGCCCTGGGCGTCGCTTCCCTGGACGATCTGCAGGAAGGGCGAGAGGATGAAGAGCACTCCGGTGAGGGCGAAGCCGACCACCGTGAAAGCGACCGTCGCCCACGTGAATCGCGCGCTCCTGAAGAGATGCAGGTCGATGAGCGGAACGCGCACGCGGAGCTGGCGCATGGCGAATGCGACCAACAAGAGCACACCGCCCGCGATAGGTCCGTATACCTGCATGTCGCTCCAGCCGCGGAGCGGTTCTTCGATGATGCCGTAGACGATGCCCGTCACCCCGATCACCTCGAGGACGGCGCCGATCCAGTCGAGCCTCCTTGCGTGAGGGTCCTTGCTCTCGGGCACGA
>Ga0207646_10001192_pt1 | contig 32725 bp, 25 predicted proteins | sample KBSK5502metaG_FD_184343 | JGI IMG/M metagenome (GOLD analysis project Ga0207646, IMG submission 184343) | Corn, switchgrass and miscanthus rhizosphere microbial communities from Kellogg Biological Station, Michigan, USA - KBS K5-50-2 metaG... | ecosystem: Host-associated > Plants > Roots >... | reverse complement strand
GTGGTTGGCGAGCATGATCCCGTACAGCTCGTGCGCGAACTGGTCGGGGTCGACGTCCTTCTGGAAGTGCCCCTCGACGACCGCGGTCCGGGCGCAGTTCGCGATCACGTCCAGCCAGTCCCTCTGGGACTGCACCAGGCGCTCGCGGACGGGCCCCGGCCGGTCGTCCAGCTCCGTCGCCAGGGCCACGAACATGCACCCGGCGAGGCCGCTCGACCTGGGCCAGTCCATCCACCGCTCAAAGAGCGCCCGTACGCGCTTCTCGCCTCGCGGCGTGGCCAGGGCGGGCTTGACCACGGTGTCGACGAAGCGCCCGATGCCGAACTCGAGGACCTGGAGCTGGAGCGCTTCCTTCGACTTGAAGTGGGCGAAGAGGCCGCTCTTCGAGAGATCCAGATCCTCGGCCAGCGCGCCGATGGTGAGGCCTTCCAGGCCGATCCGGCTCGCCATCCTCGCGGCGTGCTCGAGGATCGCCTGGCGCGTCAGCGCTCCTTTGCGGAGGGGGACGGTGGTCATGGGACGGCGAAATAATAGTACGACCGTTCGTATGATGTCAAGAGCGGCGCTCGTCGAACCGCCACAGCCCGGCGCGCCGGGCCGAGGCGTACGCGGCGCGCATCTCTTCCGGCGTCGGGCGGCGGTTGCTTTCAGCGGGCCGACCTGCCGGTGCAGCCCCGCTCCTGGAGGTCGAGCATCAAGGCGGCGATCTCCTGCGGGCCGCACTCCCGGCCCGCGAGCTTCTGCGAGGGGGGCTGCGGGAAACGGTGCGGGTGGTGCTAGGCTGAAGACGTGGGCCGGACGGCGGGAACGAGCGGCGAGGCGGCGCACGCGGGCCTGACCCAGCTCCTGTCCCGGGCCATCGAGCGGTGCGACCTGCCCCTCGACGGCCCCTTCCCGTGCCCGTACCTGCCGCAGCGCTCGGCCCGCCACCTGACGGTCGTACCCGCCCCCGTCTTCCCGGGTGTGTACCACGCCCTCATGGACCTGAATTTCCGGCGGCTCGGTCCGGCCTTCTACCGCACGGGGTGCGAGGAGTGCGACCAGTGCCGCATGCTGCGCGTGCCGATCGCGGAATTCTCTCCCTCCCGCGCGCAGAGGCGTTGCCGGGCGCGCAACGCGGACGTGGAGGCCGTCCTCGTTCCGCCCCTGGCCTCCGCGGAGAAGCTCACCCTCTACCGCCGATACCTCGAGGCGCGCCACGACGGGCAGATGGACGGCTCGGAGCTCGAGCTTCGCGCCCTCACCGGGGGGTCGGCGGTCGACACCCGCGAGATCGAGTACCGGGTGGGCGGACGCCTCGTCGGCGTCGGCGTGGCCGACCTCGAGCCCCAGGCGATGAGCGCCGTCTACTGCTACTTCGACCCCGACGAGTCGCGGCGCTCGCTCGGCGTGTTCAACGTGCTGTGGATGATCGACGAGTGCCGCCGGCGCGGCCTGCCGTGGCTCTACCTCGGTTACTGGGTCGCGGGCTCGCCCCGGATGAGCTACAAGGCCGGCTACCGGCCCTGCGAGACGCTGGACGCCGACGGCCGATGGCACCGGCTCTCGTCGTCTTAGCCGTCCTCGAACTTCCAGAGACCGATCCTCGTCGGACAGGTGAGCGCCTTCTTGAGGGCGGTGAGGTATCGCTTCCGCGGCCACTCCACGGCGCCGAAGCGCGCCAGGTGGTCGGTATAGACCTGGCAGTCCACGAGGCCGATGCCCCAGCGCACGAGCTGCTCCACGAGGCGCACGAAGGCGATCTTCGAGGCGTCGGGAGCGAGGGCGAACATCGACTCGCCAAAGAAGGCGGCTCCCAGCGAGACGCCGTACAAGCCTCCGACCAGCCGTCCCTCCTGCCACGCCTCCACCGAATGGGCGAGTCCCCGTCGGTGCAGCTCGCGGTAGGCCGCCTGCATGTCCGGGGTGATCCAGGTCCCGGACTGGCCCGGGCGGTCGACCAACGCGCACGCGGCCACGACCTTCCCGAACGCGGTGTCGAGGGTCAAGCTGTACCGCTGCTTGCGGATCGTCTTGCGCAGGCTGCGCGGAACCTCCAGATCGCGCGTGACGAGCACCATGCGCGGGTCGGGCGAGTGCCAGAGGATCGGCTGGCCCTCCGAATACCACGGAAAGATGCCGCTGCGATAGGCGAGCAGGAGCCGCTCGGGCCGGAGATCGCCCCCGACCGCGAGCAGGCCGTCCTCGGAGTGCTCGACGGGCGGGAAGGCGATCCGGTGGTCGAGTCGGAAGATGGGCAACGAGCTAGCGGTGGGTAGACAGCGGCTCGGGCAAGGGGTAATGGCGGTCGACGTCGTCGTGGCGGAACAGGCCCAGCGCCTCCCGCTGCACGACGAGGTACCAGCGATAGAGCCGGGCCTGCTCCCGGAGAGCATCGTAGGCCTCGGCGGCGGGGCCGCGCTCCTCGCTCGGCAGCCGGCCGAAGCCGTTGCGGCGCCGCTGCAGGTCGGCGAGGAGCCCCTCGAGAGTGCCGGCGATCCGGGCGAGAGCGGCCGCCTTCTCGGCCCGCAGCTCCGCCTCCGTCCGCGCGAGGCCCTCCGCCGTGCGCTCCATCGACCTCACGCGACGACTCTACCATTGAGCTGGGGGGTGCTAGCGGCGCACCCCCCAGACCCCCCGCTCTTGCTGTGGGTTAGGATCCCCGCGGCCAGGGTCTGAGGACCCGGGAGGTGGAAATGCGCTGGCGCCGCTCGCGGAACCTGCTGCCCCTCGTTGCGCTCATCCTGCGGGCGTGGCCGGCGGCGGCCGCCCCTCCCGCCGCCGTCTACTATCCCGGTCCCGGAGACGACTGGGAGCGCCGGGCGCCCGCGGACGTAGGCCTGGACGGCGGCCGGCTGAAGGAGGCCGTCGCGTTCGCGGTGGCGAGCGAAACGCGTGCGCCACGCGACCTCGCCCTCGAGCACGCTCTCAGCTACGCGCGCGAGCCCTACGACGACCCCATCGGCCCGTTCAAGGAGCGCGGTCCGGCGACCGGGGTCATCCTGCGTCACGGCTACGTCGTGGCGGAATGGGGGGAGCCTTCGCGAGTCGACATGACGTTCAGCGTCAGCAAGAGCTTCCTCTCCGCGGTGGTGGGCGTGGCCTACGACCGTGGCCTCATCAAGGACCTCCGCCGGCGCGTGGGCGAGGACGTGCCGATCGAGCAATTCCGCTCCGAGCACGACGCGAAGATCACCTGGGACGACCTCCTGCGGCAGACGAGCGACTGGGAGGGCACGCTCTGGGGCAAGCCGGACTGGGCCGACCGTCCCGAGGGCGACCTCGCTCCGTACATCGCGCGGAAGCGTAACGAGCCCGGGACGGTCTACAAATACAACGATGTCCGGGTCAACGTTCTCGCCCTCGCCGCACTCCATCTGTGGCGGCGGCCGCTCCCCGACGTGTTGCGCGAGAACGTGATGGACCCCATCGGCGCTTCGGGCGACTGGCGCTGGCACGGATACGACAACTCCTGGGTGGAGATCGACGGGAAACGCATGCAGTCGGTGAGCGGCGGCGGCCACTGGGGAGGGGGAATGTGGATCAGCGCCTGGGACCAGGCGCGCTTCGGCTACCTCACGCTGCGCCGGGGCCGGTGGAAGGGCCGGCCGTTGCTCTCGGAGGCGTGGGTGAAGATGTCGCTGACCCCGACGCCGGCCGAGCCGGGCTACGGGTTCATGAACTGGTTCCTGAACACCGGACGCAAGCTGATGCCGAGCGCGCCCGAGTCGAGCTTCGTCCACCTGGGGGCGGGGACGAACATGATCTACGTCGACCCCGACAACGACCTCGTGGTCGTGGCCCGCTGGATCGACCGCGGCGCCATGGACGGCCTCGTCGAGCGGGTATTGGCCGCGCTCATACGCTGAGGGCCGGCGGCGCGCGTGCGCTAATGCGCCGGGGCGGCGGGGCCGCGGCTGCGCGGGCTCCTCATGATGAGCACGAGGGGCAGCATCAGGAGGAAGATCAGGGCCAACAGGCGGAAGACGCTCACGAAGGCGAGCATGGTGGCCTGGCGGCCCACCAGGCCGAAGAGCGCCGCCTGCGCGCGCTGGGTGGCGGTCACGAAGTCCGCGCCCCGGGCCATGAACGCCCGCCGCATCGACTCCAGCATGGACTGCGCCGCCGGGTCGTAGGGCGTCACGCGTGCGGCGAGCATGTTCGTGTAGGCCTGTCCATGGCGGGCCAGCAGCGTGGTGGAGGCGGCGATGCCCATGCTGCCCCCGAGGTTGCGCATCAGGTTGAAGATGCTGGTCGCGTTTCCCATCTTCTCCTTGGCTATGGGATCCATGCTGATCGTGGTCAGGGGGACGAACAAGAGGCCGAGCGAGATGCCCTGGATGAACTGGGGCCAGAAGATGTCCCAATAGCCCGCGGAGAGGTTGAGCTCGCCCAGCCAGTAGAGCGTCACCGATCCGCCCAGGAGGCCGAGGGCGAGGAGCTTGCGCGCGCCCACCCTCGCCACCAGCACTCCGATCACGGGCATGGCGAGAAACGACCCCATGCCGCGGGGGGCCATGGCGATCCCGGCCTGCAGGGACGGGTACCCGAGCAGCGTCTGCAGCATGATCGGGAGCAGGACGAGGCTGCCGTAGAGCACGAAGCCGAGCACGGTCATCAGGAACACGCCCGCGCTGTACGTCCTCTCCTTGAAGACGCGGAGGTCGACGACCGGGTCCTCCGTCCTCAGCTCGCGGATCACGAAAGCGACGAGGCCGACCACGGCCAGGACCAGCAGCACGCGCATCAGATCGGAGGAGAACCAGTCCTCCTCCTGCCCCTTGTCGAGCATGAACTGCAGCGCCCCGACCCCGACCGCGAGCAGGCCGATGCCCCAGTAGTCCACCCGGTCGGACTTACGCTCGATGTAGGGCGGGTCGAAGATGTAGAGCTTCGTCATCACGAGGGACACGATGCCGACCGGGATGTTGATGTAGAAGACCCAGCGCCAGGAGTAGTTGTCGGTGAGCCAGCCGCCCAGGACGGGCCCGAAGATCGGGGCGACGACGATGCCGAGGCCCCAGAACCCCATCGCCTTGCCGCGCTCGTGGGGAGGGAAGGCCTCGAGGAGGACGGCCTGGGATAGCGGCTGCAAGGCTCCTCCCGTCATGCCCTGGATGACGCGGAAGAGCACGAGCATCTCCAGGTTCGGGGCCAGGCCACAAAGGAACGACGCCATCGTGAAGCCCGTCACCGAGGCGATCAGCAGGCGCTTGCGGCCGAAGTGGTTCGCGAGCCAGCCGGCGAGCGGCAGGATGATGGCGTTGGCCACGAGGTACGAGGTGAGGGCCCAGGTGGACTCGTCGACGGTCGCGTCGAGGCTGCCCGCGATGTGAGGCAGCGACACGTTCACGACCGTGGTGTCGAGCACCTCCATGAAGGTCGCGAACATGACCGCGACCGCGACGATCCACGGGTTGACGTGGGGCGGGAGGGGCCGGCCAGGGACCTCGCTCACTTCAAGAAGACGGTGGGGACGACCGACATGCCCGGGCGCAGCACGTGCTCCGAGTCCTGGTCCTTCTCGAAGACGATCTTCACGGGCACGCGCTGCACGACCTTGACGTAGTTGCCGCTGGCGTTCTCCGGGGGAAGCAGGCTGAAACGCGCCCCCGTGGCGGGAGAGATGCTGTCCACGTGCCCCTGGTAGCGCCGGCCGCCGTAGGCGTCGACGGCGACGACCGCCCGCTGCCCGGGGCGGATCTTCCGGAGCTGGCTCTCCTTGAAGTTCGCCGTCACCCAGATGTCGTCGAGGGGCACGATCGCCAGCAGCGGCTGTCCGGGCTGGACGACCTGGCCGACCTCGACCGTCTTCTTGCTCACGTAACCGCTCGCCGGCGCCTTCACCGTGGCGTAGTCCAGTGCGAGCTGGGCCTGGGCCAGCGTCGCCCGCGCCTGCACGACCTTGGCCTCGGCCGAGGCCGCCCGCGCGCGCATGATCCCGACCTGCTGCGGCGCCGTGTTCGCCTCCGAGAGACGGGCGCCGGCGGCGGCCACTCCCTCCTCCGCTTCCTTCACCGCCGCCTGGGCCGCCTCGAGGCCGGCGTGGGCGGATTCGGCGGCAACGACCGCCGCGTCGTGCTCCTGCTGGGAGACCTCGTCCTTGGCGAACAGCGTCTTCAAGCGCGCGAGATCCTGGTCGGCCTTCCTGGCCTTGGCCTGCGCGTCCTGGAGCCGGGCCTGCGCCGAGCGCAGCCGGGCCCGCGCGGTGCCGATGTCGCTCTGGGCGCCGGACACCTGGCTGGCGGCGGTGGTGGAGGTGACGGGCACCGTCGTCCGGGCGGCCTGGGCGGACGCCTCCGCTTCGGCCAGGTCCGCCCGCGCCCGCTCCACCGCGACCTGGTAGTCGCGGGGATCGAACTGGACCACGACCGTTCCGGCGTCGACGAACTGGTTGTCGGCGACCCTCACCGCTTCCACCGTCCCTCCGACGCGGGCGGACACGGGGACGATGTGGCCGTCGATCTGGGCGTCGTCGGTGGACTCGCGGCCGGAGTAGTGCCACCAGGCGAGGGCGCCCAGGATCGCGGCGATGACCACTCCCAGCACGATCCAGCGCGCTCGCGCCATCACTCTCCTCGCAGAAGCTGCTTGTAGGTCGCCTCGGCGAGGCCGAGGGCGCGGGCCATGGCCGACCTCGCGACGTTGTGGTCGTAGAGGCTCGCGATGTAGTTCTCGGTGGCGCCCGCGACGGATTCCTGGGCCTGCACGACGTCGATGTTGCTGGCGACCCCGGCCTGGAAGCGGTCCTGGGCCTGGATCAGCTCCTCCTTCGCGAGAGCCGCCGCCCGCTCGGCCACGCCCACGCGGTCCTGGGCCGCCTTCAGATCGAGGCGGGCGCTCTCCACTTCGTAGCGGACGCGCGCCCGGAGGTCCTCGAGCGCGGCGCGCTCGCCCTCGAGGGCGGCGTCGGCCTGCAGGACCTTGCCGATCGCCTTGCCGCCGTCGAAGAGGGGGACCCGGATCGCCGCCCCCAGCGTGTACGTGACCCGCGCGCCGCCCGCGGTGGCGCCGAGGGCGCCGTAGTCTCCCCACACGTCGAGGGCGGGAAGGCGCTCGCCGGCGGCGGAGCGGCGCGCGGCTTCGGCGGCCCGCAGCCGCGCCTGGGCGGCCTTCCAATCGGACCGGCTCTCGTAGGCCGTCTTCAGCGCCTCCTCGAGCGGAAGGATCGGCGCGGGCGAGTAGGGCACGCGCTCGGCCAGGCGGAACGGCTGCCCGAGAGGAAGGCCGATGGCGCGGGCGAGGACGAGCTTGGCCTTGGCCAGGCGCACCTCGGCGACGATCGTCTCCTGCTCGCGGGCCGCGCGCTCCACCTCCGCGCGCAGGACGTCGAGCGAGGGAACGAGGCCGGCCTTCTTGCGGTCCTGGGCCAGCTCATGGAGAACGCGAGCGGTCTCGAGCTGCGCGCGCGCGGCGTCGATCCGGCTCTCCTCGGCCACCGCCCGCATGTAGAGGTTCGCGGAGGCGAGGACCACGAGGTCGCGCACGTCCTGGAGGCCGAGGCGGGCGGCCTCGATGCGCGCCTTCTCCGCCCGGACCTTCTCGTAGGACCCGAACGCGAACACCGTGTCCGTGACCTGGGCGCGGGCGTCGAAGACGTTGAACGGGCCGATGAGCGGGGGGATGTCCGGGAAGCCGCTGAGGCCGGTAAAGCCGAACGCGTCCAGGTTCACCTTCTGGCGCGTCTCCGACAGGCGGAAGGACAGGTGGGGCAGCAGCTCGGAAAGGGCCTCCCAGCGCGCTCCCTGCGCGGCGCGGACGCGCTGCTCGCCGAGGAGCAACCCGAGGTTCCGTTGCAGGCCGCGCTCGATGGCGTCGCGCAGGGTCAGGTCGAGCACGTCGGCCGTCGCGGGCCCCGACGGCACCCCGCCGTAGAGAGGCCGGTCGTCCCCGGGGTTCGGCGGGGGCGGGGATTGCTGGGGCGAGAAGAGGAGGAACAGGAGGAGGGGCAGGCTCATTAATCGTATTTCGTCATCGTGAAGCATCAAATCCTATATCGGACGGAGCGCGGTACGTGAATCGGCACGTTTTCCGGGCAGCGCGGATCGGGGGGAGAATGTCGCGGTGCGGATTGCGGTGTTCGGCGCGGGGGGCGTCGGCGGATATTTCGGCGGGCGGCTCGCCCAGGCCGGCGAGGACGTCGTGTTCATCGCGCGCGGCCCTCACCTGGAGGCGATCCGCCGCGAGGGCCTGGTGGTGGAGAGCGTCGACGGCGACTTCGCCGTTCGCCCGGCGAATGCCACGAGCGACCCTCGGGCGGCCGGGCCGGTGGATGCGGTCCTCCTGGGCGTGAAGGCCTGGCAGGTCAAGGACGCCGCCCGTGAGCTCCCGCCGCTGCTCGAGCGCGGGGGCTTCGTGGTGCCCCTGCAGAATGGAGTGGAGGCGGCAGACGAGCTCGCCGCGGAGCTGGGCTCGGAGCGCGTCGTGGGCGGGCTCTGCAAGATCTTCAGCTTCGTGTCCGGACCCGGCCGAATCCGGCACGCGGGGGTCGCACCCCGCATCGAGTTCGGCGAGCGGGACGGCCGCCGCAGCGAGCGAGTCGACCGCCTGCGCGCCGCGTTCGAGAAGGCGGCGGGCGTGTCGGTGGGGACACCGGGGGACATCGGCGCCGCGCTGTGGGAGAAATTCCTGTTCATCGCGCCTCTGAGCGGCGTCGGGGCCGTGACCCGGATGCCCGCCGGCGTGCTGCGCTCGGTTCCGGAGGGGCGGGAGATGTTGGAGTCCGCGATGAAGGAGGTCTTCGACCTCGCCCGGGCCCGGGGCATCGGCTTGCGCAAGGATGCCGTTGCCCGGACCCTGTCCTACGTCGACGGCCTGCCCGCCGACGGCACCGCGTCCATGCAGCGCGACATCCTGGAGGGCCGTCCCTCCGAGCTGGATTACCAGACCGGCGCCGTCGTCCGCCTCGCCCGGGAGGCGCGAGTGGCGGCGCCCGTCAACGAGTTCATCTACCGCGCCTTGCTGCCCGGGGAGCGCCGAGCGCGCGGGGCGGCCTGAGGGCTGGATCCGGGAACCTTTTTCCGTTGGCCTGGCAATGGAATGCAGGGGCCGGGGTGGGTCGTCAGAGCGGAGGATGCCCGAGACCGTGACGCCGAGTGACCACGACCTGCTTCTGGGTTTGCGTGACGGCGACGAGGCAGCCTTCACTGCGCTCTACCGGCGCTGGCAGGGTCCTCTCTACCGCTACGCTCTCCGGGTGAGCGGCTCTCCGGCCCTGGCCGAGGACGTGACGCAGGAGGTTTTCATGGCGCTGCTCCGCCGCAACGAAGGCTACGATCCCGGTCGCGGTGAGCTGTCGTCCTACCTCCACGGCATCGCTCGGAACCTGGCCCGCCGGCGGATCGAGCGCGAGCGCGGCCACCTGCCCCTGGCGGACGAGGCCGGCCCCGACGACCCGCTGGCCGACCTCGTGCGCCGCGAGCGCACGGACCTGGTGTGGGAGGGCATCCTCGGCCTGCCGCTCCACTACCGCGAGGTGGTGGTGCTCTGCGACCTGCAGGGGCTGAGCTACGAAGAGGCGGCGTCGGCCGTGGGCTGCGCGGTGGGGACGGTTCGGTCGCGGCTCCACCGTGGACGGGAGCAGCTCGGAGCGCGGCTCCGCTCGGCCCGGCCGATGCCCGCCGCGGCGCCGATGCCGAGGATGACGCGATGAGCTGCGAAGACTTCGAGGACGACGTCGTCGACCTCGCCCGGGGCGAGGAGCTGGGGGACGCCGAGCGCACAGAGGCGCTCGCTCACGCGGAAGAGTGCCTGCGGTGCGCCGCGCGGTTGGACGACGAGCGTGCGGTGACGAGCGGCCTGCGCGCGTTCGCGGCGCGGACGGCCGGCGCCGAGGCGCCGCCGCGGGTCGAGGCGGCACTCCTCCGCGCGCTGCGTGATCCGCAAAGCGTCGAAAGGGGCGGGGCGGCCACGACGAGCCCGTCGCGGGCAGTGGAGCTGCTGCTGCTCGCCGCGGCGGCGGCGATCCTGGCCGCCATCGTGGTCGTACCGCCGCGGGCGGGAAGCTTCCCCGAGCCGGCTCCTCCGAGGGCCACGGCCGGCTCGGCGACGACGGTGGCGGGCGGGGCGGCGGCGGCTCCGGCCGCGGGTGAGAACGCCGACTTCGTCTCCTTGAGCTACGGGGAAGACCTGCGTGAGCTCGACAGCGTGCAGGTCGTGAGCGTCGAGCTGCCGCGCACGGCGCTGGCCGCGCTCGGCTGGCCGGGAGCGGACAGCGCGCAGACGGGATCGGTGAAGGCGGAAGTCATCGTGGGCCACGACGGCGTGGCGCGGGCCATCCGCTTCGTGGACTAGGACGCAGGAGGCTTCGATGAGGATCTGTCCGCACACGTTTGCCTTGATGACCGTACTGGCGCTGCTGGCGCCGGCCGCCGCCCGCGCCCAGGGCCCGGAGGGCCGACATCATCCGGAGGGCGGGCCGCCGCCGGGAGCCATGTTCGACTTCCTGGGCGTGCGTGAGGCCCACGAGGGCAAGGTCGTGAAGGGGATGCCCTATAAGGCCGACGCCGTCACCGAGATCACCCAGTCCCTGGCCGACGGCAACCGCATCGTCCGCAAGACGACTTCCTCGGTATGGCGTGACAGCGACGGGCGGACGCGGCGCGAGACCAACCTCGCGGCGCTCGGGCCTCTCGCCCCGCACGACGCCCCCCGGCTCGTCTTCATCCACGATCCGGTCGCCGGCACCTCGTACGTGCTCGAGCCCGACAGCCGCACCGCCCGCAAGCTGGCGTTGGCGGGAAAGGGCGGCCAGGGTCCAGGGGCTCGCTTCCGCGGCCGGCCCCACGAGATGGGCGAGGGGAAATGGGAGCGCCAGACGGAGAACCTGGGCAGCCAGACCCTCGATGGCTTGGAGGCCACGGGCGCCCGCACGACGGTGACGATTCCGGCCGGAGCGATCGGCAACGAGAAGGCGATCGCGATCGTCTCCGAGCGCTGGTTCTCACCCGAGCTGCAGGTGGTCCTCATGAGCACGCATCGCGATCCGCGGTTCGGCGAGACCACCTACCGCTTGACGGACATCACGCGCGGCGAGCCTGAAAAGTCGCTCTTCGAGGTGCCGTCGGATTACACCGTACGCGAAGGCCCGCCCGACACGATGCGGTTCCGCCGGGCGCCGGGCGCGGAGCCCCGGCCGTGAGGACGGTCCTGGCCCTCGCGCTGGGGACGGCGCTGGCCGCTCCCGGCCTGGCCGGCGTGGCGGCGCCGTCGACGGCCGAACCCGCGCCGGCCGCTCCGTCGCTGGCCGGGAAGTGGACGCTCAACAAGGAGCAGAGCGAGGACGCGCGGGCGAAGATGGGTGACGCCGGCGGTGGCCGGCGGCCCGGCGGCTGGTCGCCCGGCGCGGGCGGAGGCATGGGTGGAGGCGGCCGGGGCGGCGGCTTCGGCGGCCGGGGCGGCGGCGCGGGCGGTCCGGGGGGCGGCTTCGGCGGACGAGGCGGCGGAGAGCGGGATGCCGACGGAAGCCGGCGCGGCGGCGGCTCCATGCGGAGCTTCTTCGAGCCCGCGGAGACGCTGACGATCACGCAGTCGGCGGAAGAGATCGGCGTCGACGACGGCCAGCGAGTCCTTCACCTGCATCCCGACGGCAAGAAGATCAAGGGCGAGGGCGGCGGGGCCGAGATCACGACGAGGTGGCGGGGCAACGAGCTGGTGGTCGAGTCGAAGTCGGAGCGAGGACCGAAGGTCACCAGCGCCTACATGGCCATGCCCGAGAAGCACCAGCTCTACATCACATCCACGATGGAGGGTCGCTCCGGCGAGCCGATCACGGTCCGCCGGGTCTACGACGCGGCGGAGTAGCCGCCTATCCCACCTTTACCTGCTGCCGCGTGAGCGGGGAGACCTTCTCCTCCGGCGTCAGGATGCCGCGGAAGTTGAGGGGGTCGGCCGCGCTCACCGTCACGGGGGGAGCGCCGGCCGGCCATTCCGCCCGGCGGCGGACCGAGCGCAGCAGCGTCACGGCCTCGGGCAACGCGTACTGCTCGCCGTCGAAGCCGGCCACGAACCGGCCGCCGCGGATCTCGCCGCGCGCCTCGAGCACCCGGCACGCCCGCGCGATCTCCCGCCAGGTCACTCCGTGCTTCTCCCTCTCCAGCGTCTTGCGGAAGACGACGCCCGTCCGTCGCAGCATCTGGCGCGCCACCGATTCGGCCGACGGCGCGGCGCCCGCGGCGCGTTCGAGCAGGCTCCAGCGACCCGCGGTCACGCCCGCCGCCTTGCGCCTCCAGGCGGGTACGACGAGCAGCCTCAAGCCCCCGAAGCTGTCGCAGGTCACGCGGCCCTGGGCAACGAGCGTGCCCAGGCCCTGTTCGACCGAGGCCGCGGGAAGGCGGCTCTCCTTCGCCAGCTCCTGAAGGAACATCGGCCCGCGGCGCGCGAGAGCCGCGCGGACCTCGGCGGCGGCGCCCGTCGGCTCCGGCGCGGGGCTCGCCGCCGCGGAGAGGGCCGACCAGCTCTCGGCCTCCTCTCGTGGGAACAGGCACACCGGCGTCCGCCGCACGGCCGTCGCCCCCGCGCCCCACAGCCGTCCCCACATCACCTCGCCCGACAGCGTGATCTGGTCGAGCCACTCGCGCTTGTAGCCGCGGACCCGGGCGGGCAGCACGCTCGCCTCCCACGCGGCGGCGGGCACCTCGAAGCCGGCGAGCTGCGAGACGACCGCGGCCACGCCGCGCGGGCCTTCGAGCCGGTGCTCACCGTCCGCGTGCTGCCAGCACGCCAGGAAGCGGAGGAACTGCGAGGCCGTGACGGGCTCGATCTCCTTGCGCAGGCGGTCGAGCGTGTAGCGGTGGATGCGGGCGAGCAGGCGCCGGTCGCACCAGGCCTGGCGCCCGTCGATCCGCGCGCGTAGGACCGTGCCTTCCGCCTCGAGCTGCAACATCAGCGCGGTCTCTTCGGGGTCCGTCAGGAATACGGGGCCGAGGGCCTCCATGCGCCCGCGCAGGACGGCCTTGGGATCCCGGGTCGCCTCGGCCGCGAGGCAACGGTCCCCTTCGACGAGCACGCGCCCTCCGGCGCGGAGCTCGTCGATCCACGCCTTCCACGGCGCCGCCTCTTCGGCCGTCACGTAGCCCATCCAGAGGAGCGCCTCGTGCACCTCCTCGGCGCTCTCGGGCTGCGGCCACGCCTCCTCGCGCACGCGAGCCACGGCCTCGGGGTCGAGGGCACCCAGCTCGTCGGCGGTGCGGATGTCGAGGATGCGGCGCGAGGCGACGGCCTGCGTCCGGCGCTCCTCGAGGGGCGCATCGTCCAGGAACGTGTAGGGCGCGGAGTTCAGGATGCCGCGAGCGAACGCCGAGGGCTCGGGGGTATCCACGGCGCGCTTCGCGATCCGGCCGTCGCGCAGGCCCCGGAGCACCTCGAGGAAGCCGTCGACGTCCATCGCTTCCGTGAGGCAGTCGTCGATCGTCTGGCGGACGACCGGGTGCTCCATCGGCACCTCGATCGGTCCGCCGGGCAGCGTCTCCGGACAGGCGAGCACCTGGGGAAAGGCCGCGGCGAGGAGGTCGTTGGCGCGCATCCGCAGGAGGTGCGCGGGAACGCGCTTGCCGTTGCGGCTCCGGTCGAGGAGGAGCGAGCGCTGGGCGTTCCACCGCCACCGCGTCTCGAACATCGGCGAGGCGAGCAGCGCCTGGATGAGGACCGCGCGCGCCGTCTCGGGCTGGAGATAATCGAACACGCCGTCCAGCTCGAAGCTGTGCTGCGGGCCGAGGGAGAGGACGATCGCCTCCTCGTTGGCCGCCGCCTGCAGCTCGAAGCCGAACCCGACGCAGAAGCGCTTGCGCAGGGCGAGGCCCCAGGCGCGGTTGATGCGCGAGCCGAAGGGAGCGTGGACGACGAGCTGCATGCCCCCGCTCTCGTCGAAGAAGCGCTCGAGGATCACGAGATTCTGGGTGGGCACGGCCCCCAGCGCCTGCCGGCCGGCCCCGACGAACTCGGCGATCTGGGAGGATGCGCCCGGGGGAAGCGCGTCCCCGCATTCGGACCGCAGCCATGCCTCTCGCCCGGCATCCTGCTCCGCACAACCCTCGCGTAGCGTGGCAATCTCGGCCGCCAGCTCCCGCGTCCGGCCGGGTCCCTCCCCGAGCCAGAAGGGCAGGCTGGGCGGGGCGCCCTTGGCGTCGGCCACCCGCACGACGCCCGGCTCCACGCGCAGGATCTGCCACGACATGTTGCCGAGCTGGAAGATGTCGCCGCCGGTCGACTCGATCGCCCAGTCTTCGTTCACGGTCCCGACGAGCGTGCCGTCCGGCTCGAGACGGACCTGGTAGTCGGCCGTGTCGGGGATGGCGCCCCCGGACATCAGGGCCGTGAGCCGGGCGCGGCGCGTGCCCATCACCCGCCGGTTCACGCCGTCCCGGTGGAGCAGCGCTCGGCGACCCTCGGCGTGCAGACCCACGCACGCGTCGAACTCCTCGCGGGCGAGGTCGCGGTACGGCCACGCCCGCCGCATCGTGTCGAACAGCGCCTGCTCCTCCCACGCCTCGGGCACGCAGGAGGCGACGACCTGCTGGGCCAGGATGTCGAGGGGCCGCGGGGGAGCGGGCGTGCGATCGAGGAGCCCGCGGCGGACGCACCGCAGCAGCGCCGCCGCCTCCACCAGCTCGTCGACGGTGAGGGGGAAGACCCGTCCCTTGGGCACGCGGCCCAGGGCGTGGCCGGACCGGCCCACGCGCTGGAGCAGCGTCGCGATCGAGCGCGTGGCCCCGACCTGCACCACCAGATCGACGTCCCCGATGTCGATCCCCAGCTCCAGCGACGCCGTGGCCACGAGGGCGCGGAGCTGGCCGGCCTTCAGCCGCTGCTCCGCCTCCAGCCGGCGCTCGCGGGCGAGGCTGCCGTGGTGGCTGGTCACCGCGTCCTCGCCGAGGAGCTTCGTGAGCTGGGCGGCGATGCGCTCGGCCATCTTCCGCGTGTTCACGAAGACGAGGGTCGTGCGGTGCTCGCGTACGAGGGCGGCGATCCGGTTGTGGATCTCCTCCCATTGCTCGTGGGAGCAGACGGTGGAGAGCGCGGACGGCGGGACCTCCACCGCGAGGTCCAGGTCGCGGAAGGTGCCCGCGTCGACGAGCGCGCACTCGCGGCCGGTGCCGACGAGGAACCGGCCGACTTCATCGAGGGGCTTCTGAGTCGCCGAGAGGCCGACGCGCTGCACGCGGCGGCCCGCGAGGGCCTCCAGCCGCTCGAGCGAGAGGGCGAGATGGCTGCCGCGCTTGTCCTTAACGAGGGCGTGGATCTCGTCGACGATCACCGTGCGGACGCTGCGCAGCATCTCGCGGCCACTCCCGCTCGTGAGCAGGATGTAGAGCGACTCCGGCGTCGTGACGAGGATATGGGGCGGGCGGCGGGCCATCGCGGTGCGCTCGCGGGCGGGTGTGTCGCCCGTGCGCACGAGGACGCGCAGCTCGGGCAGCGCAGCGTCGGCGGCCCGGATCTCGGCGAGCGGGCCTTGGAGGTTCTTCTGGACGTCGTTGGACAGGGCGCGCAGGGGGGACACGTAGAGGACCTGGGTGGCGTCGGGCAGTCCCGGCCCCTGGCGCAGCAGGCCATCGATGGCCGACAGGAAGGCGGCCAGCGTCTTGCCGGACCCCGTGGGCGCGGCGATGAGCGTGTGTCGGCCGTCCCGGATGAATGGCCACCCGTCACGCTGGGGCGGGGTGGGTTCCCCGAGACGGGTGCCGAACCAGTTCCGGACAGACGGATGGAAGGCCGCCAGCGGACTCATGAGGATCCTTATCCTAGCGCGGGTCCGGCCCGGCCCGGGTCCGATTGTGCCAACATGACCCGCATGGCGGAGATGCTCGCCGTCCTTCTCGCGGTGGCCGCGGCGGCCGCCACTCCCGAGTCTTCCCTGGGCGATCCTTCGGTGCCGCCGTTTCCGGTCTGGCCCATCCCGCAAGAAGCGCGGTACGCCGACGACCGGCTCCTCCTCACGGATGCCGTCATCGTGGTGCCGAAGGGCGACGCGCGCGCGCAGTATCCGGGCCGCTTGCTGGCCGAGCTGGTGGCCGACCAGTTCGGCGTCACCATTCCGGTCGTCGTCGAGACGGCGCCCGCCGGGCGCACCCCGATCGTGGTGGGCGAGAGCTCGAGCCCGCTGGTGGCATCGGCCGCGGGTGCGGTGGGTGCGAGCGGATCCGTCCCCGAGAAAGCCGAAGGCTACCTGCTCGACGTCGGCGACCGCGGCGCCGTCGTCGCGGGGCGCGACTATCGGGGCGCGCTCTACGGCGTCTCGTCGTTCGTCCAGCTCGTTCACCGGTGGGGCAGGCAATCGGTGGCCGTGCGCAGGGCGAGTGTCCGCGACTGGCCGTTTCTCTCCATCCGGTGGGTCCACTTGTACCTGCCCGCCCGAGAGCAGCTCGCCTTCGCGGAGCGCTACTTCCGTGACTTCCTGCTGCGCTACAAGTTCAACGGCCTCGTGCTCGAGGTCGGTGGCGGGATGCGCCTCGACTCCCATCCCGAGATCAGCGCGGGCTGGCGGCGCACCGTGGCCGAGTGGTACGCCCACGGCGAGACCATGGACAAGCTCGGCGAGGGCATTCCCTTGGGCACCGCCAACCGGTTCGCGGCCTCGCTCCACGTCGGGGTCGGCGGCGGCTCGTACATCGAGAAGGAGGACGCGCGGCGGCTCGCGGCCGCGGCGGACCGCTTCGGCCTCGAGATCGTCCCCGAGGTCCAGTCGCTCACGCACGCGTACTACATCGCGGGCCCGCACCGGGAGCTGGCCGAAGACCCCGACATGACCTGGCCGGACTCCTATTGCCCGTCGAACCCGGAGTCGTACCGGATCCTCTTCGACGTGCTGGACGAGTACGTCGACGTGTTCAAGCCGCGCCGGGTCCACATCGGCCACGACGAGTGGCGCGCGGGCGCGTTCTGCCCGCGCTGCCGCGGCAAGGACACGGGAGAGCTGTACGCCGGGGACGTGCTGAAGATCCAGAAGCACCTCGCCGACAAGGGGATCGAGACGTGGATGTGGGGTGACCATCTCGTCGACTGGCACAACCGCTTCGGCAAGCGCTGGTCCGAGGGCGGTGTGGTGCGCTATGAGCGGCCCGACACGCGGACGGCCCGGGACCGGCTCGTCGCCGCCGCCGCCCCCCTCCACATCCTCAACTGGTCACGCGAGGAAGGCGACGCGACGTTCAAGTCGCTCGGCTGGCCGTTCATCATCGGCAACTTCGCGGGAACGGAGGAGAAGGATTGGCCCGGTCGCGTCCAGCGGGGCGGCCCGCTCGGGGGCGAGGTGTCGTCGTGGGGCGCCTTCGAGGAGTTCCTCCTCGGCAAGCTGCAGGCCCCGGAGGCCGCGTTCAGCATCAACCTTCTCTGGTCCTCGCGCTACCCGAAGAAGGAGGTCGCTCTCGAGCAGGCCGGCCTCCTCATGCCGGAGGTGCGGCGGCTGTTGTCGCCGCGCCCCGCGCCGTCGCTCGTGGCCGACCCGATGCGCTTCGAGGTCCTCGACATCGCCCCGGCCTTCAATCACGCGCCGAAGGGTGAGGGCTGGGACCTGAGCGGCCTGAAGCCGGGACGCGGCTACAGCCATGGTCTGCCGTATGCGATCGCCGATCCGGCCCGCGGACCCTCGGTCGCGGTCGTGGCCCGGCGCCCCGGGCCGGAGCCGACGCGGGCGGCGATACCGGCGACCGGACGCTGGGCCTCGCTCTTGTTCCTGCAGTCATCGACCGGCGAAGGCCGCCCGACCATCCACGCCGGGGACCAGACCCACTTCCCGCACGAGTCTTCGGAGCTCCTCGGCACCTATGAGATCCGCTTCGCGGACGAGCTGGTCCTGACCCACGAGATCCGCTTCGACGAGACCGTGGGTCCGTGGAACGCGGGCGTCGGCCGCACGTACTACCTCACGCGCCCGGTCGCGGCCGGCCGCTTGCCCGACGGCCGTGATGCGATCGTGTGGGCGAGCGAATGGACCAACCCGCGGCCCGACGTGCCGATCGTCTCCGTGACGCTCGTCGGATCGCCCGGCCCTTCCGATGCCCGCCCGATCCTGCTCGGCGTGACCGCCGTCGAGAAGCCGCGCGTCGAAGACTACCGCTGAGCGGCCGTCAGCGGCGGCGCTTCTTGGACGCCGTTCGCGCGCTCCGCTTCCGGGCCGGCTTCGCCGCTTCGTCGGTGAGGTTGTCCCACTGTCACCTGGTGGAAGCGCCGCCCGCGGGGGCGTGAGGAATCGCACGAGACCGCGGTCCCAAGTCCTTCATCTACAGCGCGAAAGCAAGGTCCGGCGCCGACGGTCGATGGCGTGGATCTTGCAGACTCTACGCTGGCCTTCATTCGGGTGATCCGAGGAGGAATCCATGAGGCTTCGAATAATCAACCGAGCGGTGCTGGCGTCGGTGGTCGGTGCGATGTCGCTGGCCGGCACGAGCGGGCTGGTCGTCGCGCAGGACAAGCAGGGCGACCAGAATCAGGACCAGAAGAAGGCGAAGCAGGAGCAGCAGCAACAGCGTCAGCAACAACAACAGCAGCGCGAGCAGAAGCAGCAGCAGCAACAACAGGAACGGCAGCAGCAGCGCGCGCAGCAGGAGAAGCAACAACAGGAGAGGCAACAGGCGCAGCAGCAGCAAAGGCAGCAACAGCGTGCGCAGCAAGAGCAGAACCAGCAGGCCCGGCAGCAGGAACGCGCCCAGCTCGAGCAACAGCGTCAGCAGCGTCTTCAGCAGGAGCAGCAGGCGCGGCGGCAGCAGCGCGCGCAGCAAGAGCAGGATCAGGCGGCGCGCCAGCAGCAGGTTCAGCGGGAGCGGGAGCAGCAGCGGGCGCAACAGGCCCAGCGTGCGCAGGAGCAGCAGCGGGCGCAGCGGCAGGCCGAGCGGGCTCAGGCTGAACAGCAACAGGCGGCGCAGCAGGCCACCGCGCAGCAGGCGCAGAGACAGCAGGCGATCCAGCAGCAGAACGCGCAGCGGCTCTCCGAGGCGCGCCAGCAGCAGCTCATCCAGCAGCAGCGGCTGCGGTCGCAGAGGTACAGCGAGCGCCTGGCCGAGCAGGAGCGCCTGGCCGAGCAGCAGGCCCGGTTGTTCCAGCAGGAGCGCCGGATGGCACAGTACCGCTTCCAGCAGCAGTACTATGACCGCCTCCGCCAGCAGCGGCTCAACGCGCTGAACTGGCAGTCATACAACTACGGCAGCGACCCGTACTTCTACACGGTTCCGATCTATCGCTACTCCTACGGCGGGAGCTACTACGATACGAGCCAGTACGGCGCCGACCTGCTGCAGCAGGCGGTGAACAGCGGCTACGAGGAGGGCTACCGGGCAGGCCAGGCGGACCGGCTGGACGGCTGGCGATTCGACTACCGGAACAACTGGGCCTACCGCGACGCGAACTACGGCTATACGGGGATGTACGTCGACCAGCCGCAGTACAACTACTACTTCCAGCAGGGATTCCGGCGCGGCTACGAGGACGGCTACTACAGCCGCTTCCGTTACGGCCAGAACTACAACGGCACGTATCAGATCCTGGCCACCCTCCTGTCGCAGATCCTCAACCTGCGCTCGCTCCGGTAGCGAGCTCGCCGCAGAGCGAACGCGTGGTTCAGCCCCCCGGGCGCCGACCGGGGGGCTGACCATTGAGCCCGCCGATGCGTGCGGGTTGCGGGGCCCGGCGCGCAGACACCACAATGGGACCGCATGCGCGATCGGCGCCTCGGTATGGATCGCCGGATCACGCGCCGGGATTTCCTGAACGGGGTGGCGCTCACGGTCGGGGCCTCCCTGGCTCCCGGCCGTCCGCTCTCCTCGTTCGTCCTGGACGACGATGCGCCCGAGAAGGCGCCCGGCTACTACCCTCCGGCGCTCACCGGCCTGCGCGGAAGCTACGAAGGATCCTACGCGGCCGCGCACGAGCTCCGGGACGGCCGCTTCTGGGAGACGGCCGCCGCGGCGATCGACACGGGCGAGGAATACGACCTCGTCGTGGTGGGCGGGGGCATCAGCGGGCTCTCGGCCGCGCACTTCTTCCGCCAGCGCGCCGGGCGTGCCGTGCGCATCCTCGTCCTCGACAACCACGACGACTTCGGAGGCCACGCCAAGCGCAACGAGTTCCGCGAGGGGGGCCGCACGCTGGTCGGCTACGGGGGAACGTTCTCCATCGACAGCCCGGCGCCGTACAGCGCGGTCGCGAAGGGCCTCATCAGCGCGCTGGGCATCGACGTGCGGCGCTGGGAGCGCGTCGTGGACGGCCGGCTCTACGGATCCCTCGGGCTCGGGCGCGGGGTGTTCTTCGACCGGGAGACCTTCGGCGCCGACCGCCTGCTGCCGATGCCGGGTCGGGGGGGTGACGACGAGGGCACGGATTCGGCTTCGGCCGCCCCCAGCCCGTGGACGAGGTTCATGGCCGAGGCGCCCATGTCGGCGAGGGCGAAGCACGACCTGCGCCGCGTGCATCAGGAGCGGAAGGATTACATGCCCGGGCTGTCGTCGGCGGAGAAGAAGGCCCGCCTGGCCCGCATCAGCTACGCCCGGTTCCTGACCGACGTGGCGGCGGCCGATCCCGGCGTGCTGCCCTTCTTCCAGGCGCGTCCCCACAGCCTCTACGGGGTGGGGATCGATGCGGTGCCGGCGCAGGATGCCTGGGGACTGCGGTTTCCCGGCTTCCAGGGCATGGGGCTCGAGCCCGGGCCCGGGCGCGGGATGAACCTCGACTCCATCCGGCACGAAGAGGCGGAGTCATTCTTCTTCCATTTCCCGGACGGAAACGCGTCGGTGGCGCGGCTCCTCGTGCGCGGGCTGGTGCCGGCGGCGGTGCCGGGCCGGACCGCCGACGACCTCGTGACCGCGCGCGTCGACTACTCCCGTCTCGACGAAGCGGACGCGCCGGTGCGCGTGCGGCTCAACAGCACGGCCGTGCGCGTGCGGCACCGCGGAGACGCGGCCACGGCGCCCGACGTCGAGGTGACCTACGCGCGGGGCGGGAAGCTGCGCACGGTCCGCGGCAAGAAGTGCGTCCTGGCCTGCTGGCACACGGTCGTCCCCTACATCTGCCCCGAGCTTCCCGACGCGCAGAAGAAGGCGCTGGCCTACGGCGTCAAGGTGCCCATCGTCTACACGAACGTGCTGATCGCGAGCTGGACCTCGTTCCGCAAGCTGGGCGTGAATCACGTCTACGCGCCCGGCGCGTACCACTCGAGCGTGAACCTCGACCTGCCGGTGAGCATCGGCGACTATCACGCCTCGCGTTCGCCCGAAGAGCCGATCCTGCTGCACCTGATGCGCACTCCGTGCCGGCCCGGGCTGCCCGCGCGCGATCAGCACCGCGCGGGGCGGGTGGAGCTCCAGGCGACGACGTTCGCTGACTTCGAGCGCGAGATCCGCTCCCAGCTCGGCCGCATCCTCGGTCCGGGCGGCTTCGACCCCGCGCGCGACATCCGCGCGATCACGGTCAATCGCTGGGCCCACGGCTACGCGTACCAGTACAACTCGCTCTTCGACCCGTTCTGGCTCGAGGGGGGAGAGCCGCCCTGTGTCACCGGGCGCAAGCCCTGCGGGCGCATCGCCATCGCCAACGCGGACTCGGGCGCCTACGCCTACACCGACGGCGCGATCGACCAGGCGCACCGGGCGGTGGGCGAGGTCCTGGCCTGAGCCAGCCCTCTTTCGCGCGCGTGCTGGGACGCGCGGACCTGATCCTGTTCTCCGTCTCCGCCATCCTCACCATCGACACCCTCGCCTCCGCCGCGAGCATGGGCGTGAGCTGGTTCACGTGGTGGGGGATGACGATGACGCTGTTCTTCATCCCCTACGGCCTGATGATGGCGGAGCTTGGCGCGGCGTGGCCGGCGGAGGGAGGCCTGTACGTCTGGGTGCGGGAGGCCATGGGCCCGCGGTGGGGGAGCCTCGCCGCCTGGTTCTACTGGATCAACATGACCTACTGGACCGCATCGGTCTACATGGTCTTCGCGGGGACGTTCCACAGCATCTTCCTGGCCCCGGGCCTCCCGGCGCATCTTCGGGAAGGGACGGGCGCCACGTGGCTGCAGGCGGGCATCGCGATCGTGCTCACGTGGCTGACCGTCGCGGTCGGCGTCATCCGGCTCGGCGTTTCGAAGTGGCTCCCGAGCCTCGGCGGCGTCGTGAAGGTCGCGATCTTCCTCGGCCTGGGCGGCCTGGGCCTGGCCTCGCTGCGGGGGGGCCGGCCGCCGGCCAACGCTTTCGCCGCCGCAGAGCTTCTCCCGCACTGGGGGGACTCGCTGACGTTCCTTCCCGTGCTCGTCTACAACGCGCTGGGTTTCGAGCTCATGAGCTCGGCGGGCGAGGAGATGCGCGACCCGCAACGCGACGTCCCGCGCGTGATCCTCGTCTCGGGGCTCGTCATCGCGGCCGTCTACACGCTCGGCGTGATGGGGATCCTCCTCGCGGTGCCCCTCGGCGAGCTGAGCATCGTCACCGGCACCTGGGACGCGCTGCAGGTGCTGGGCCGCCAATGGGGGACGGCCGGGGGCACGCTCGTCCTCCTCCTCGGGATCGGCTTCCTCTACGCCTGCGTGGCGAACATCGTGACCTGGAGCCTGGGCGTGAACCGCCTGGCCGCCGCGGCGGCCGCGGAAGGGGCGATGCCCAGGCTGCTCGGCCGGCTCCACCCGCGTTTCCAGACGCCGTACATGGCGTTCGTCGTGATGGGGGCGATCGCGACGGTGCTGCTCGTCGGCAACGCCACGCTCTCCCACCGGGCCGACAACGTGTTCTGGATGATCTTCAAGCTCTCCGGCGTGTGCTTCCTCGTCTCGTACCTGATGGTGTTCCCGGCCTTCGTGATCCTGCGGCGCCGGCGTGCCGATCAGCCGCGTCCCTACCGCATGCCGGGCGGAGCGCTCGTGGCGTGGCCGGCGGCGACGTTCTGCTGGCTCTTCATCGCCGGATCGACGCTGCTCTTCTTCAAGCCCGCTCCCACCGCGGACGATGCCGCGGGCGCGGTGCGCGAGAGCTGGCTGCTCGTCGGGGAGACGCTCGCCACGCTGATCGTCGGCCTGCTGCTGATGCCGAAGGGCGCCAAGGCACCGGAAACGACGGGTCGTGATACCCCGCCCGCCCGTCCATCACGGTGAGCACCACCCTGGTCTTGAGGATGGCCCGGGGGCGGCTGCTCGTGTCGATGACGCTGGCGATCGTCTTCTCCTCGACGGTCGCCGCTCGGCCGAAGCGCGCGGCAAAGGGAATGGCACGGCTCGCGGGCGGGACGTTCGTGATGGGCACCGATCCTTCACGCATCGACGGCCTCTGCCGGCGCTTCGACACCACGCACCGCGACCTCTTCCTGCCCGAGGTGCCGGCGCACCCGGTCACGCTCGCGCCCTTCTCCATCGACCGGACCGAGGTCACGAACGCCGACTTCAAGGCCTTCGTCGACCTTCATCCCGAATGGGCTCCCGGCCATGTCCCCGCCGAACGCCAGAACGGCGACTACCTCAAGCACTGGACGGGCGGCACGTTCCCATCCGGCGCCGCGGACGTCCCGGTCACGTATGTCACGTGGTGGGCAGCGGGGGCGTACTGCGAATCGTCGGGCCGCAGGCTGCCGACGGAAGCCGAGTGGGAGTTCGCCGCGCGGGGCGGGCTCGAGTCCGCGGAGTTCCCCTGGGGCGACGAGGCGCCGGACGCCCGGCGCGCCAACTGGTCGGGAGCGGGCCTCGGCGCGCCGACCCGCGTGGGACGGTACCGTCCGAATCCGTACGGCCTCTACGACATGGCGGGGAACGTGTGGGAGTTCGTCGTGGAGCCGTGGACGGACGATTATTCGAAGACGCCGCCCGCGCCGGTGCCCCAGGATCGCCACGTGATCCGGGGCGGCAGCTTCGGGGGCAGCGCGATCAACCTCCGCGTCCGCTACCGCGACAGCCATCCCGCGCGGGGCGCCGGTCCCCACGTCGGCTTCCGCTGCGCCCGCTCCGCGTCGCCCTGAACGAGCGCCTACAGCTCGACATCGGGCCGAGCCTCCGCCGCTCGCGACGGGTTCCCGAAGGTGACGGGCAGCGCTCGGAGGCCGCGCAGGCCCAGGTTCGTCCGCCAGCGTGGTCGGGATTGTGCTGGAAGTTGCCGAGCATCTCCGCGAAATCCTGGGACCATACCTTGAGCTGGCGATGGTCTTCGACGGGGACGCCCAGCATCTCGGCGGTGACGATGCAGGGAAGAGGCTCGGCGAGGTCCGCGATCACGTCCATTCGGCCGCCGGGGACCACCGCATCCAGCAGTCGCTCCGTGATCTCCCGGATGTGGGCGCGCAGGACCTCCACGCGCGCCGGCGTGAAGGCGTAGGCGGCGAGACCCCGGAGCCGCGTGTGGGCCGGGGGGTGCAGGACGCGAATGACGTCCGCGTACCGGGTGACGACCCAGACATGGAGGAAGGGATCCCAGTGGACGGGGTCCTCCGTTCGCAGCCGGTGGTAGAGAGGATATGGATCGGCCAGGACCCGGGGTCCAGGAGCCGGTAGAGGCTCAGGGCCGGATCGGAAGGTTGCGCCACCGGGCCTGCGTTCATCAAGAGCCCGGAAGGTCGCCAAGGGGCCGCTTCAGGATCCTCTCCGCTTCCTCCTCCTGCATGGCGTCGAGTTTCTCCACCACGAGGCGCTCCTCGGCCGGCGTGCGGGGGGCGACGCGCTCGCCGCAAGCCGACGGAGTTTCGAGGCCAAAGCCATTTATACCGTTGGCTTAAAGATAGGAACGGCGCGAGCCGGGGACAATGGGGCGGAGACGCAAACCGCGCTGAGGGTCCCCCTGAATGCTCTCTCAGGGTTTCCCCTAGGGACTCCGGCCCGAGGTGGACGGCGGCGGGCTCTAGTGCCGTAGCCGAGGCAGCAGCGCGTACGCGGCCAAGAGCACCGCGGCCAGCACCCACATCAGCCACGAGACCTCGCGGCGACGTCCGGCCCCCGCCTTGACGAGGACATAGAAGATGATGCCCCCCGCCACGCCGTGGGCGATGTTGAACGTGAACGGGATCAGCGTGAGGGTGGCGAAGGCCGGGATGGCCTCGGTGGGATCTTGCCACGGGATCCGGCGCGCCTGAGCCATCATCAGGCTGCCGACGAGGATCACCACCGGAGCGGTGATCGGGTAATAGTAGAGCCCGGCCACGCTCACCCCGCCCCCGACCATCGCCACCACGGGTGCGAAGAAGAGGGCGGCGAGGAAGAGCGCCGCCGTCAGCATGTTGGCGAGCCCCGTGCGGGCGCCCTCGGCCACGCCACTGGCGCTCTCGATGTAGCTCGACACGGTGGACGTGCCGAGGGCGGCGCCCGCGAGCGTGCCCACCGCGTCGGCGAGCATGGCCCGGTCGGCGTGTGGCAGCCGGCCGTCCACGGTCAGCCCCGCCTGCTCGGAGACGCCGATGAGCGTCCCGACGGTGTCGAAGACCAGCATGATGAGAAATACCAGGATGAGGTCGACGTGGCGCCCCGCGGCCCCGAGGTCCATCTTGAACAGGGTGGGCGCGAGGGACGGCGGAAGGGCCACGACGCCCGACGGCCGCACGAGGCCGGCGGCGATCGCGAGCGCCGTCGTGAACGCCAGGCCCATCAGGATCCCGCCCCGCACGCCTCGCGCGAAGAGGACCGCGGTCACGCCGAGGCCGGCCAGCGCGACGAGAGCCACCGGGGAGGCGAGGTCACCGATCTGGACGTAGGCGGCCGGGGCGGGGCTCTTCGCCACGATGCCCGCCTGCGTGAGGCCGACGAACGCGATGAAGATGCCGATGCCGGCCGCGATGGCGGCCTTGAGCGAGGCGGGGACCGCGTCGAGGATCATCTCCCGCACGCGCAGCAGCGTGAGGCACAGGAACAGCACGCCGGAGAGGAACACGATGCCGAGGGCGGCGGTCCAGGGCACCTTCATGAGGCTCACCACGCTGATGGCGAAGAAGAAGTTCTCGCCCATGAGCGGCGCCTCGGCGATGGGGTAGTTGGCCCACAGCCCCATCACGAGCGTCGCGAGGGCGGCCGACACGCAGGTCGCCGTCATGACCGCGCCGAAGTCCATCCCCGCGGCCTGCGAGAGCACCGCGGGCTGGACGAAGATGATGTAGCTCATGGTGGCGAAGGTGACCGCGCCCCCGCGCAGCTCCGCCGCCGGCGTCGTCTGCCGCTCCCGCAGGTGAAAGAGCCGTTCCAGCACCCGACGGATTATCGCGCAGGGGCTGACGTCGAAGCCGCCCTCGGCCTAGAATCCAGCCAACCGGGGAGGTATCTAGTGAAGGGAGGGACGACTCGGGCCGCCGGCTGGGTCTTCGCGCTCGCTCTCCTGAGCTTCGGGCGGCCCCTGTCGGTGATGTCCGACGCGGCGGGAACCGGCTCGTTGCGTTTTCGCATCCGCTTCGGGCCGGAGCAGAGCCGGGAGGCCCTCGACGGTCGGGTGCTGCTCCTCATCTCGAACGACGCGAGCCCGGAACCGCGCTTCCAGATCAGCGAGGGCCCGAAGACCCAGCTCGTCTTCGGCGTCGACGTGGACGGCATGAAGGCGGGGGAGCCGGCCACCATCGACGCGAGCGTGCTCGGGTACCCGCGCGACAGCATCCAGGACGTGCCCGCGGGAAAGTACACGGTGCAGGCCGTGCTCCATCGGTACGACACATTCCACCGCGCGGATGGCCACACCGTAAAGCTGCCGATGGACCGGGGCGAGGGCCAGCAGTGGAACCGCGCCCCGGGCAACCTCTACTCCACGCCGCAGGCGGTGACGCTCGACCCCGCGAGCACGGGCGCCGTGGAGATCACGCTCGACAAGGTGATCCCGCCGATTCCCGACCCGCCGGCGACGAAGTACGTGCGGCATGAGCAGATCCAGAGCGAGCGGCTGACCAAGTTCTGGGGCCGGCCGTTCTTCCTGGGCGCGCACGTCCTGCTGCCGGAGGGCTACGACGAGCACCCGCAGGCCCGCTATCCCCTCGTGATCTTCCACGGCCATTTCCCCCGGACCGTCGAGGGCTTCCGGGAGACCCCGCCCGACCCGAACCTAAAATGCGAGTACTCGGACCGCTTCCGCCTCGACTGCTACAACCGCATCCAGCAGGAGCAGGCGTATCGGTTCTACGAGGACTGGACGAGCCCGGGGTATCCCCGCACGATCGTCGTCGAGATCCAGCACGCGAACCCGTATTACGACGACTCGTATGCGGTCAACTCGGCCAACCTCGGCCCCTACGGCGACGCGATCACGTACGAGCTGATCCCGTACCTCGAGAAGAAGTATCGTGCCCTCGGAGCGGGCTGGGCCCGCTTCATGTACGGCGGCTCGACCGGAGGCTGGGAGGCCATGGGCGCGCAGATCTTCTATCCGGACGAGTACAACGGCGCGTTCTGTGCTTGCCCGGATCCCATCGACTTCCGCGCCTATACCGTGGTCGACATCTACAAGGACAAGAACGCCTACCGGGTCGACGACTCCTGGAAGCAGACGCCTCGGCCGGGAATGCGGAACTACCTCGGGCACGTGAGCACGACGCTCGAGGAAGCGAACCGGCTCGAGCTGGTGCTGGGCACGAAGAGCCGCAGCGGGCAGCAGTGGGACATCTGGGAGGCGGTGTACTCGCCGGCCGGACCCGATGGCTACCCGAAGCGGATCTGGGACAAGCGGACCGGCCTCATCGACCACGACGTGGCGTCCTACTGGCGCGACCACTACGACCTGTCGTACATCCTGCGCCGCGACTGGTCCCGGGGGCTCGGCCGGAAGCTGCAGGGAAAGCTCCACATCTACGTGGGGGAGGCGGACAACTACTACCTCAACAACGCCGTGTATCTCGTCGAGGACTTCTTGAAGACCACGAGCGATCCGCCGTACGAGGGCGAGGTGGACTACGAGCCGCGCGCGGAGCACTGCTGGAACGGCGACCACACGCGCCCCAACGCCATCTCCCGCCTGCGCTACCATCAGCTGTTCGCGCCGAAGATCGTGGAGCGCATCCTCGCGACGGCCCCGACCGGCGGCGACGTGACGAGCTGGCGGTACTGATGCAGCCCTTCGAGGGCGGGGCCGAGCCGGGCCACGCCGTGGAGCCGCTCCTCCGGGCCGCGGCCGCGCTTCCGATAGCGGCGGTACTCGGAGCCGCCCTCGCGTTCCGGCCCGTCCGGCGGGGAACCCCGCCCCGCAAGCCGGCGGTCATCCAGACGCAGATCATCCTCGCCGTGATCGGGGCGGTGGTGATGCTGATCGTGGGGGCGAGCCTGGCCCGCGCGTTCGGCATCGCGGGAGCGGCCAGCCTCGTCCGGTACCGGGCCAAGATCGACGACCCGAAGGACGCGGCGGTCATGCTGGCGGCGCTCGCCGTGGGCCTGGCCTCGGGAGTGGGCCTCTACGGCATCGCCGCGGGCTCCACCGTCTTCATGCTCGTGGTGCTGTGGCTGCTCGAGTCGCTGCAGCCCGAGGCCCAGAAGCATTTCGCGCTGAAGATCAAGGGCAAGCACGTGGACGACCTGCGTCAGCGCATCGAGCCATTGCTGCGCGGCAAGGCGCTGCGCTTCGAGGTCCGCACGACCGGCCCGGGCGAGCTGTCGTACGAGGTGTACCTGCCGGCCCGCGTGCGGCCGGACCGCCTCTCCAACGGGATCCTCGCCCTCGACCCCGACGGCAAGATCGAGGTCGAGTGGGACGAGAAGAAGAACTAACGAGGGCGGGGGGCGGTCAGCGGCCGCGGCCGACGGTTGACGAGGCACGATCGGCGGACGTAGGCTGCCGGCCCAGGCGGCGAGCGGGGGCTGCCGCCGGAGGTTTACCCACGTGGAGGGCGTGGCCGCGCGCTCCTGCGTGACGCCGGTCGGCAGCGTCGCCGGCAAGAAGATCACCACGATCGAAGGGCTCTCCGCGGACCGCAGCCATCCGCTCCAGCAGGCATGGATCGCCGAGCAGGTCCCGCAGTGCGGCTACTGCCAGTCGGGCATGCTCATGACCGCGTCGGCGCTGCTCGCCCGGAAGCCCAAGCCGACCGACGCCGACATCGACGACGCGCTCGGCGGCCACATCTGCCGCTGCGGCACTTACCAGCGCATCCGGCGCGCGGTCCACCGCGCCGCGGAAGGAGGTGGGAAGTGACGACCCGCCGCGCCTTCCTCAAGACCGGCGCCGCCGGCGGCGCCGCGCTCGTCGTCGGCTTCCGTTTCTCCGTGGACGCCCTCGCGCAGGAGGGCCAGCAGAAGAAGAAAGCCAACCCGTTCGACGCCTGGGTCCACATCGACACGAACGGCACCGTCACCCTGATCACGGCCAAGTCGGAGATGGGACAGGGCGCGCTGACGGCGCTGCCGATGATCCTCGCCGAGGAGCTGGAGGTGGATTGGAACGGCGTGCGGGTGGAGCAGGCGCCCACCGACCCGTCGATCTACGACCATGGGACCGGGGGCAGCGGCAGCGTCGCGGGGTCATGGCTTCCCCTGCGGCAGGCGGGAGCGGCCGCCCGCGAGATGCTGATCCGCGCCGCCGCGACGGCGTGGAACGTCGAGCCGGCGACGTGCCGGGCCGAGAAGGGCTTCATCGTGCACGGCCCGCGCCGCCGGCGCCTGGGCTACGGCGAGCTGGTCGAGGCCGCGTCGAAGCTGCCCGTCCCCGATTTCAACAAGGTCCCCCTCAAGAACCCGGACGACTTCCACATCGTCGGCCAGCCGATCGCCCGCACGGACATCCCCTCGAAAGTCGACGGCAGTGCCCGTTTCGGCATCGACGTGAGGGTGCCCGGCCTTCTCTACGCGGTCGTGGCGCGCTGCCCGACGTTTGGCGGCAAGCCGGTCCGGTTCGATGCGGCCAAAGCCAAGGCGATCGCCGGCGTTCGTCACGTGCTGGAGATCCCGGCCGTCGGCGCCGGTGCGCACACCGCCGGCGGCATCGCGGTCGTGGCCGACAGCACCTGGGCCGCGATGCAGGGCCGCAAGGCGCTGCAGATCGAATGGGACCACGGTCCGCACGCGGGCGAGAGCAGCCAGACGCTGAGGCAGGCCAGCGAGACGATCGCCGCGCAGCCGGGCAAGGTGGTCCGCAACGAGGGAGATGCGGCCGCGACGCTGGCCGGCGCGGGGCAGAGGCTCGAGGCGGTCTACGAGCTGCCCTTCCAGGCCCACGCCACCATGGAGCCGATGAACTGCACCGTGGACATCCGCGCGGATCGCGCGGAGGCGTGGTCGCCCACGCAGGCTCCCGACTGGACGCGCAGCGCGATCGCGCAGGTCACCGGGCTGCCCCCGCCGTCGATCAACGTGCACACGACGCTCATGGGCGGTGGGTTCGGGCGGCGCTACCAGGCCGACTTCGTGGTCGAGGCCGCCCAGGTCGGCAAGGCGGTGGGCTCTCCGGTGCAGCTCCTGTGGACGCGCGAAGACGACATGCAGCACGACTTCTATCGCCCCTTCGCCTATCACCGCCTGAGCGGGGCCGTCGACGCGAAGGGCAACGCGGTCGCGTGGCATCATCGGATCGTCTCGACTTCCATCCGCAGCTTCTGGGACCCACCGGACCGCGTGAAGCCGGAAGCGAGCGAGATCGGCGGAGCCGTCGATCTGGCCTACGCGGTGCCGAACCTTCGTGTCGAGTACGCGCCGGTGCCGTCGGGCGTGCCGGTCGCCTGGTGGCGGTCGGTGGAGGCTTCGCTCAACGCCTTCGTCGTCGAGGGGTTCATCGACGAGCTGGCCGCGGCGGCCAAGGCCGACCCGCTGGCCTTCCGGCAGCGGCTCCTCGCCGAGCCGCGCATGATCAAGCAGCCGCCCGATTCCGAGTCCACGCTCGACACGCGGCGCTTCAAGGGCGTGCTCGACCTGGCGGCGACGAAGGCGGGATGGGGAAACCCGCTGCCGGCCGGGCGCGGCCGCGGCATCGCCTGCGCCTTCTCTTTCGACAGCTACGTGGCCGAGGTGGCCGAGGTGTCCGTCGACAAGGCGGGCCTCCCCCATGTCCACCGCGTCGTGTGCGCGGTCGATTGCGGCCGCGTGGTCCATCCCGACGGTGTCCGGGCGCAGGTGGAAAGCGCGGTGGTGTACGGCTTGTCGGCGGCGCTGAAGGGAGCGATCACGATCGCGAGCGGGCGGGCCGAGCAGAGCAACTTCCACGACTTCGAGGTCATGCGCATCCAGGAGATGCCGGTGGTGGAGGTGCACCTGGTCCCGAGCACGGAGCGGCCGACGGGCATCGGCGAGCCAGGCCTGCCGCCGGCGGCGCCGGCGGTGGCCAACGCGATCTTCGCTGCCACGGGAAAGCGCCTCCGCCGTCTACCGATCCTTAAAGTGTAACGGGGGGGCACGGAGGACAGCACCCCCCGCGCGCAGCAATCCGCCGCTCGCTGCCCGTGCCTGTTGCCCCTGGGAACCTTTTCCCTCCTTCGAGACAACTCGAACTGGGGGCCGGGGTGCGCGCCGCGCGGCGCGTCCTTCGGGCTTCGATCTACATGACGACGTGGTTGATCGCCGCGCTCCTGGTGGGACCGGCCCCCGCCACCCAGACCCCGGGCCCGGCCGCCCCACGCAAGGCGGACTCTCTCGTTGGCGAGGTGGAGACCCTCGACCTCTCCTCCCGCAAGCTCACGGTCCGGACCGAGGCGGGGGCGCTCGTCGACGTCCGCTCCGACGAAAAGACGGTCTTCCTGAAGGCCCGGCCCGGATCCAGCACGTTGAACGACGCGGCCCCGGCTCGACTGGAAGAGATCGCCGTGGGCGACCGGGTCCTGGCCCGCGGGCGCCTCGCCGACGACAAGGGATCGTTCGCCGCCCGTCAGATCGTCGTGATGACGCGCGGCGATATCGCGGCGAAGCAGGACGCCGAGCGGGCAGAGTGGCGGCGCCGCGGGATCCTGGGTGTCGTCTCCGCCGTCGATCCCGTGAAGGGCGAGATCACGCTGCAGGCGCGCCGGCTCGGAGGCATGCAGCCGATCGTGATCGCCGCCGCGCGGCCGGGTGTGCGCTTCCGCCGCTACGCCGCCGACTCGGTGAAGTTCAGCGATGCGCGTCCGAGCGCCCTGGCCGACGTGCGCGTCGGAGACCAGCTCCGGGCGCTGGGCGAACGCAGCGACGATGAGACTCGCTTCGTCCCGGAGCAGATCGTCTTCGGCACCTTCCGCACGGTGTCGGGCACGGTGGCGCAGATCGATCCGGCCGCGGGAGAGCTCACCGTGCGCGACGAGGAGTCCGGCAAGCCCGTTCGCGTCGCCGTCGGCGCCGACGCGCGCTTGCGCCGCATCGCGCCGGAGATGGGGGCGCGCCTGTCGCGCTGGCGGGAGGGAGCGGGGGCCGGCGGCGGCCCACCCGGCGGCGGCCGACCCGGCGGCGGCCCGGAGGATCTCCTCGAGCGCCTTCCCGCGACGACGCTCGCCGAGCTCAAGCCTGGAGACCGCGTCCTGGTATCGAGCACGAAGGGGTCCGACCCGACCCGCCTCAACGCCATCGCCCTCGTCGCCGGCCTCGAGGCGCTGACGCCGCCCCGCCTGGCGACCGGCCGCGGCGCGCGCGCCGGAGACAGCGACTTGCCCCCTGATCTCATGGACCTCGGGATCGGCATCCCATGAGCTTCTTCCTGGCCCTGTTCTTGATGGCCTCGCTCGGTCCCGCCGACGACGCGTCCGCGACGCTTCGCGGCCGGGTGACCGATCCGCTCGGCGGATCGATCGCCGGCGCGAGGGTGGAAGCACGAGGCCCTTCGGGCAGGAAATCGTCCGTCAGCGGGTCCACCGGGGAGTACGTCCTCTCCGGCCTGCCGCCGGGCACCTACACGGTGATCGTGACCCGGGACAAGTTCACGCCGTACGCCAACGATGCGGTGCGGGTGGCTCC
>Ga0207646_10001191_pt1 | contig 32734 bp, 31 predicted proteins | sample KBSK5502metaG_FD_184343 | JGI IMG/M metagenome (GOLD analysis project Ga0207646, IMG submission 184343) | Corn, switchgrass and miscanthus rhizosphere microbial communities from Kellogg Biological Station, Michigan, USA - KBS K5-50-2 metaG... | ecosystem: Host-associated > Plants > Roots >... | reverse complement strand
GGCCATCCGCGCCGCCGGCCGCGTCGTGGCCATGGGCGGGGCCGTGGATGTGCCCGGCAACGTGACTCCCGACGCCGAGTTCAACGCTCACGTGGATCCCGAGGCGCTCGCCCGCGTCATCGACGCCGGCGTGCGGCTCGACCTGGTGCCGCTGGACGCCACGCGCCAGGCGGTGCTGGAGCGCGCCCCGCTCGAATCGGCGCTCTCGCGCGCCCCGCGAGCGGCAGCCGACCGCGTCCGACGGTTCACCGACTACGCGCTCCGCATGGACGAAAAGCACGGCCGCCGCGGCATGGATCTGCATGACCCGCTCGCCGTCGGCGCCGCCCTCGATCCGACGCTCATCGAGTGGGAGGCGGTCCGCCTCGCGATCGGTCGCGACGGGCAGACGCGGCGAACCGCCGGCGAGCCCAACGCGCGCTTCGCGCGCGTCGTCGACGCGCCGCGATTCCTGCGCCTCTTCCAGGAACGGCTGTGGCCCACGTCCTAGTGGTCGGCTCGGCCAACGTCGACTTCACGGTGGCGCTCGAGCGGCTGCCCGAGCGCGGCGAGACGGTGACCGAGGGCACGCTGCTGGTCGCGCGCGGCGGCAAGGGCGCCAACCAGGCGGTGGCGGCGCGCCGGCTCGGCGCGGAGGTGCGACTGATCGGATGCGTCGGGGACGACGCGTCGGGTCGCGAGGTGCGCGCGGCGCTCGCCGAGGAAGGCGTCGGCGTCGCCGGTGTGGCGACGGCGGCCGAGACGGCGACGGGGACCGCGCTCATCATGGTGGACCGCGCCGGACACAACCAGATCGGCGTCGCGCCCGGCGCCAATCGCGCGCTGACCGTCACGCAGGTGCAGGCGCGCGCCGAGGATTTCGCGTGGGCCGAGGTTGTGGTCGCCTCGTGTGAGATTCCACTCGACTGTGTCACCGCCGCGCTCGAGCTCGCGCGGCGACGCGGCGCGACCACGATCCTCAACCCGGCGCCCGTTCCGCGCGCGCCGCTCGATCGGCTGGATCTCGTCGACTATCTGACGCCGAATGCCGGCGAGGCTCTCCGCCTGGGCGGCGTGGCCGGCGAAGAGGCGGCCGCCGACGCCCTCGTCGCGCGTGGCGCCGGCACCGTGATCGTCACGCTCGGCGAGGCCGGTGCGCTCTGCCGCGGCCGCGCCGGCGCGCACCGAAGTCCGGGCGTGAAGGTGGAGGCGGTGGACACGACGGCGGCAGGCGACGCGTTCAACGGCGCGCTCGCCGTGGCGCTGGCCGAGCGGAAGGATCTTGCGGCGGTGCTGCGCTTCGCCAACGCCGCCGCGGCGCTCGCGTGCACGAAGCGCGGGGCTCAGCCCTCACTGCCGAGCCGCGCCGAGGTCGACCGCGTGACCGGCCGCTAGCGCGACTTACGCTGCTCGAGGCCCTTCACCAGGCGCTCGGCCTGGTCGATGTTGCGCCGCGCGTTGGCGTTCTGCGGCTCCATCTCGAGCACGAGCCTCCACTCCGCGATCGCCTCGGGCAGTTTTTCCTCGCGGAAGAGCCGGATGCCTTCCTGGTAATGACGGTCGATGACCTGACGCCGCGCCTGCGCCAGCAGCGTGGCGACGTCCTGGTAGTCGGGCTGCAGCTTTGCCAGCAGCGTCAGCGAGCGGTACGAGTCGTCGTACTTCTTGTCCTCGTACGCGCTTTGACCCTGACGATAGAGCGCGAGCTTCTTCAGCTCGGTGCCCTCCCGGTCGCGCGGGTTGTCCGCGAGGAACCGATCGAGATCGGCCAGCGCGCTGCTGAACTCCTTGCGATCGACGGCGTCGCGCACGTCGGCCAGCAGGGGGTTGACCTCGGGCGGTTCGTCCGATGACGGCGGCGGCACGGCCAACGCCGGCGATGGCGTGGCTGACGGCAACGTGGCGCGCTCCGCAGCCCGTGGCGCCGCCATCACGACGGCCGCCGGCGGCGGTGTGCGGCCCGGCGCATAGAACGGCACGCCCCGGATCTCAGGAATGCGGAGCACGGCGCCCGCGACGAGCGGCTTGCCCGGCGGCAGTCTGTTGGTCTCCCAGATCACCTCGCCGCGGGTGCGGTCGCCGTAGTAGCGCTCCGCGAGCGTCGCAAGCGTGTCGCCGGCGCGCACGGTGTAGGTCGCGAATTCGACGTCGCCGATGCCGCGCAGAAGCTCCGCCGCGGTGGTGTTGGAAGGATCGAGCGCGAGCGCCGACAGGAGCGCCTGGCGCGCCTGGAGCGGCGCGCCACGTTGTATCGCGGCTCGCGCGTCACCGACCTTGACGGCCACCAGCCCCTCGATGCGCGCGGCCAGGCGCGCCTCGCTCGCGCGCGCCTCGGCATCGTTGGGATTGAGCGCGCGCGCGACCTTCCATTCGAGCAGCGCAGGACGCAGCTGGCCGTCGCGCTCCAACGCCTTGGCCCGGGCGCGGCTGGGCGCCAGGAGCTCTGGCCGCGTCGCCACCGTGGCGCAGCCGCCCAGCATCAACACCACGCCGAGCGCGGCCGCGAGCCTCATCGCAGGTTCTCCTGGTGGAACAGGTTGAGGTTTTTTGCGAACTGCTCGAGCGTCATCTCCGAGTAGATCTGGCTGCGATTGATCTCGAGCGGCCGCACGAACGACGCGTTGCTCTCACGGCGCACGGTGAAGGCGGCGGCGTAGCCCTGCTCGCGCACGCGAACGAGCAGATCGTCGTCGACGCGGCCGTACGGGTAGGCGAGGAACTGCACGCCGCGTCCGAGCTGGCGCTGGAACAGGCGCGGCGGCTCGGCCAGCTCGGCCTGCATGCGATGGGCGTACTGTGCGTCGGTCTCACCGGCGGCGCGACGGAGATCGCCGTGCGTCTTGCTGTGTGCCTGCACGTCGAAGCCTTCGGCGGTGAGGGTCTTGAGCTCGTCCCAGGTCAGCGCGTTGCGCCCGCCGCCGACGTAGTCGGTGTACACGAACAGCGTGGCCGTGAAGCCGAGCTTCTTGAGGACCGGATAGGCGTAGTCGCGGAACGAGTGGTAGCCGTCGTCGAAGGTCAGCACGACGGACTTCTTCGGGAGCTGGCGCTTGAGCCGCGTCCAGTCGACGAACTCCGCCAGCGTCACCACGTGATAGCCCTCGCGCTTGAGGTAGCGCATCTGCTCGGCGAAGGCGTCGGCGCCGAGCACGAGCCGGCCTTTCGACTGCGCGCCGAGGTTGTGGTAGACGAGGACCGGCACGAGCTGGTAGCCGTTGGGCTCGATCCCGGACAGGTTCCAGGAGCGCTTGGGCGCGACCACGCGCTCGCCGGCCTTGAAGACGCGCCGGCCGCCGTTGAAATCCTCGATCATCCACGCCTTCGACGCGTCACCCAGGTGGGTGCGCGCCAGCGCGTCCGCGGTCTCCTCGCGCGAGGGCACGACGACGACGAAATCGTCCGACTCGCCGACCACCGTCGCCCTGGACCCCGCGCCGGCCGCGGCGGGCTTGAGCGTCGTGCAGGCCCCCAGGACCAGGACCGCGGCGATGAGGCTCAGTGCGCGCACAGGCCCCGCACCTCGTACACCTCGACCTCTTCCTCTTTACCCTTCACCTTCATCGCGCCGAGCGACTTGGCGTCGACGAGGTCGCTCACCGCCTCGTACGTGCGACGCGAGAGGAGAATCGAGCCTGGCTTCGCGCGATCCTGCAGCCGCGAAGCGACGTTGACGCTGTCGCCGATGACCGTGTACTCCATGCGCTCCTCGGTCCCCACCGTGCCGGCGACCACCTCGCCGAGACTGACGCCGATGCCGACCTCGAACGGATCCAGCCCCGCTGCGCGACGGCGCGCCGCGAGCTCGCCCACGGCGCGGCGCATGTCGAGCGCCGTCATCACGGCGCGTGCGGCGTGATCGGGGTGCGCGATCGGCGCTCCGAAGACGGCCATCACGGCGTCGCCGAGAAATTTGTCGAGCGTGCCGTCGTGCTTGAAGACCGTCTCGATCATGAGCGTGTAGAACTCGTTGAGCAGACCCACGACCTGCTCCGGCGTCAGGCGCTCGGCCAGGGCCGTGAAGCCGCGAATGTCGCAGAAGAGCACGGTGGCCTCGCGACGCTCGCCGGTCAGCATCGCGTGCTCGGGATCCTTGAGCACCTCTTCGACGACCTCGCGCGCCACGTAGCGCGTGAACGCGCGCTTGATCATCTCCTTCTCGCGCAGGCTGCGCGCCATGCGGTTGAACGACTCCGTCAGCACGCCGAGCTCGTCGCGCGACGTCACGGGCACGGACACGCTGAAATCGCCCTGGGCGACCGCATCGGTCGCGTCCATCAGCCGGTAGATCGGCCGCGCGAGCAGGGTGGCCAGCACCACCGCGCCGCCGACACCGAGGATGACCATGAACGCGGTGATCGCCATGGCCTGGTTGCGGGCCTCGCTCACAGCGGCGCTGATTGCGCCCTTGCCGAAGCCGACATACAGCGTGCCGAGCGGGGTCTTGCTGAACACGAGCGGGACCGAGATGTCGATGATCTCGTCATCGCCGCGCGTGTAGGTCTGGACGAGGAGCTGCTTACCGGGGGGATCGAGCGAGGCCGGTCGCACGACGGGGCGGCCGATCGCGCTCACGTCGGGATGCGCTCGGACAATCCCCTTTTCGTCGGCGAAGACGACGTAGGCGACGTCGCGATCGTGCATCGCCTCCTTGACGAGGATGTTGAGCGACAGGTCGTCGTTGGTCGCCAGAGCGCTCTTGGCGCCGCCCGCGAGGTTGGCGGCAATGGTGAGACCCCGCTTGGTGACGGCCTCGGTCAGGGCCTGCTCCTGCCGCCGAAGGAGTGAGAAGCCGACTAGCAACACGGCGAGGGCGACGAGCGACGTGATGAGCAGGCTGAGCTTGATCTTGAGCGGCAGTGGGAAGTCGCGCCTGACCCTCACCCAACGAGCCTAGCGAACCTCGGCTGGGGGGGTCAATCGAGACCTGAGAGCGGCGATGCGCGCTAAAGCCTCGTCGACGCGGCCGGCGGGCAGCCGGCCCCGGCGCACGGCCCGGCGGACGACCTTGAGGGTTTCGGCCGACGCTGAACCGCCTCCTGGCAGCTTGTCGTCGGCGATCAGGATCAGATCGACACCCGCCCGTAGCGCCCGCACGGCCGCGTCCCCCGCCCCGTAGTGCTGCTCGATGGCGCCCATCCGCATGTCGTCGCTCACCACGACGCCCCGCCACCCGAGATCCTTGCGGAGCATCCCGTTGATGGTGGGTCGGGACAGGGTGGCAGGGACCCAGGCGTCGACGTGGCGGTTGTAGACGTGGGCCGTCATGACCGCGTCCACCAGTCCCTCGGACAGCAGCATCCGGTAGGGGAGCAGCTCGACGTCCGGCCGCGCGGTGTCGGTCACGTCGACGAAGCCGGCGTGGGAATCCCCCACGCTGGAGCCATGGCCGGGGAAGTGCTTGAGAGCGGTGAGGATGCCCGCCTCGTGCATGCCGGTGATGTAGGCGCGCGCCTGCGCGGCGACCTGCTTGGGATTGGCGCCGAACGAGCGGCCGAAGCCGACGATGACCGGATTGGCCGGGTTGTAGCCGACGTCCACTACCGGCGCGAGGTTCCAGTTGATGCCGGCGTCGCGCAGCATGCCGCCGATGCGGCGCGCCTCCAGCTCGGTCTGCGCGAGATCGCCCTCCTCGCCGAGATCCTGGTGCGACGGCGTGGCGGTCCAGCCCGCCTTCGGACCCAGTCGCATCACGCGTCCGCCTTCGGCGTCCACCGCCACCAGGAGCGCGTCCCCGGTGCATTCCCGGGCGCGCGCCATGACGTCGCGCGTGAGCTGCGCCGTCTGCGCGGCGTCGACGATGTTGCGCGCGAAGAGGATGACGCCGGCCACGCGCGTCTCGCACAGCAGGCTGTCGAGCTGCGCGTTGCCCTGCAGGCTCGTGCCGTGAAAACCGACGAGCAGGAGCTCGCCGAGATGCGGGTTGAGCGCGCCGAAGCGCTCCGGCGCCACGCTGCGACACCCGGCGACCACGACGGCGAGGGCGACGCCGACGAGGAGCCTGCGCGCGAGCCTAGCGGCCACCGACGGCGTCGACCAGCCGGCGCACGCGCACGGGGTCGACGGGGTTACTCACGTCGCCGTCCCGCTTGAGCGACGTGCCGACGATCAGCGCATCGGCGAGCGAGAGCAGCTCCGCCGCCGTCTCCGGCGTCACACCGCTGCCCACGAGGATCGGCACGTCCGGCACGGCGCTACGGACGCGCTTGACGTCGTCGATCGGCGTGGCGTCGCCGGTGGCGCGGCCCGAGACGACGAGGCCGTCGGCGAGGGAGCGCGAGGCGAGGTCGCGCGCCTGCTGTTCGATCTCGATGGGCGCCAGGGGCACGGCGTGCTTGCCCTGCACGTCGGCGAAGATCGCGACGTCGACGCCGAGCAGCCGCCGATCGCGCAGCACGTCGTAGGCGTCCGTCTGGACGATTCCCTGATCCGCCACCACCGCGCCCGCGAGAACGTTCACGCGGATGAAGCGCGCGCTCACGGCGGCGGCCACGGCGAGCGCGGAACGCGCGTCACACTTGAGGACGTTCACGCCGAGCGGCGCGTCGGGCAGCGCGCGCCGGATCTCCTGGGCGATGACGGTCATGGCCGCGACCGTCGCGGAGGCGACGCGGCCGCGCGCGAACGGAGCGTCGCCGTAGTTCTCCACGATGACCGCGTCCATGCCATTGTCGACGAGCGCGCGCGCGTCGGTGACGGCGACGGCGATCGCGCGGTCCATGGAGCCGTCCCAGCGGGGGCTGCCGGGCAGGGGAGGCAGGTGCACCATGCCGATCAGGCGCATCACACCACGCGAATTGTAGCACGCGGCGTGTGGACACCCCGCGGACCGGTCGCTATGATGGCGCGACGACTTCGCGACTTGAAAGGAGCGCACCCGTGGGCTATCAGACCTTGATCGTCGAGCGCGCCGACGCCATCGCCACCATCACCCTCAACCGCCCCGAGGCGCTCAATGCGCTGGATCTCGTGATGCGGCGCGAGCTGGCGGCCGTGCTCGACGAGATCGAGGCCGACGAGGCCGCGCGTGTCGTGGTGCTCACCGGCGCCGGCGGCCACTTCTGCGCCGGCGGCGACGTCAAGACGATGCGCGCCACGCGGTACAGCGCGGCCGAGGGGCGCGCGCGCGTCGAGTCGCTGAACCGCATGGTCTTGAGGCTGGTCGACTTCCCGAAGCCGACGATCGCGATGGTCGACGGCTACGCCGTCGGCGCCGGCTCGAACCTCGCGCTCTGCTGCGATCTCATCGTCGCGTCGGACCGCGCGAAGTTCGGCGAGCTGTTCTGGAAGATCGGCCTCGTGCCCGACGGCGGCGGCACGTGGCTGCTCTCGCGCGTCGTCGGGCTGGCGCGCGCCAAGGAGCTGATCTTCACGGCCGACATCGTCGACGCCGCCGAGGCGGCGCGGATCGGGCTCGTCAATCGCGTGGTGCCCGTGGCCGATCTCGTGGCGACGACCCGCGCGCTCGCCGAGAAAATCGCGGGAGGTCCGCCGGCGGTGCTGGCAATGGCCAAGCACATGGTGAACCGCGCCGCCACCTCGGATCTCGCGGCTGCGCTCGACCTCGAGGCCTTTTCCCAGGGCATCGCGATCTCGTCCGAGGATCATCAGGAGGGCCTCGCGGCGTTCTTCGACAAGCGACCGCCGAAGTTCACCGGCCGCTGACGGGCGTCGCGTGGTGATCGCGTCGCGCCGCTTCAGCGAGGCGGCGGCGCCGGCGGGATCGGCGGTACGCCGGATGGCGGCGCTCCGGGGGCGAGCGGCGTCCCGGGAGGGCTCGGCGTCCGCTCCGGGACGAACGGAGGTACGGGCGCGCTGCCCGGCGGCGGCGGTACGGGTATCAGCACGGCTCCCGGCACGACCGGCAGCGGCGGCGTGGTCGTCGGCGGCCGCGGCGCCTTCCGCACCGCATCGTTCAGTTCCGGCGTCGCGCGGCGCATCTCGTCGGTGATGCGCTGTGCATCGACCGGCGTGCCCACCACGCGCGGCGTGATCAACAGCACCAGCTCGCTCTTCTCGACGAGGTTTTCCTTGAATCCGAACAGGAATCCGAAGACCGGGATCTTGTAGAAGATCGGGATCCCGCGCTGGGTGATCGTCCGCTTGTCCTGGATGAGGCCGCCGAGAACGAGCGTCTGGTTGTTGAGCAGGACCACGGACGTCTCGGCTTCCCGCTTGAGGAACGACGGCGAGTTGGTCGGGGCCACCGCGGGGCCCACGGAGTTGACTTCCTGCTTGACGTCAAGGGCCACCGTGCCGCGCTCGCCGATCCGTGGCGTGACGGTGAGGATCACACCCGCGTCGCGGTATTCGACGGTCTGGTTCACGCCGCCGGTCGTGATCGTCGTGCTCGTGGTGCCGGCCGTCTGCCCGGGCACGCTGACCGTGCTCGTCTGCTGGCCCGTGATGATCGGCACCGACGTGGACACGTTGATGATGGCCTTCTTGTTCTCCGACGTCATCACGTGCGGGTTGCTGACGACGTTGACGCGATTGTCCGACGCCATCGCATTGAGCATCGCGAAGAACTTGTCGGTCGCGAACGTGAAGGCGGTGAGGCCGGCGCCCGGCAATCCCATGATCGCCGTCGCCGCGCCCAGCGCCTGGAAGCCCGACGGCGGCTGGATCGTCGGCGTGCTGGTGCTCGACGTGGTGATGGATTGCTGCGCGAGGTTGAACTTGCCCGATTTTATAGCCCAGTCGAGGCCCATCGACGTGTCCTCGTTGAGCGTGATCTCGGCGACGAGGACCTCGATCAGCACCTGCCGCGGCATCTTGTCGAGCGAGCGAACCGTGGGCTCGATGTCCACCCACTGACGCGGCGTGGTCGTGGCGATGACCGAGTTCGTCGTCTCGTCGGCGATGAAACGGAACTGGCCCTCGACGAATCCGAGGTCGGCGAGGCCGGGCGTGAGCGGCCCGCTGGGCGCGACGGTCGGCGGCGGTGGCGGCGGCTGCCCCGCGGTCCGGCCGGTCGGGGGCGGCGTCGGCGACGCCGTCGCGGTGGTTTCCTTGGCGCCGTAGATCGCGTTGAGGGTGGCCGCGAGGTCCTTGGACTTGGCGTTCTACGCGAAGTAGATGAACACACGCCGGCCGCCCGTGACGTTGATGTCGAGCTGCGCCAGGATGCGGCGGATCATCTCGATCTCGGACTTGCGACCGTTGACGATGAGCGAGTTCGAGCGCTTCTCCGCGATGACGAGCGGCTGGCGCTCCACGCTCGGGACGCCCGCGGGCCCGGGCACGGCGGCGCCGGGCGGCGGCGCCGGTGTCGGGCCGGCCGGGACGGCTGGTCCGCCCACCGACGCGCGCAGGCGGCCGCCCGCGAAGAGTTGATTGAGGATCGTCGCCACCTCGGTCGCGTCGGCGAAGGTGACGGGAATGATCTGCAGCTCGTCGAGCGAGACCTGCACGTCGACCATCTTGATGATGTCGAGCACGCGCCGGATGTTCGAGGCGGCGTCCGTGATGATGAGAACGTTGGTCTCGCGGTTGGCCACGAGCGTGCCCCGCGACGATACGAAGGGCCGCAGCAGCACGCCGAGATCGTTGACCGACGCGTAACGCACCGGGACGATCTGCGTGATGATCTCATCGGGCGACCGCTTGTCGACCGGCACGTCGCCGACGATCGTCGGCACCGCGCGCTCGCGCGCCCCCTCGACACGGACGATCTTGTAGAGATTGCCGGACTTCACCGCGGTGAAGCCATGCACCTCCAGAATGCCGAGCAACACGCCGAAGACATCTTCCTGCGGGATGCGGCCCGACGTCTGCACGGTGACCTTGCCGCGCACGTCGGGTGAGAGCACGTAGTTGAATCCGACGATCTCACTCGCCGCATGGATCACCGTCTCGATATCGGCGTTGTCGAAGTTGAGCACGATGAAGCGCCCGCTCGGCGCCGTCGCGGGAGCGGCCGGAGGCGGCGGTGTCGGCGTCGGTTTGGCCGGCGTGGGTGGCGCGGGCGGCGACGCGATCGCCTCGGGCGGCCGCGGGCCGACGGACACCGGCGGCAGCGGCGTGCTCGGCTCTGTCTGAATGGTCACCGTCGGGGGCGGCGGCACCGGCCCTTCGGGCGGCGTGGCGATCTTCGCCGCCTTTCCCTTCGACGTACAGCCGGTGACGAGCGAGAGGACGAGCGCGCTCGCGATGATGCCGTTGAGCTTACTGCTGCGGAGCATCGCCCATACCCGGTGGCAGACGGCGCAACAGGTTCGGTGGAAGCGGGCGTCGGCCCGGAAGCACGGGAGGCGTCGTCACCACGGGCTGCTGTCCGGGGACCACGGCCGTGGGCGGCTGCCCAGGAAGGACGGTTGGAGGCTGACCCGGTTGCACGACCGGCGGTTGCGCCACCTGCGCCGGCGGCGGCGTCGTCGGCGCCGAGGGTGGGATCACGCCAGGCAGCGCCGGCGCCACGCTCGGCTGCGGCGTCCCCGTCACGGCCGCCGGCATCGCGCGCGGTTTGCCGGGATCGTGCAGTCGCACGTCCAGGGCGCCGCCTGGCGCGTCGATCGTCACGACGTCGGCCTTGATCGTCTGCACGGTGCCGCCGAGGATGCGGTCACCCACGCGGTAGCCGGCCACGCGCTTGGTCGTCGGGTCTTCGAGATAGGCGATCGAGCCGTTCTCGCGCACGACGACGCCGAACAGGTTCGGCTTCACCAGCGGTGCGCCGGTCACCAGCGTGCCCGAGGGCGCCTCCGTTCGCGTGGGGCTGAACAGGTTGCGCGCGGCGACGACGTTGTAGGCGCTCACAGGCGGCCGCGGTGCATCGATCGCCGGGGCGACCGCGCCCGACGTCGCGGCACGACGGCCGCCGACGGGCAGGGGCATCGGCGCCATGAACTGCCGCGCGACGTACAGCACCAGCACCGCTGCCACGACAGCGAGCACCACGTTTGCGGCCACGAGTCTCCTGGGCATCACGTTTTCGCTTTAGCGGGTGACAAAATGAAGCCCGATACGGTCAGGGTTGCCAGCAGCTCTTTGGGCTGGCTGACGTTCACTACTCTGACCCGCAAGTCCTTGACCGTCAATAATTTTTGCGCGCCCTCGACCCGAGCCAGCAGATCGACGAGCTGGCGAATTTCCGCCGAGACGGCGATCTCCACCGGAATTTCCAATAGATCGCCGCGCTCCTCGGGCGGCAAGATCCGCTCGCTCCGGATCTCCGTCCTCGCCTCCGCCGCCATGTCCTTCACGAGCTTCTGCAGCTCGGAGGCGACGACGGCGGGGGACGCCGCCGTCAGCAGGCGCGCGTTGAGCCGCTCGAGACGCGCGTTGGCGGATTGGAGCTCCGCGGTGATCTGCGTGCGACGCGCGAGCAGATCCAGGCGGCGCACCAGCAGGCGCTCGCGCTCGGGCACGAGATCGGCGGTGGCACTGTTACGGTCGCGCAACGGCGTGATGACGAAGAGCCAGATGGCGATGACGACCAGGATCGCGGCGCCACCGACGACGATCGCGCGCTCGCGGGGCGAGAAGCGGGCCAGCCAGCGCATCATTGCCGCACGCCTCCCGCCGGCGGCGTCGCCGGCCGTCGTGGCAGGTCGGGCGTGGGCGTCGGGACGGCCGGGACGCCCGGAGCGCCGGGCGCCGTCGCGGCTCCCGTCGAGGGTGCCGCGCTCGCGGGCGCGACGGCGCCCGCAGCCTCCCACGCTGCGCGGATGCGGAACTGCTCGCGGTTGTCGCGACCGCGTGTGACCGGCGAGGAGAACTCCACGCGCTCCAGGCGCGGCGAGTTCTCGAGGAGCGGGATGAGGGTGCTCGCCGCGGACGCCGCGCCCGTCAGCTCCACGCCCTTGGCGTCGAGCGACACGGTCGTCAGCCAGGCATCGTTCGGCAGGATTTCCGTCAGCTCGCGCAAGACCGGCAGCGGACGGACGCCCGCCGCTTCGACGCCGTCGACGATGGCCAAGAGCTTGCGCTTGCGCTCGAGGTCACGCAGCACACGGTCGACGTTCTTCACGTCCGGGTCCAGCCGCGCGATCTCCGCGTCGACGCGATTGAGGCGCCGTTGCTCGCGCCAGCCGGGGGCGAGCAGCGCGACGATGGCCAGCACTGTGGTGGCCGCCGCCATGCCGACGGTGAATTGCTGCGGGCGTGTGAGCCGTCGGGGGCGGACAGCGGACGGCAGCAGCTCCAGCGGGCGCACACCGCGTGCCGCCGCGCCGGCCAGGGCGAGCTCGAGCGCGCCCCGGTGCTCCTCGGCGAGCTCGTCGATCTGGCGCGCGGCGCGCGGCGTCCACGCCGGCTCGGTGATCGGCGCGCCGAGCTCCGCGAGCGGGTTGGCTCCCGGCGCGTGGCCCGCGTCCGCGTCGCCCGAGATCCACACCGCGTCGCAGCCACGCCAGCGTAGCGCGACCAGCGAGCGCTTTAGCTCATCGGCGACGAGCGCCTCGTCGGTGCCCGGCAAGCTTCGGCTGAGCACGAGCATGTCGCCGACGAGCAGCAGCAGGTCGGTGGCGCCGGCGGCGCGATGCACCCAGGCCACGTGGGCGCCGCGCGGCACCCGCGCGAGCGTCGGCAGGTTGTGGGCGGCCACGGTCAGCGACATCGGGCGCAGCCGCGCCTCCTCTGCGAGCCGCAGGGCGGCGTCGACGATCCGGCGATCCGCGGCGGCGATCAGCACTCGCTGCTCGCCACCGGCGGGCCGCTCGGTCCCCGCCTCGTTGGGAAGCACGACGAAGTCGTACGACGCGTCCTCGGCCTGGAACGGCAGGTGGCGCTCCAGCTCGAAGCCCACCATCTGACGCACGTCGCCGGTCACCGCCGGAAGATCGATCGGCTTCACGGTCACCGCGCTGCGGGCCAACGCCAACGAAGCGTTGCGCGCCGGCAGCCCACGGGCGTCCAGCTCGGCGCGCAGGGCGACGGCGGGGGTCTCCGCCTCGACCACGAACGCCTCGACGCGCGAGCCGCTCAGCACGACCGTCGCCAGGCGGTCTCCAAGGAGGACGACCGAGACCCGGATCGGCTTGAAGTTCATTCGCCTAGCCTACGAGACAACCCTGCGGCCTCCAAAACTTTTCTGGCTACCGGACACCCGACCATTCGAGCACCGTGACGGTGTCGCCGGTCGTACCCGATTGCCGCTGGATGATGGCGGTCAGTTGCGCGCGCACCTGGCCGTCGATGATTCCGTCGGCCTCGACCCGGAAGGTACGCGTCGTCAGCGAGAGTCCGCGTCCGCCGAACTGTCCCGGCACGCTTGCAAAGGCGCCAGCACGGCGGCTCTGCTCGACCACCGAGCACTCGGCGTCCCCGAAGCCGAGCGAGCGAAGTACCACGCACGACGCGGTATTGAGGTTGACCTGGCCGGGTGATTTCACGGTGACGTACGCCGCCAGTCCGGGTTTACCGGGCACGCCGTGATAGATCGCCGGTGTGATCCCCTTGATCTGCAGGAGCTCGGTGATCGAGTCGAGGTTGCTGTTCTTGGAGCGATAGGGCAGCGGCAGCTTGAGATAGTAGTCCTCGCTCTCGGCGCCGTTGAGGCGATGCTCCTCGTTCGCGTCCCGCCAGTCTTGCAGGCTGTCGTTGATCGTGTCGCGGACGGACTTTTCCACTCCCATCGCCTCGAGCAGCCGCTCGATGCGGTCCGGCGGCGACGTGTTGAGGTTGAGGCGCGCCTCTTCGTCGGTGATGCGGTAGGAGAACTGGCCCGCCCCGAGCGGGACGTTCGTGCGCGGCAGCCGCTTGAGCTCCAGGTTCGCCCGGTTGTAGAAAGTCAGGTTGCCGTCGTCGGCGAGCACCGCGTACATGACATCGCCGGCGATTTCGCGGATCGCCTGCTCGACGGCCGCCTCGGCCAGGTGGGCGCCCGTCAGCGTGTCCTTGTAGGCGCGCACCGATGTCGCTTCCAGCCGCATGGAGTAGGCGAACTCGGCGCCCAGTATGCCGATCATCGCGAGCACCAGGAGCACGGCGATCAGGGCGAAGCCGCGGTGGCGGCTCATTTCACCGCTCCGGTGGTCCGAATGCTGACCGTGATGGGCGGCAGCGTCATCGTCCGGCCGTTGAGCGTGGCGCCGAGGGTCAGCTGCACGCCGCGGGGGATGGACTTCATGTCCTGGCCGTCCCACGTGTCGACCCAGTCGCCGTCGTCGTTCTGAAACTTGAAGGCGAGCGAGGTCACCGCGGGGTCGCGCATGACGATCTCGCCCTTCGTGAACGGATCCCAGTTGGGCAGCGCACGCTCGCGCACGACCAGACCCTTTTCCTCGCCGGACTCGAGCGAGATCGCCACGGCCGTGAAGGCGACGGGCGCCTGCAGCGGCAGCGGCGGCGCCTCCGTGACGAACTCCAGCTTCTGCTCGGCGCCGGTGAAGAGCATGACGACTTCCGGCGTGTCGCTCTTTGCCGCGCGATAGGGATAGGCGGCGCCCAGCGCGCGGGCCATGGTGAAGGCCAGCGCGCGCACGTGCTGATGCGCCTCGACACGATCCTCGCCGCGCGTCCACGCCGCCATGGCCACTCGCAGACCGCTGAACGCGATGGTCAGCAGCAGGCCGACGATGGCCAGCGCGATCAGCAGCTCGAGCAGCGTGAAGCCGCGTGAGCGCCTCATGGCGTCGACCTCGTCGGGGGCGGGGTCCCGTCGCCGGCCACCGTTCGCAGCGTCGCGACCGTGACCTGGCGAGACTCACCCCAGCGCACGGACACGTCGACCTCCCACTGCCGCCACTTCACGGTGCGTCCCTCCACCTCGAGGTCCGGTGTCACCACCTGCTTGATCTGACGCTCCCACGTGAACGGCCCCTGGGTGCCGCTGTCGCGGGCCGCCTGCGTCGGCGTGGTGATCTCGCGCGTCTTGAGGTCGGCGAGCAGCATCGCCTCCTGATGCTCGCCCGAAAGCTTGAGCAGGCGCAGCCCCGAGGCGAAGCCCTGGATCGAGACGACGATCGCCATGCCCAGGATCGCCAGCGCGACCAGGACCTCGAGGAGCGTGAACCCGGACTCCGCGCGCGCTGCTCTGGGGGGGCGTCGATTTGCGTGGTCGAACGGCGGACCTCGCCGCTCCGGCCGCGCCGTCACAGTGACTGCGCGATGAAGTCGCGGGGTCATAGCTTCGTGCTCTTCACGCGCCCCGTGATCGGGTCCACCGTCACGCGGTAGACGACGTCGCCGGTCTTGACCTTGTACTCGGCCCCGCTCGACGTCCCCTGCGGCTCGAAGCGCACGGTCAGCGCTGGCGGCGGTATCGCCTCCACCGTAAGCCGCTCGGGCAGCTGCCGCGTCTCTCGCACCTCGCTGTCGGGCCCGGCCGTCACGATCATGCTGCGATTCGTCGGGTCGATCACCACGGTGTGCGACAGGCGGCTGGTGATCGCGCGCTCGCGCGCGTGGCGCAGGACGGCCGAGAAGCCGGCGACCTCGGCGCGGCTGCGCACCGCGTCGCTGCTTCGGCCGACGACGGGGACCGAGAGGCCGACGACGAGCATGAGGATCAGCAGCGTCACGATCAGCTCGAGGAGGGTGAAGCCCTGCTCGGATCGCGCGCGCCGGCGTGGCGCGCTTACTGCTGGGCCGCCTTTCGCGACTTCAAGGACTGCCACGACGTGACGTCGGCGTTCTCGCCCTCGCCACCGGGCGCCTTGTCCGCTCCCTCGGACCACAGGTCGTAATCGTCGTGCTGTCCCGGGCAGCAGACGTACTTGTACGGCGCGTCCCACGGATCGGTCGGCAGCTCCCGCTTCTTCAAATAGGGCCCGTTCCAGTTCGGGACGTTCGGGTTGGCCACGAGTGCCGACAGCCCCTGCGCCGACGTCGGATACGTGCCGACGTCGAGTCGGTAGGCGTCGAGCGCCGTTCCGAACAGCTCGATCTGCGCCTTCGCGGCGGCCTGCTTGGACGTGCCGACGTGGCCGAAGAGGCGCGGCCCGACGAGGCCGACGAGAAGACCGAGCACGATGATGACGACGAGCAACTCGATCAGCGTGAAGCCGCGCTCGTTGCGGAGCAGGCGGCGCCTCACAGCGCCACCTCGTTGATCGAAAAGATGGCCATCAGCATGGCGACGACGATGAATGCCACGAGTACCCCCATGAGGACGATGATCGTCGGCTCGAGCAGGCCCAGCGTGCGCTTCATCTCGATGCGCACGTCGGTCTCGAACGTATCGGCGACTTTGAGCAGCATCTCCTCCATCCGTCCGGTTTCCTCCCCCACGCGGACCATGTGGATCGCGAGCGAGGGAAACATGCTCTGCTCCTGCATCCCCGCGGCGATGGTCCCGCCGCGCTTGACGCCGTCCGACAGCCGTGACACCGCCGCGCCGACCGCCTGGTTCGACATCATGTCGCCCACCACGGCGAGGGCGCCGAGCACCGGCACTCCGGACTTCAGCATGGTGCCGAGCGTGCGCGCGAAGCGCGCCGTCTCGACGTGCAGGGCGATGCCGCCGAAAATCGGAGCGCGCAGGATGGCGCGGTCCCACGACATCCGCCCTTCCGGGGTGCCCGTCCACATGCGCCACACGAGGATGGCGGCGAGCACGACGACCATGCCGACCCACCAATACTGCTGCAGCGTCGCGCTGACGGTCAGGAGGATCTGCGTCGGCAGCGGGATCGCCTGGTTGAGATCGCGGAAGATCGTCGCGAAGCGCGGAATGACGAAGGTCATGAGGAACACCACGGCGCTGGCGCCGACGAGGGTGATGACGGCGGGGTAAATCAGCGCCGAGACCACCGCTTCATTGAAGGCGGCGCGCGCCTCGAGAAATTCGGCGAGCCGCCGCAGCGCCACCTCGAGCACGCCGCCTTTTTCTCCCGCGCGGACCATGTTGATGTACAGGCGCGAGAACGGGCGCGGATGGTGCTTGGCCAGCGCCTCGCTGAACGAGGCGCCGCCGCGCACGCTGCGCAGCAGGTCGCTGACGATCGCCTTCACGCGGGCATTCGACGCCAACTCCTCGAGGATCGTGAGCGCCCGGTCCAGCGGCAGCCCCGCTTCGAACAGCGTCGCCAGCTGCTGGGTCAGCGACAGCAGGTCGCGCTGGGTGACGCGTGAGGGAAGCCGCAGGGAGAAGACTCCGGCCCGCTCCTGATGGGCGGCGACCTTGATCGGGTAGTAGGCGTCCTTCTGCAGGCGCTCGACGACGGCGCGCGCGTCGGGCGCGTCCATCACTCCGTCGATTGTCTGACCGCGTCGGTCGGCGGCCTTGTAGACGAAGACCGGCATCGCCTCAGGCGTCTTCCTGGGTGACGCGCAACACTTCGTCGACCGTCGTCAGCCCCTCGCACGCGCGACGCCAGCCGTCGAAGCGCAGCGTGACCATGCCGGCGCTCACCGCGTACTGCCGGATGTCGCGAGACGACGAGCGTCGCAGCATGAGACTGCGCGCGTCCTCGGTGATCGGGAAGAGCTCGTAGATCCCCATGCGGCCTCGATAGCCCGTGCCGCGGCAGTCTTCGCAGCCCTTGCCGCGATAGAGCTGCGTCCCCGACGGCGCGGACACGCCCAGCGCGTCGAGATCGGCCTGGCTCGGCGTGTCGGGCGCGCGGCAGGCCATGCAAATCCGGCGCACGAGCCGCTGCGCGAGCACCGCCTCGAGCACCGAGGCGACGAGGTAGGGCTCCACGCCCATGTCTTGAAGCCGCGTGATCGCCGCCGGCGCGTCGTTGGTGTGCAGCGTCGAGAACACCAGGTGGCCGGTGAGGGAGGCCTGGATGGCGATCTCCGCCGTCTCGAGATCGCGGATCTCGCCGACCAGGATGACGTCGGGATCCTGCCGCACGATGTGGCGCAGCCCCGTGGCGAACGTCAGTCCGATCTTCGGCTTCACCGCGATCTGGTTCACGCCCTTGAGCTGATACTCGACGGGATCTTCGACCGTGATGATCTTGCGGTCCGGCGAGTTGATCTTGTCGAGGGCGCCGTAGAGCGTAGTCGTCTTGCCCGAGCCGGTCGGCCCCGTGACGAGGATGATCCCGTGCGGCCGCTTGATGAGCGAGTCGAAGTGTTTGAGCGTGTCGGCGGGGAAGCCCAGCTTGTCGAGCGGCAGGAACACGCTGGAGCGCTGCAGCAGCCGCATGACGATGGACTCGCCGTGCACCGTCGGCATCGTCGAGACGCGAATGTCGACGCGGGCGCCGTGAAGGTTGACGCGGATGCGTCCGTCCTGCGGCAGCCGGCGCTCGGCGATGTTCATCTCGGCCATGATCTTGATGCGCGAGGTGACCGCCGCCTGCAGGCGCCGCGGCGGGGCTTCCTGGTCGTACAGAATGCCGTCGATGCGATAGCGGATGCGCAGCGTGTCCTCGAACGGCTCGATGTGGATGTCCGAGGCTTCGGCGGTGATCGCGTTCTCGATCAGCAGATTCACGAGCCGCACCACCGGCGCCTCGAAGGCCATGTCGCGCAGGTGATTGACGTCGGTGTCGCCGTCCTCCGGCCCGCGGTCCTCATCGATGCCCTCGACGATGCGCTGCAGCGCGGTGGCATTGGCGCCGTCGTAGTTGCGATCGATCGTCTCGAGAATGCCGGTGGCCGAGCTCACGACGAACTTCACGGTCAGGCCCGTGGCCTGCCGCAGATCGTCGGCGACGATCGCGTTGAGCGGATCGGCGGAGGCGACGGTCAGCACGCCGCCCTCGATGGTGAGCGGGCAGACGCGGTACTGGCGCAGGTACTTGGCCGAGATGTTCTTGAGCACGGGCACGGTGGACGGCAGCTCTTCACGCCAGACGTAGGGCAGATCCTGCTGCACGGCGAGCGCGCGGGCGACGTCGTCCTCGTTGAGGGCACCGAGGGCGACGAGGGCCTCGCCGATCAACTCACCGGTGTTCCGCTGGCGCGCGAGAGCGCGATCGACGGCGGCGGTGGTGGTCAATCCCTCGGCAACGAGAATCTCGCCAAGGAGACGGGGAGGAGCTCCAATGGCCATGCTATGCTCCCGACGATGTTAGCATACTTGGCGTTCGCGGCCGTGGCCGCCGCCGCGGACGTCGCCGGGGCCGTGATCGTCACCACGGCCCACAAGCACGGCCACGCGCGGCTGCGGTATTTCGTCGCCGGCGGCGCGGGTTTCATGCTGGCCGCCGCCTTCATCCGCATGCTGCCGGAGAGCACCCAGGTGCCGCACGCCTTCCTGTTCGTGCTCCTGGGCTACTTCGGCGTCCATCTGTTCGAGCACACGGTGGCCCCCCATTTTCACTTCGGCGAGGAGGTGCACCGCGAGGCGCTGCTCCGCCCCTCCGCGGGATGGCTGGCGGTGTTCGGTCTCGGCGTCCACACGATCTTCGACGGCGTCGCCATCGCCGCCGGCTTCATGGTGAGTCCCTCACTCGGAGCGATCCTGTTCATCGCCGTCATGCTGCACAAGCTGCCCGAGGGGTTCACCATCGCGTCCATCATGCTGGCGGGCGGGCACTCACGCGGCGCCGCGCTGGCCGCCGGCGCCGGCCTCGGCGTGCTGACGCTGGCCGGCGCATTCGCCACGAGCCTGATCGCGCAACACCACGTCGGATATGCGCTCGCGCTGTCGGCCGGTGTCACGATCTACGTGGCCGCCTCCGATCTCATCCCTGAGGTCAATCGCGAGGACAACGCGCCGGGACTGGCGTATACGGTCTTCGGCGGCCTGCTCTTCTTCGTGATCGTCGACTGGGTGTTCTCCGAATTCCTCGGGCACTAAGCGTGGCCGCCGCGCTCGTTCTCCACGGGGTGAACCTCAATCTGCTCGGCACGCGCGAGCCCGCCATCTATGGCCGCGTCTCGCTCGCCGCGGTCGATCGGCTGATCCGGGAGCACGGGCGCAGGCGCGGGGTACGGGTGGACTGCCGGCAGTCGAATCACGAGGGCCAGCTCGTGGATTGGCTGCAAGGCGCGCGCGGCGAGGGCTTCTTCGGCGTGGTGTTCAACCCCGGCGCGTTCACGCACTACTCGATCGCGCTGCGTGACGCGGTGGCCGCCATCGACGTGCCCGTGGTGGAGGTGCACCTGTCCAACGTGCACGCCCGCGAGGAGTTTCGCAGCCGATCGGTGATCGCCGCCGCCGCACGCGGCCAGATCTCGGGGTTCGGACCGCAAAGCTACGTGCTCGGCCTGGACGCCTTGCTGGCACTCACGGTTAAGCGGGCGAGTCGAAGCCGGTGACGTTCTAGGTCAGGCCACCCACGTTTCTACCCGAGCACGCGCCGTCGCTGCAATAAACAGTGACCTTCTAGATCAGGTCACCCACGGTTCAACCCGTGCACGCGGGTCGCTACAATAAACGCAATTACAAACACAATAAACGTGGCGACCCTCGCGTCTAACAGCCCGGATGGCGGGGACGCCGCTCAGATCGCGTGAAAACGGACGACGCCGCCCTCATCGAGCGATGCCGCGCGGGCGACATCGCGGCCTTCGAGCCGCTGGTCGAGAAGTACCGCCAGCGCGTATGGCGCCTCGCCTACAACGTGTTGCGCGATCGGGAGGAGGCCTGGGACGTGGCGCAGGAGGGGTTCGTGCGGGCGTGGCAGGCCCTGCCCAACTTCCGCGGCCAGTCGGCCTTCTACACGTGGCTCTTCCGGATCGTGATGAACGTGGCGTCCGATCGCGCGAGAGCCCGCGCGGCGCGCGGCCGCGCGTTCGGCACCGAGCGGATCCCGGAAGAGGACTGGGACCGCGTCCTGGTCGACCAGCCGGCGGACGCGAGGCCCGACGCGGCGGCCGCCGGCGCCCAGCAGCGGGCGCGGATCGAGCGGGCGCTGGCCACGCTCTCGCCCGACCATCGGCGTATCGTGGTGTTGAGTGATATCGAAGGGCTGTCGTATAGGGAGATCGCGGGCGTATTGGAGATTCCCATGGGAACGGTGATGTCGCGACTGCACAACGCGCGCAAACGGTTGAAGGCGGCGCTCGGTCCGCTGCTGGTGCTGCTCTTGGCGCTGGCCGCCCTCGGTGCTCCGCTGGCCGTCCACGCGCAGCAGATCGTGCGCTTCGGTTCGCGCGTGCTGCTCGCGACCGACAAGCCGTCGACCTCGACCATGCTGAAGGTGGCGCCGCCCGGGCCGGACGAGCGCCTGCAGGCTTTCCTACCGCGACTCCGACAGTTGACGGGTTATCAGGAATACACCTCGCTCGAGCGGTACCGCGCCGAGGTGCCGATCGGCTCCGTGCAGCAGTGGTCGGTGCCCGGTGACCGCACGCTCGAGGTCGTGCCCGAACGCGTCGACGGAGACACCGTGTACATGCGCGTCCGCCTGCAGCGCGGCGCGATCAACGAAGTCACGACCAACATCCGGGCCGCCCGCGGCAACCCGGCCGTCATCGGTGGCCCGCGCTACGCGGATGGGGTGCTGGTCATCATCGTCTGGGCGAACGCCAACCCGCAGCCGCGCGACCGGTAGGCCCGATTAGGAGGGGGCGGCGCCTCCGGACGCGGGCCGCCGCACGAACGTCGCCATCACCAGAGAGCGCGCCTTTTCGGGATCGACGCCGTTTGCCTGCATGCAGGGCGTGGCGTCTTCCAGCACGCGCTCGGGATCGGCCCACAACCGGTACTTCTTGAACTGATCTTCGAACTCGATGCCGAGTGCCCGCGCGAACACCGTGAGGTAGTGCTCGATCGTGATCCGGCCGTCGGCCTCGAAGCCGCAGAGCATTCGCTGGCAGCCGTGATAGATCCCGGCCAGCGTGTCGGCGCCCGCTGCGCGCGCTCGCTCGATCTCGTCGCGCACGAGGCCGTCCCAAACATCCTGGCCGAGCGCGTCGGGAATCGCCGGGGCGCACGAACGACCGAAGCGCGGGTCGGGTTCGAGCGGCACGACGCGCACGCCCGGCACCGCGGCGAGCAACGCGCGACACGCGCGCGCCTCGCGCTGCCGTGCCTCACCCACGGAATGGGCGTGCACGGCAACGGTGCGCTCGACGCGGGCGGTGAAGTCCATGCGCGGCACCTGGGCGAGCAGGAACTCGGTCGTGTGGCGTACGCCGTACGGCGTCTGCGCGTGCAGAACCTCGTCATAGAAATAGATGCACGACGGGCACCACATCACGACCTCGTCGGGCTCGTAGCGCTTGAAGAGCTCGAGCGTCCGCCTGGCCATGCCGTCGCCCGCCGCCGTGTCGCCTTCGCGGTGGTGCACGATGCCGCAGCAGTACGTCGGTCCGCCGACGGCAACGTAGTCGAGGCCGAGACGGTCGAAGATCGCGGTGACCGTACGGATCATGTGTGAGGTGCGGAGCACGTTGCAGCCGAGATAGAGGACGATGGACTTGCGCGCGGGCCGCGCCTCGGGCGCCGTCAGCCGCCACGTGCGCTCGTCGGCGCGCGTGGTGAGGTCGTAGGTGAGCCTGATCTCGCCAAAATACTTGCCGTAGTCGAAGCCCATCGCGCCTCCTCTCGTACCCTAGCCTACAATAAGCGGCCATGGTGGACCCCGCCCGGCTGCTCGCGAGCGCGCGCGCGGACCTGGCACGGCTGCCGCGCATTCTCGACGCCTTGCTCGGCGATCTCGACGTCGCGACGTGGCGCGAGCGTCCCGCCGCGGCCGAATGGTCGCCGCTCGAGATCGTCTGCCACCTCCGCGACGAGGAGGCGGAGGACTTCGGCGCGCGCCTGCGTGTGGTGGTGGACGGCGGCGGCGCCTTCGTGGCCATCGATCCGGCGCGCTGGGCCGAGGCGCGCCGCTACCGCGATGCCGATCCGAACACCGCGCTCGCGGCGTTCGGTGAGCGCCGCGTCGCAACGCTCGTCTTCCTCGCCGCGCTCGCTCCCGAGCGGTTGCGGCTCGCGGTGAGCCACCCGCGGCTCGGCGAGCTGTCCGGGCTCGATCTGCTGGCCGCGTGGGTGACCCACGATCGACTGCATCTCGCGCAGCTGGCGGCGACGCTCGCGCGACTCGGCGCGACGCTGGGCGCCGCTCCGCGTCGAGTACGCGGGGCCGATCCCCTACGCGGAAAGCCCCGTACAATAGCGTCATGAGTCAGGGCGAAGAGCGCTATCACGCCGAGCGCGCGCGGATCGAGCAGGGCCACGCGAAGTATCGCGACAAGCTGCGGGCCGAAGGCAAGATGTTCGTACGCGATCGCCTCAAGCTGCTGCTGGATCCCGGCACCGAGTTCCAGGAGGATTGGCTCTTCGCGCGCAACCAGGAGGCCGACACGCCGGCGGACGGTGTCGTCACCGGCATCGGCAAAGTCGGCGGCAAGACCGTCTGCATCATGGCCAACGACTACACCGTGAAGGCCGGCTCCTGGGGCGAGAAGACCGTCCTCAAGATCGTCCGCATCCAGGAAAAGGCCGCACGGCTGCGCGTGCCCATCCTCTATCTCGTGGACGCCGCCGGCGGCAGAATCTCCGAGCAGATCAAGATCTTCCCGGGTCGTTTTCATGCCGGCCGCATCTTCTACAATGAAGTCCAGCTCTCGGGCGTGGTCCCGCAAATCTGCATCCTCTTCGGTCCATCGCCCGCGGGCTCCGCGTATCTGCCGGCGCTGACCGACGTCGTGATCATGGTCGACGGCAAGGCCTCGCTCTACGTCGGCAGCCCGCGGATGGTCGAGATGGCCATCGGCGAGAAGACGACGCTCGAGGCGCTGGGTGGCGCGCGCATGCACTGCGAGGTCTCGGGCTGCGGCGACGTGCTGGCGGCCTCCGACGAAGAGGCCATCGAGCTGGCCAAGAGGTATCTCGCGTTCATGCCGGCGTCATTTGCCGAGCGGCCGCCGCGTGTGGCGGCCGCGGAACCCAGGCCGGGCCGTTCGATCGACGAGATCGTGCCGTACGACCAGCGCAAGTGGTTCGACATGTACGAAGTCATCGAGCGCGTGATCGACGCCGGCTCCTGGTTCGAGATCAAGAAGCTGTTTGCGGGCGAGGTCATCGTCGGGCTCGCGCGCATCGACGGCCATGCCGTCGGCATCGTCGCCAACCAGCCGAAGGTCAAGGGCGGAGTGCTGATGGTCGACTCGTCGGACAAGGCCGCGCGGTTCATCTGGCTCTGCAACGCGTTCAACATCCCGCTCGTGTACCTGGCCGATGTCGCCGGCTTCATGGTCGGCAGCAAGGTGGAGCGCGAGGGCATCATTCGCCACGGCGCCAAGATGGTGTTCGCGACGTCGCAGGCGACGGTGCCGAAGATTTCGGTCATCGTGCGCAAGTGCTACGGCGCCGGCCTCTACGCGATGTGTGGTCCCGCGTTCGAGCCCGACGCGACGCTGTCGCTGCCGCAGGGCCAGATCGCCATCATGGGGCCGGAGCCCGCCGTCAATGCGGTGTACTACAACAAGATCATGGAGCTGCCGGAGAGCGAGCGCGCCGCCTACGTGAAGGCCAAGCGCGACGAGTACGCGCAGGACGTGGACGTCTACAAGCTCGCGTCAGAAATGCTCGTGGACGACATCGTGCCCGGCTCGACGCTGCGCGCCGAGCTGCTCAAGCGGCTCGCGTACGCCGAGAGCAAAACGCACGAGTTTCCTCAGCGGCGCAACGGCGTCTTTCCCGTCTAGGATGTCCAGCGTCTGCTGGCTCGAGGACCGCGACGACCGGCTCGCGCGGGCGCGCGCGCTGGCGTCGTCCGATCCGGGTGGCGCCCTGGCGCTGGTGGAATCGATTTTGGCCGAAGTGCCCGACGATCCGGAGGCCCTGCGCGGCAAGGGCGCGGTGCTCGTCGACGTGGCCGACGCCGAGCGTGACCCCGCACGCGCGGTGACCTTCTATGCGGAGGCCATCGCGCTGCTCGAGCGCGGTGGCTGTCACGCCGACCCTGATCTCGCCGCTGCGCAGCGCGGCCACGCGGCCGCGCTGCGCCAGCGGGAATCCGCCGCTTAGGGGATGAAGTTCAGCTCTTCGGGCAGCTCTCCCTGAATAGGAGCCTCGAAGAACACTCCCCCTCCATCCGGGTCGGCGAGGACCGGATTCTCCAGCTTGAACAAGTCGGCGATCTGACCCTGCGCGGCGAGCGCCAACGGGGCGACGATCGGGTTGGCGATGTTGGTCAAGAACGTGTGCGGGTTCTTTGGCGTCGCGGCGTTGACGGCGAATAAGAGATCGTTGCGGAAGTAAGTCGTCCGATCGGCGAGGTCTCCGGCGCGGATGAGCGCGGAGGCCGTCGGGTTCGGCACTGTCTGATCCCCCTTGGCGAACTGAATGATGACCAGCTTGGGAGCCATGCCCGCCAACGGGGCTCGACGAAGGTGAGGCGCGTATGCCACCGGATTGCCGGACTGCGAGACCCATTCCGTGTCGTCGAGGACTCTCTGGATGATGCTCGCGCCGTCCACCGTATCGATCAATATGGGCTTGTCTCGCAGCGGGATGTTTTCGGTGAAGCCCATGCCACTGCACAAGCCGGGGAAACCGCCTGGCCCACCGTTGATGAGAGAAGGAACACGCAGGCATAGCGAGGCCGCCACGAGTGGGCGGAAGACCGGCGAAAGGCGAGCGATCTCGATGATCGCGCCGCCGGGGACATTCGGCACGCCCGCCCTGACCGCCGGCTCGATGGCCAGGAACTTCGTGCCGTAGATGCCGCCGAAGGACTGGCCGAAGTAGTAGATCCGGTTCGCATCCAGATCCGCGCCGCCGACGCCGTCGATATCGACGCCGACCTGGATCACGCGGACCAGCTGCATGAGGTCGCTCACGGTCTGTCGCAGGCCGTCACGGTTGCCGATGAGTGGAGCGAGGGCACTCGAGCCCTCGGTCGAGTCGATCGTGGTGTTGCCGTCCTGGTCGAATCCGCGGCCGCCGGCGGAGAACGTCACCGGCCCGCCGTTTGCGGCGGACCGCCCCACCGTGATCGTTCCGAGCGGGCCGAACCCATGTCCGACGACGTTGATCGCGATGGTGGCGATGCCGCGTGAGGCGAGAATCGAGGCGACCGCCAACGGGCTGTTGTTCTTGTTGTCGCCGAAGCCATGGCCGAAGATCGCCACCGGCCAGCCACTCGCCGGCTTCGTGCCGGCGGGCACGAACAGGTTGAAGTACACCGTGTTGCTGCCAAACGTGGCCGGGGTCCCGGTGCGGGTGCCCCAGGGCGGTATGAATTGCATCCCGTTCAGGTAGTTCGGGGACTCGTACGTCCCGAACGCCACGGAGCCGATTGCGCCGGGGACGACGAACAGTGCGGCGAGTGGCATCGGCGTCGCTGAAAACGCCGGCGACGTTCCGGTTTGGCGCGTGAAAATGAGGCTGGTGACGGTTGAGAGCGCGAACACGGTCCGCGAAGCGCCTGGACCGAGGAGGAAGCTCGCCGGCGCCGGAGTAGCTGCCCCGAGCTGGCCGCGGATCTTCTCGAGGATCGCCGTTGCGCTCTGCGTGGTGAAGACGCTGGCACCCGCGATGTCCGCTGGCGGAACGCCCGCGGCGCCGAGAGCGTCGAGCACCGACTTGCGATAGGCCTTTGCCGCTTCGTCGTGAGTTTGGCCGAAGTTGAGGTCGTGACGGAAGTCGGTGATGCCGAGCGGCTGGCCGTCGGCGCCGCGGACCCCGCGCGTCACGACGAGCAGATATCGGGTGTGCTGGTCGAGTAACTCGTCGGACTCCACGTGCAGCGTGTTCGCGACCGGTTCCCAGATGGCCTGATTGATGCCGACAACCTTGCCGCCACCGCCGCCGTCCGTGGTGCTCCCGAGGCTCACAAGGAAGATGGTGGCGCTGCTGACGGAGCCGGGATCGATGGCGTCGGTGAACGCGATTGAGATCCGCGGCTGCAGGTTGAAGCCGTCCAGCGTATTCAGGACGCTGACGTCGGCGCAGTCGCTCGGATGAGTCGCGCAGTCGGGGCTGGGCAGGTTCACTCGCACCCCGGTGAGCTGGCTGGGATCCGGCAGGGTATGGATGTCACTCGGGAACGGAGTCCCCAGCACCTGCACCGTCGCGGCGGAGGCGGCGGTCGAGAGCAGCAGCAAGATTGCGAGCGCGAGCACGAAGGGGAGACTGCGGCGGAACGACGTCATCGGCGTGTCCTCCGGCGGGAGTGCACTACGTCGCACGATCGCTACCGACGAGCGCGGAGGAAATAGCACGCGTGGCAGCGCCGTGTCAAACGACGCCGGCGGCGTGATCGGACGCACCGGGCGACGCGGAGGAAATAGGACGCGCGGCGGCGAGCCGTGAATCTCGCCGCCGCGCTACGTGCCCGGGCGACGCTGTTCCGCCCGGGGCGCGCGTTGAGAGCTGCTACGGACGCAGCGCGAAGAACTGATTGAAGGGGGTCTGGATCGGCAGCTTCTCGACGTGTGAGAAGCCGATCTCCTGCGCGAGCGCGCGTACGCCTCGCTCGCCGATGGCCGCGCCGAGGCCTTCGCCGCGATGCGCGAGGGACACGGTCATGCAGTGCAGTGGGCTCACGCACTGGAATGCCTTGCCCACGGGGTTGCGGTTTTCCAGCGGGTTGTCCGAGGCGTTGGGCTCGGACCAGACGAAGACACCGTCGTCGGCGAGGCTGCCGCGGATGGCGCGCAGCGTCGCTTTGGGATCGACCATGTCGTGGATGCAGTCGAACGCGCAGACGAGCCCGAAGCGTCGTTCGCGTGGCAGCAGGTGCGCCGGTTCCGCGCGCCACTCGATGTTGAGCAGTCCGCGCTCGGCCGACAGGCGCCGGGCACGGAAGATGGAGGCGGCGTCGTAATCGATGCCCAGGAACCGGGAGGCCGGGAACGCTTCGGCCATCGTCATCGTCGACAGCCCATAACCGCACCCGACATCGACCACGTCGATGCCCGCCTTGAGTCGCTCAGGCAGGCCGGGCACCGCCGGCAGCCACTCCTGCACGAGGAAGTTCACGTAACCGGGGCCGAAGAAGCGCGCGATGCCCTCCGGAACCTCGGGGCCGATCTCGGAGTACGGGATGCCGCCGCCGTCCCGAAAGACGCGTACCAGTTTTTCGGTGTTGGCCACCGTCGGCGCCGTGAACTGCAGCGCGCCGCCGGCCGACATCGGGCTCGTATCGTCGGCAAGCACGTACGCCTGCTCGGCCGTCATGACGTATCGGGCAGAGACTGGGTCGTAGTCGAGATATTCGGCGGCGACCATCGCTTTCAGCCATTCCCGTACGTACCGCTCGTTGAGGCGTGTCCTGGCGGCAAGTTGCTCGCTGGTTAGCGGCCCGGCGCCCTTCATCGCGCGGAAGAGGCCCAGCCGGTCGCCGATATGGCCGAGCGCCATGCTGAATGATGCCGCCATGTCCCCGACGATCCGAACGGCGAGCGCCTCGACCTTCTGCTGGTCCATGAGTCCTCCCGGGTGAGCGCCTGTTGCTCGTTCGCCTTTTACGTCTCGTCGACGCGAATGCAAAGCATCCGCGATGCCACACGCGAGCGTCGAATTGGCTGGGATTCTGGGGGCCGAGCGCGCGTCGGCGTGGAATTGCGCCCGAGCGCCGACACGACGGCGCGGGCAAGATTCCGCCGTCAAGCGGCGACGATTACGTGGTGGTCTTGATGGCGTTCGCGGCGACGGCGAGGCGTCAGGCGGCCGCGGCCCGCTCAGCCGCCGAGCTTGCGGCGCGTCTGGGCGAGCTGGTGCGCGATCGGTTCGGGCAACCGCGAACCGAACTGGCCGTAGAAGTCGCCGAGGTCGGCGAGCGCCTGGAGCCATTCGCCGCGATCGACCCGCAGCGCCTCGTCGAGCTGCGCGCGCGAGAACGCGAGCCCCTGCGTGTCGAGGGCGTCGGGCGTTGGAATCCAGCCGATCGGGGTTTCCTGGGCCCGTCCGCCGCCGCGCACGCGCTCGACGATCCACTTGAGCACGCGCACGTTGTCGCCATAGCCCGGCCACAGAAACTTGCCGTCGGCGTCGCGGCGGAACCAGTTGACGCGAAAGATGCGCGGCGGCTTCGCCGCGCGGGGGCCCGTGGCGAGCCAGTGGCTCAAGTAGTCGCCCATGTTGTAGCCGCAGAAGGGCAGCATCGCCATCGGATCGCGCCGGACCACGCCGACCTGGCCGGTGATGGCCGCCGTTGTCTCGGTGCTCATCGCCGAACCGAGAAACACGCCGTGCGTCCAATCGAAGGCTTCGAACACGAGGGGAATGACCTTGGTGCGCCGAGAGCCGAAGACGAAGGCGGAGATCGGCACGCCGTGCGGCTCCTCCCAGTTCGGCGCGATCGACGGGCATTGCTGCGCGAGCACGGTGAAGCGCGAGTTCGGATGCGCGGCCGGCGTTCCGGGCTTCCACGGCCGGCCCTGCCAATCCGAGAGATCGGATGGCGGCTCCGGTGTGAGTCCTTCCCACCACGGCTCTCCCGAGGCGGTGAGCGCGACGTTGGTGAAGATCGTGTTGCTCTTCACCATCGCCGTCGCATTGGGGTTCGTCTTGGGGCTCGTGTTGGGCGCCACGCCAAAGAAGCCGCGTTCGGGATTGATCGCCCGCAGCTGCCCGGTGGCGTCGACGTGAATCCACGCGATGTCGTCGCCGACCGTCCATACCCGCCAGCCCGGGAGCGACGACACGGCCATGGCCAGATTGGTCTTGCCCGACGCGCTCGGCATGGCCGCCGCGATATAGGTCACCTCGCCCTGCGGATCCTCCACCCCGATGATCAGCATGTGCTCGGCGAGCCAGCCCTCTTGACGCGCCTGCCATGAGCCGAGCCGCAGCGCGTGGCACTTTTTGCCGAGCAGCGCGTTGCCGCCGTAGCCCGAGCCCACACTCCAGATGAGCTTCTCTTCGGGGAAGTGCAGGATCAGCCGCCGATCCGGGGAGAGATCGCCCAGCGAATGCAGGCCCGCGATGAAATCGTCGTCGCGCCGCATCGCCTTGATCGCCACGTCCCCGACGCGAGCCATGATGTGCATGCTGGCGACGACGTAGGCGCTGTCGGTGACCATGATGCCGGTCCGGCTCATCGCCGAGCCGGCGGGGCCCATGAGGTAGGGGATCACGTACATCGTACGACCGCGCATCGCGCCCTTGAGGTACTCGCCGGCCTTGGCCTTGGCGTCCGCCGAGGCCATCCAGTTGTTCGTCGGCCCGGCATCATCTCGGGCGCGCGTGCAGATGAACGTCAGCTGCTCGGTCCGCGCAACGTCGGAGGGATGGCTGCGGTGCAGGTAGCAGTTCGGGTAGGTGCGGGCGTTGAGCGCCAGCAGCGTGCCGTCGCGAAGCATCCCCTCGATGAGGCGGTCGTATTCCTGTTTCGAGCCGTCGCACCACACGACGTTCGAGGGACGGGTCAGGTCCGCGGCGCTGTCGACCCACTGCTCAGCCACGCTGCTCACGCTCATGGACGAACTCCTGGCTCGATGAAGACTCGCCCCCCAGGTGAGCTCGATTGTCCGTGCGGGAGGGGGCCGTGTCAAACAACTTCTTGCGGGTGAGTAAATTTCTTGCAGCATGCTAGCATCCGCCCGTGGTGCGCGCCTTGCTGGCGGTCCGCTTCCTCACGATCGTTCCGGTGTCGCGCCGCGATCACGCCGGCCTCGACGATCTGGGCCGCGCAGCGCCGTGGTTTCCCGTGGTCGGCGCCGGGCTGGGCCTGGGTCTGGCAGCGATCGACGCCCTGACCATCCGCGTATTTCCGCCGCTGCTCGCGGCCGTGCTGACGGTGACCGCGTGGACCCTGCTCACCGGTGGCCTGCATCTCGACGGTCTGGCGGACTGTCTGGACGGGCTCGCCGGCCGCAATCCCGCCGAGCGTGGCGCCATCATGAGCGACAGCCGGATCGGCGCATTCGGCGCCATGGGCCTTGTCTTGTTGCTGATGCTGAAGCTTGCCGCCTTCGGTGAGCTGCCGCTCGCCGTGCGCTGGCGCGTGCTCGTTACCGCGCCGGTGGTCGCGCGGGCGACGCCCGCGGTGCTCGGGCGGTTGTTTCGTCCGGCGCGCGCGGAGGGGCAGGGCGCGCTCTTCTGCGCGGGCCTCGGTCGCGCCGCCGTCCCGTCCGCGCTGGCGGTGGCCATCGTCGTCGCCGTCGGCGTACTCGACGGACTCGGCCTCGTTGCGCTCGGCGTCGGCGTCGGCGCCGCGGTGGCGATCGGCGCGTTTCTCTCTCGGCGCCTGGGTGGCGTGACGGGCGACGTGCTGGGGGCCGCCGTGGAGCTGACCGAGCTCGCCGTACTCTTGACGGTGTCGGCGTGGACGTTCACGCGACCGTGATCTACCTCCTGCGCCACGGGGAAGTGGTGCAGGCCGATCCGCGACGCTTCATCGGCCATCTCGACGTGCCGTTGTCGGCGCACGGCGAGGCTCAATGTCGCGCGCAAGCGCGTCGGCTCAGTAGCGCGCCGATCGCCGCGCTCTACACGAGCGACCTCCGACGCGCCCGGCGGAGCGGCGAGATCATCGGCGTTCCGCACGGGCTCACACCGACGCTCGTCCCCGATCTGCGCGAGATGGCCATGGGCCGCTGGGAAGGCCTGACCGCGGACGAGATTCGTCAGCGCGAGCCGGACGCCTTCGCGGACTGGATGGCGCGCATCGGCGAATTTCCGTTTCCGGACGGCGAGAGCGTCCCCGATCTCGTGGCTCGCGCGGGGCCGGCCTTCGACGCCATCGTGGAAAAGGCGTCAGGCTCGGCCATCGCGATCGTCGCGCATGGCGGCACCAACCGGGCGCTGCTCTGCCGTGTGCTCGGCCTGCCGCTGGCGCGGTTGCTCACGCTCGGCCAGGATTATGGCGCGCTTACGGTGCTCGAGCGCCGTCGCGGCGCGTGGGCGCTCCGCCGGCTCAACGAGCGGCCGATGCTATGATCCCCGCGCGATGAAGGAGCCCGGCCCCGATGCGTTGCTGGCGATGTACGCCTCGATGCTGCGTGTGCGCCTCTTCGAGGAGCGCGCGCGCGAGCTTTTCCAGCATGGCCGCATCCCGGGCTTCCTGCACACGTCGGTGGGGCAGGAGGGCGTGGCCGTCGGCGTCGCGGCCGCACTGCGCCCGGACGATTACGTTCTGTCGACGCATCGTGGTCACGGTCATCTCGTCGCCAAGGGCGGGTCGCTGCGCGGGCTGATGGCGGAGCTGTACGGCAAGGCGAACGGCATCTGCCACGGCAAAGGCGGCACGATGCACATCGCGGACGTCTCGGTCGGTTACCTCGGCGCCAACGGGGTCCTGGCCTCCGGCTGCGTCGTCGCGCCGGGCGTCGGCATGTCGATCAAGCGCCGCCGCTCGAGTCAGCTCGTCGTCACCTTCTTCGGCGACGGCGCCGCCAATCGCGGGCCCTTCCACGAGGGCGTCAACCTCGCCGCGCTCTGGAAGCTGCCCGTCGTGTTCGTCTGCGAGAACAACCGCTGGGCGTCGTCCACCGCGCATGGCCTCTCGACGGCAGGCGGCTCCATCGCCGCCCGCGCGGCCGGTTACGACATTCCGGGCGAACGCGTCGATGGCAATGACGTGCTGGCCGTCCATGACGCGGTCGCGCGCGCGGCGGAGCGGGCGCGCAGCGGCGAGGGGCCGTCGCTGATCGAGGCGCACACGATCCGCTGGGTTGGCCACTTCGAGGGCGATCCGCAAGCCTACCGCGGCAAGGAGGAGGTCGCCGAGGGACGACAGCGCGATCCGATCGCGCGGCTCGAGCGGCTGCTGATCGAGCGGCGGCTGCTCGACACGGACGGGGCGGCGCGCATTCGCGAATCGGTCGTCGCCGAGATCGAGGACGCTGTCGCCCACGCCGAGGCGAGCCCGTTGCCGCGTCCGGAAGACGCGCTCACGGATCTGTTCGCTCACTATCCTTGGCGCGACTAATGTCACGGCGGGCCTCGCCTTCGGCTCGGCATGTGCAGCGCGATTAGATGAAGCTCGACTTCGGCGACGCGCTGAACCTGGCGCTCCGTGAGGAGATGCGCCGCGATGCCCGTGTGTACTGCATTGGCGAGGACATCGTG
>Ga0207646_10001190_pt1 | contig 32778 bp, 26 predicted proteins | sample KBSK5502metaG_FD_184343 | JGI IMG/M metagenome (GOLD analysis project Ga0207646, IMG submission 184343) | Corn, switchgrass and miscanthus rhizosphere microbial communities from Kellogg Biological Station, Michigan, USA - KBS K5-50-2 metaG... | ecosystem: Host-associated > Plants > Roots >... | reverse complement strand
TATTGAGAATGAAGAGATCGAATTATCCAGGCTGTTGGTTACGTACAGGAAGCTGCCACCGGAATCAGTGGCGAGCCCGACAGGGTTGGTGCCGACTGTAGTTTGGGCAACTACAGAGAGCACTCCAGCCTTCACCGCGAACACCGTAACCGCCCCCGGTGCACCCGCGCTGGCCACGAAAAGGAAATTGCCCGATGGCGTCAACGTCATGCCGGTTGCGGTAACCCCAGTCGGAGAAGACCCAAAGGCGGTCAAGACGCCGGTGCTGGAAGCAATGGAGAACACTGAGATAGGGTTCGAAGGCGCTGTGGTGGCGACGTATAAGTACGCCCCCGCGGGATCAATAACCATAAAAAGTGGAGTTCCGTTGGTGCTTATTCGTGGCGACACTTCGGTGAGCGTTCCCTTGGAGACGGTGAATAACGAAATATCGTTGTCGCCTGCATTCGCGACGTAGACAAATTTCTTTGAAGGCGCAAGCACGGCTGATCGCGCTCCATTGCCCGTGGCAAAAGGACTCCCCGGGACTGGCGTTAGCACTCCAGAGTGCGGGTCTTCGCGGAAAGCCAGCACTTGGTTGGCCGAGGTGGCGTACACGTAATGGCTGGAAGTACGGCCACAACTGCTCCAACCGGCAATGCTTACGCAGAGAAGAATCAGCGGCGCTGCTCTCTTAAACATGCCTGACTCCTGAATGAGATTTCGAACCAAAGAAGAATATTGGTTCGCCCAAGCTCGCTCGCTTCAATTTGCCGTCAAAATGCGGTAATCCACATTCATATCATACCGGCTTGCTCGCGAACCCCAGCATTGCTTGCGGTGGTGCGATGCGGGTCACGTTCATTGAGGTTGTACGCAGGTCCAGTGTAGCTGAACTGAATGCAACGAAAGCTAAGAGTTCCGTCAAGGCGTGTAGAGTCACATGAATTCAGCACGCGTGGAAATCAAGTTGCTCCATGGGCCGGGCTTGGCTTGGGAGAGCCGGGAGACGAAATGGTCGGCATCGCCTTGTCTTCCCCGCCACGCAGAGCCAGTCGCAAACGGTCAAGATATACATACACCACCGGTGTGGTGAATAAAGTCAGAGCCTGGCTGACCATCAATCCGCCAACGATCGTGATTCCAAGAGGACGGTGCAACTCTGCCCCAGTCCCCCTACCCAGTGCTAGCGGCAGTCCTCCCAGCAGGGCTGCCATGGTTGTCATCATGATAGGCCGGAAGCGCAGCAGGCAAGCTTCGTAGATAGCTTCCGCCGGCGGTTTGCCCTGCGTACGCTCAATATCCAGAGCCACGTCAATCATCATGATGGCATTCTTCTTCACCAGTCCAATCAGCAGGATGATGCCAATCGTGCCGATCACGTTGAGTTCGTTTCCCGTAAGCAGCAAAAACAGGATTGCACCCACTCCGGCGGAGGGCAGCGTTGAGAGAATGGTGATGGGATGGATGTAGCTTTCATAAAGCATCCCCAGCACAATGTAGACAGTTGCCAGCGCAGCCAGAATCAACCACTTCTCGCTGGCGAGTGAATCTTGGAAGGCAGCGGCGCTTCCTTGAAAGCTGGCCTGGATCGTCGCCGGGAAGCCAATGGATCGCTCTGCGTTCTCAATCGCCTGCGTTGCCTCACCCAGGGAAACGCCCGGGGCCAGATTGAACGAAATCGTAACCGAGGGAAACTGGCTCTGGTGATTTACCGCTAGAGGCGTGTTCGACGGGGCAAAGCGAGTAAACGCAGACAGAGGTACGGGCGTGCCACGGGACGAGCGCACATAAATGTTCGACAGAGCTTCAGGAGTCTGCTGGAACTGCGGCGCCACTTCCATGACGACGTGGTATTGGTTGAGAGGCCGGTACATGGTCGAAACTTGCCTCTGCCCAAAGGCATCGTAGAGCGCGTTGTCGATACTCTGCGGACTCACGCCCAGCCGGCTGGCGGTGTCACGGTCAATTACCAACTTTGCCTGCAATCCCTGATCTTGCTGGTCGGTGTTCACGTCGCGCAACTGCGGTAGTGTGCGAAGTTTCTTTAGCAGCTGTGGCGACCAGGTGTTCAGGTCATTCAGATTTTCACCCTGGAGGGTGTATTGATACTGCGCATTGCCCTGCCGTCCACCGATAGTCAGGTCTTGGGCAGATTGCATGTAAAGAGTTGCTCCTGGCACAACTGCCAGGTTGCCGCGAAGACGATTAATAACTTGATCTGCGGTTACGGTTGGGCAGGACTTCCACAATGGATGCGGCGGACACGTGCCGCGTTCTGCCAGCGGCTTCAGCATGATGAACATGCGGCCCTGGTTGGAAGCCGTGTTTCCTCCGGCGAAACCAACAACTGTGCTAACTGCCGGGTCCTGCATCACGATGTTGACGAAGCGCTCCATCTTGTCACGCATCGCCTGGAAGGAAATATCCTGCGCAGCCTGCACCGATCCCATAACCCGGCCAGTGTCTTGCTGCGGAAAGAAGCCCTTGGGCACCTTGATATAAAGATAAACGCTCAAACAAGCCACCAGTATGGTGACCACGAGTGTGAGGGGTTGATAGCGCAGCACCCATTTAAGGCTATGGCGATATCCCGCAAGCACCGTGTCAAACATCCATTCGCTGAAGCGATGTAGGCGGCTGTGCCGTTTCTCGCTCATGGGCCGCAAAAACTTGGCGCACATCGTGGGAGTGGTCGTCAGTGAAACCAGCAGCGAGACTGCGATAGCGATGCTCAACGTGACCGCAAACTCACGGAAAAGCCGGCCCACAATTCCACCCATCATGAGCAAAGGAATGAAAACGGCAATCAGCGAGGTGCTCATGGAGAGCACGGTAAAACCAATTTCCTTAGCCCCTTTGAAAGCGGCTTCGGCCGGATCCATTCCATGCTCGACATATCTGGTGATGTTTTCCAGCACAACGATGGCATCATCGACGACGAAGCCGGTCGAAATCGCCAATGCCATCAGTGACAAATTGTCGAGGCTGTAGCCCAGCAGGTACATCACTCCAAACGTCCCTACCAGCGAAAGCGGCACGGCAACGCTGGGAATAATAGTGGCCCGCACTGTTCTTAAGAAGGCGAACACTACGAGGATTACCAATACAATCGAAAGTAGGAGCGTGAACTCGATGTCCTTTACCGAAGCTCGCACGGTTACGGTACGGTCCAGCGCAATGGTGAGCTCGATCGCCGGCGATATAGAGGACTGTAAGTACGGCATGAGCGCGCGAACGCGATCGACGGTTGCGATGATGTTGGCACCCGGCTGCCGGAACACGATGATGAGAACGCCGGGTTTTCCATTGGCCAGGCCAAGGTTGCGAACGTCGGAAACCGAATCCTGGACGTCGGCGACATCCCCGAGCCGCACCGCAGCGCCATGGTTGTAGGCGACAATGAGTGGCCGGTACTGGTCGGCCAGAAATAGTTGATCGTTGTCGCTCAATGACCAGGCATTCGTGCCATCGGAGACTTGGCCCTTCGCCCGATTGGCATTCGCCAGGTTGAGAGCATTGCGCACCGTATCCAGGCCCACGCCCAACTTGTTTAGCAGCGTTGGATTCACTTCCGCGCGCACGGCCGGCTGTGCCGCGCCGCCTACAAACACTGTGCCCACACCTTGCACCTGCGCGAGTTTCTGCGCCAGGATGGAATCCCCGGCGTCATACATGCGGGGCACCGGAATCGTGTCGGAGGTCAAGGCCAGAATCAGAATCGGCGCATCTGCCGGGTTAGCCTTGCGGTACGTCGGATTGTTGGGCAGGTTGGCTGGAAGCTGGCTGCGCGCGGCATTGATCGCCGCCTGCACGTCGCGGGCGGCGGCGTCAATATTGCGACTCAAATCGAATTGCAGCACGACCGTCGTCGAGCCCAATTGACTCGTCGAGGTCATCTGATTGACTCCAGAAATGCGTCCGAATTGGCGCTCGAGCGGCGTGGCTACCGCAGACGCCATGGTTTGCGGATCCGCTCCCGGCAGTCCAGCAGAGACCTGGATGACCGGGAAATCGACCTTGGGTAGAGAGGCTACCGGAAGGTAGTTGAAGGCGAGTATGCCCGAAAGCAGAAGCGCCGCTGCCAGAAGCGACGTCCCAATCGGGCGCCTGATAAATGGAGCCGAGATACTCATGGCTTAATCCGCCGACATGGGTTCCTCTGGAGGCATGGGGTGGCCAACGCGGAATCTGGCAAACCTCTGCGCCAGTCGATCGAACCACAAATAAACCACCGGCGTGGTGTAAAGCGTGAGCAGTTGACTGAGAAGTAGTCCGCCCACGATAGTGATGCCCAGAGGCCGCCGCAGTTCCGCTCCCGTTCCAGACCCTAGCGCCAGTGGTATGCCACCGAGCAATGCCGCCATCGTTGTCATCATGATGGGCCGGAAGCGCAGTAGGCAGGCCTGATAAATCGCTTCCTCCGGCGGCTTATGTTCTTCGCGCTCGGCCTCGAGAGCAAAATCGATCATCATGATGGCGTTCTTCTTGACGATGCCGATCAGCAAGATGATTCCAATCAGCGCCACCACGGTGAGATCGTTATGCGTGATCTGCAGCGCAAGAATTGCGCCCACTCCGGCCGAAGGCAAGGTAGAAAGAATTGTGATGGGATGGATGTAGCTCTCATACAGCACGCCCAGCACGATATAGACGGTTATCACGGCGGCCAGAATCAAAAATGGCTCGGACGCGAGCGAATTCTGGAATGCAGCCGCCGTCCCCTGAAACGCAGCGTGAATGCTGGCTGGTAATTGAATCTGCTTTTCTGCATCCTGAATCGCTCGGGTTGCCTCCCCCAAAGAAGCTCCCGGCGCAAGGTTGAATGAAAGCGTGACCACCGGAAATTGTCCTTGATGATTAACGGCCAGGGCGGCATTCCTGGCTTCCATATGAGTGAAAGCGGCAATCGGCACCGGTGACCCACTGGTGATCGCCGAGGCTGCATTGCCCGTGGGCGCTCCCGTAACTGGCGTAGCGCTGCTGGGACGGACGTAGATATCCTTGAGTGCGTCGGGATTCTGCCGGAAGCCCGGCGCCACTTCCAGCACCACATGATACTGATTCAACTGTGTAAAGATGGTCGACACCAATCGTTGCCCGAAGGCGTCGTAAAGCGTGTTGTCAATGGCCTGCGGATAAATGCCAAGCCGGGAAGCCGTGTCCCGATCGATGGTGAGGTTCGCCTTGAGTCCGTTATTAAGTTGATCGGTCGCCACGTCGCGCAATTGCGGCAGAGTCCGCAGCTTGTCGACTAATTTCGGAGTCCATTGCGCCAGTTCCTGCGCGTCGGCATCCTCCACCGAATATTGGAACTGCGTGCGGCTCACCCGGTCTTCCACGGTAAGATCTTGCACCGGCTGCATATAGAGCGTGATGCCTTCCACTTTATCCAGTTCTGGCTGCAGCCGACGAATGATGGCCGAAGCGTCATCCTTGCGCTGATCACGGGCCGTCAAATTAATCTGTATGCGGCCGCTGTTGGGAGTTGTATTCGTGCCGTCAATCCCGATGAAGGAAGAGAGGCTCTCCACGTCCTTATCATGCAGAATCACCTGGGCGAGTCCCTGTTGACGCTGGGACATGGCCTCGAAGGAAATACTATCTGGGGCTTCTGAAACTCCTAGAATCACTCCAGTGTCTTGAACGGGAAAAAATCCCTTGGGAACTACCCCATACATAATCAGCGTCAAGATCAGCGTCCCGAAAGTCACCAGCAGGGTCGCAGTCTGGTGTTTCAGCACCCACTTCACGGTGCGCCCGTAAAATGCCATGACCCGGTTGTAATAATCCTCCGTAACCTCGTAGAAGCGGCCCTTCTCGCCCTCTTTGCGATGCTGGAGCAGTTTCGCACACATCATCGGCGTCAGGCTGAGCGAGACCCCGGCCGAGATCAAAATTGTCACTGCCAGCGTTACCGCGAATTCCCGAAACAACCGGCCCACGATGTCTCCCAGAAACAACAGGGGAATCAGCACCGCAATAAGTGAAACCGTCAGCGAAACAATGGTGAAGCCAATCTGCCCCGAACCCTTCAACGCCGCGTCGAGCGGAGCGTCTCCGGCCTCCAGGAATCGATCGATATTCTCAATCATGACAATCGCGTCATCCACCACGAACCCGGTGGAGATCGTCAACGCCATCAGAGTCAGGTTATTGAGGCTGTATCCCAGCAGATACATCACAGCGAAGGTTCCAATCAGAGAGAGGGGAACGGCCACACTAGGGATAACGGTCGCCGAGAGATTCCGAAGAAATAAAAAAATGACAAGTACCACGAGCACGATGGTGAGCATGAGCTCGAATTCCACGTCTTTCACAGACGCGCGTATTGTGGTCGTTCGATCGGTGAGAATTTGCACCTTCACGGCTGAGGGCAGCGACGTCTGCAACTGCGGCAGCAGTTTCTTGATGCGCTCCACCACGCTGATGATGTTTGCCCCAGGCTGGCGCTGTATGTTCACGATTACAGCGGGCGTGAGGTTCATCCATGCCGCGAGCAATGTGTTCTCCGTACCATCGATCACGTTCGCCACATCGCTTAACCGCACTGGGGCGCCGTTGTGATACGCGACAATGATCGGTTTGTACTGTTCGCTTGAAGTCAACTGATCATTGGCACCGATGGTGTAAGACTGCCGCGAACCATCGAGCACGCCCTTGGCCTGGTCCACGTTGGCCTGGGCAAGGGCTGTGCGCAGGTCTTCGAGGCCCAGTCCGTAGGAAGACAGTGCCGTGGGGTTCACCTGGATTCGGACCGCCGGCTTCTCTCCCCCACTGATGGAAACCAATCCGACACCTGGCAACTGAGATATCTTCTGCGCCAGAGCGGTATCCGCAAGGTCCTCCACTTTTGGCAGTGGCAGAGTGTCAGAGGTCATGGCCAGCGTGATAATCGGCGCATCCGCCGGGTTCACCTTGCTGTAAATCGGAGGATTTGGCAGGTCCGAGGGCAAATAGGTCGAGCCCGCGTTAATCGCAGCCTGCACTTGCTGTTCTTCGACATCAATATTCTGATCAAGATTGAACTGCAAGGTAATCACGGAGCTTCCGAACGAACTCGTGGAAGTCATCTGGCTCAGCCCGGGAACTTGCCCAAACTGCCGTTCCAGAGGCGAGGTCACCGAGGAAGCCATAACCTCGGGATCCGCGCCTGGATAAAACGTCACCACCTGAATTGTGGGATAGTCAACTTCGGGCAGGGCCGAGACCGGCAACTGCATGAACGCAACCCAACCCACCAGCAGGACTGCCACCATCAACAACGTGGTCGCCACCGGCCGGAGGATGAATATCCTGGAAGGCGTCATGAAACTGGAGTTCCTGGTGGATCATCGTGGTGCGCCTTGGGAGTTGCATAGTTACCCGGCGCAATATTACGCGGTTCGATCCTGCTGCCACTCTGCAGCTTGTCCTGCCCGTCTGTCACCACCGTGTCGCCTGCATTGAGCCCGCTGGTGATCACTGTGGTGTCGCCCTGCGTCAGCGACACCGCGACTGGACGCGCTTCGACTGTCTTGTCGGGCTTCACGGCGTAAACAAAAGTGCCTTGCGGACCACGCAGAATCGCAGCCGTGGGCAACACCGTGCTGTTTTTTCTTATCTCCAGCAGCAATTGCGTATTCACGAATTGATTGGGCCAAAGCTGGCTGTCTTTGTTGTCAAACACGGCCTTAAGTTTGGCCGTGCCCGTTGTCTGATCAATTTCGTTGTCAATGGTCAGCAGCTTGCCGGTTGCCAGCTTCGTTTGATCATCGCGGTTGTACACATCCACCTGCAGGGTCGTGGCCTTCATATGCTGCGAGACCAAAGGCAACTGATCTTCCGGCAAGGTAAAGATCATTGCAATGGGCTGCAACTGTGTAAGCACGAGCATCGGATTGGTGTCGGAAGCATGAACGATGTTTCCAATATCGACTTGCCGCAAACCGATACGCCCGCTGAACGGCGCGGTAATGTGGCAGTAGGTGATCTGCAACTTTGCGGTATCGATCAACCCCTGATCGTTGCGCACCGTACCTTCTAATTGGTCGGCCAGCGCGCGTTGCGTGTCGACTTGCTGTCGCGAAATGCTGCCCGAAGGGATGAGAGAGGTGTAACGATCAAGATTCAGCTTAGCATCCCGCAGTTGTGCCTGATCTCGAAACAACTGCGCCTGCGCCTGCTCCAGTTGAGCCTGATAGGGGCGCGGGTCGATCAAGATCAATAATTCGCCCTGCCTTACGTTTTGGCCCTCCCTGAAATTTACTCGCATGATCTGGCCGTCTACACGGCTCTTGATGTTCGCCGTGTTGAATGCCGTGACTGATCCCAATCCCGTCAGGTATACGGGAATGTCTTGACGCTGGACCGGCGCCACTGCCACCGACACTGCACGCGGCGCTGCTGCTTGCGCTTGTTGCTGCTTCGAGTCGTCACCGCTGCAACCTGCGAGGCCGAGACAGAGCGCGCCCAGCCAGAGGATGGAGAAGACGCGAGCCCCAGAGATCAACCTGGAAAGCGGTTCTTGAGCGACGGTCGAAGGGATTTTCTTCACTGTTTAGTTCCGAGTGTAGTTTTTGGCATGAGCTTGAGAGGCGCAAACATCCCACTCATTAGACGTAAGCAATTCATCGGCCGGTTGCGGGAACTCTACCTTGGCACGGAAAAAATGGGCAACAAACGCGGCTGCAATAGTAGTCCGTTACTAAACCAGCATCAAGGCTGCGGGGCCGCGGGTCAAGTTGATGCCGGATGTTTTACAAATCTTTACCGAGGAGGATGTCACTTCACGGGGCCAGTCTTAGCACCGACTGCGGAACCGGATGTTGTGTCTCGTAGGCCGCAATCTCGGCCTCGTGTTGCAGCGTCAGAGCGATATCGTCCAATCCATTCAAGAGGCAGTGACGGACGAACTCATCGATTTGGAAGTTTGCCAGAAAACCTTGCTCATCGCGAACCTGGCACTTCTCCAGGTCAATGGTGAGATGGTAAGCGTCAATTTCCCGCGCCCGCCGCATGGCTTCAGCGACATCGTTTTCGCTCAAGACCACGGCCAGGAAGCCGTTCTTGCTGCTATTGTTGGCGAAAATATCCGCAAATGATGGTGCGATGACAGCCCGGAAACCAAAGTCGCTAAGCGCCCACACCGCATGCTCGCGTGAAGAGCCACAGCCAAAATTTCTTCCGGCGACAAGAACACTCGCATTCTTGTACCGTGGCTGATGCAGAGTGAAGTCATCCTTTTTTGTACCCTGCGGCGTATATCGCCAGTCATAAAAAAGAAACTCGCCAAAGCCGGTACGCTCGATCCGCTTAAGGAACTGTTTGGGGATGATTTGGTCCGTGTCCACGTTGGCGCGGTCGAGCGGCGCCGCGAGTCCCCGATGTACGCTAAATGGTTTCATTGCGCAGCCCTTATCATGGTTGGAATTTCCAGTTACGGATGTCAGTAAAGTGTCCCGTGATCGCCGCCGCCGCTGCCATCATCGGACTCACCAGATGAGTGCGCCCGCCGCGCCCCTGCCGTCCTTCAAAATTGCGGTTGCTGGTGGAAGCACAGCGCTCACCCGGCTGCAAAATATCGGGATTCATTCCCAGGCACATCGAGCATCCAGATTCACGCCACTCGAAGCCGGCATCCAGAAAAATCCGATGCAAGCCCTCCTGCTCTGCCGCTCGCTTCACCGTCTGCGATCCCGGCACCACCATCGCCCGGACTTTCGGATTTACGCGGTGGCCCTTGGCGACTCGTGCTGCCGCACGCAGATCTTCAATCCGCGAGTTTGTGCACGATCCAATAAACACGCGATCAATTGCGATGTCTTCGATGTGCTTCCCGGGTTCCAGCGCCATGTACTCCAAGGCGAGTTCAGTGGCACGGCGGTCGCCGTCCCGCATACTTCCCGGCTCAGGAACGCGACCGGTAATCGGCGCCACCATCCCCGGATTTGTTCCCCAGGTTACGAACGGTGAAAGTTGCGCACCATCAATTACCACCACCCGGTCGAAAGACGCACCGTCATCCGTCGGCAATGTGCGCCACGACGCCACCGCCCTGTCCCACTCACGATCCCGCGGCGCGAAACGCCGTCCTTTCACATAGGCAAAAGTCGTCTCATCTGGCGCCACCATCCCCGCGCGGGCACCCGCCTCGATGCTCATGTTGCACACAGTCATCCGGCCTTCCATCGAAAGTCCGCGCACCGCTTCGCCGGCGTACTCGATCACATGCCCACTCGCGCCATCCGTCCCAATCTGTCCAATGATCCCGAGCGCCAGGTCCTTTGCAGCGACTCCCTCCTGCAGCCGGCCGCGAACCTCAATTTTCAGCGTCTTCGGTTTTTGTTGCGCCAGACATTGCGTAGCTAAAACATGCTCAACTTCTGACGTGCCGATGCCGAATGCCACGGCGCCAAATGCGCCGTGGGTACTAGTATGGCTGTCGCCGCAAACAATGGTCATGCCCGGTTGTGTTAGGCCCAACTCCGGCCCGATCACGTGCACAATCCCCTGCTCCGGCGAATCCATATCAAAGAGCCGGATACCAAATTCCCTGCAATTCTTCTGCAAGGCTTCAATCTGTCGCGCGGCAATGGCGTCGGTGATCGGGGTACCGCGCGGCTCGGTTGGAATGTTGTGGTCTACTGTGGCGACGGTTCTCAGAGGCTGCCGGACTCTCCGCCCGGCCGTTCGCAAGCCATCGAAAGCTTGGGGCGAGGTAACCTCATGGACGAGGTGCAGGTCAATGTAGAGAATGCAAGACCGACCGCTCGGTTCGGCGACCAAGTGGGCGTTCCAGATCTTTTCGAATAGTGTGCGCTTCTCGGGCATTGCTTTGGCGCGACGCCGTCACAGCGTCTACGGCAGAGGACAATCAAAGAAATCAGCTAACCTAAGTTTTGCACAGGGCGCAGGTTGTAGCAAGTCACAGGCCGCGACGAGCAAGCGCCGCATTTAGGAAGACCGAACGCAAACGACACGATACGCGAAAGCCGAATCCACCTCACTGACTATTGAAACTTCCCACCCAGCCCCGTGACAAAGTTGCCCTACCCAACGAAGTAAAGGTTCGCGGTGCCGGGCAGGACTGGGCCACTGTGATGGTAAATGCCGTTCGTCGCAGGTGCCTTTGGGGAGTTTATCGCCTGGGGAGCCTGTTCTATGGGAACAGCTTTCCCCCAGCCTTTTCCAGTCGGCACCGAAGCGCGGCCATCCAGGCAGATCTCTACATTGAGTCTCCAGTCAGTACAGGAGGTTCCAGAAGACGATGGGGAGGGCATCGCGGAAACTGGATCAGATCGTCAGGTGGAAGTCCCTGATAGTTGTGGAAGTTTACCCCACACCCGTATCTTCGGCATTTTTGTGAAATTCTTTAGTCCGAAGAGTGAGGGGATGTCCAAGCCCCGAAGTGTCGGACCATTCAGGTTTTTCTGAATCGGAACCTCTGCCCTATCGTCTATCTCTGTGACGCGGCACTCAACTGAGGTATCATGACGATGAACCGTCGTAACTATGATTAACCGCAAACACGTCGCGGTCGTGATGCCGGCTTTCAACGCGGAGAAGACACTCACGGCAACGGTGGCAGAACTGCCTGAACTGGTGGACATCCGCATACTGGTCGATGACCACAGCTCTGACCGCACCGTTGACCTTGCGCACCAATTGGGCTTGCACGTTTTCCAGCACGACCGCAACTACGGCTACGGCCGTAACCAGCAGACCTGCTACCGCGAAGCCCTGGCCGCAGGCGCCGATGTCGTCATCATGCTGCATCCTGATTATCAGTACACGCCTTTGCTCATAACCGCTCTCGCCAGCATGGTTGCGTACGGCGTATATGACGTTGTGCTGGGCTCGCGCATTATCGGTGGTACCGCGTTGCGCGGAGGTATGCCGCTTTATAAATACATTGCCAACCGCGTGCTCACTGCGTTTGAGAATCTGTTCTTGAGAGTAAAACTCTCTGAATACCACACCGGCTACCGCGCCTTCAGCCGCAAGGTACTCACCGAACTGCCATTGCTGGAAAACTCCGACGACTTCGTCTTCGACAATCAGATGCTGGCCCAGTGCGTGCACTTCGGCTTTGGTATCGGTGAAGTATCGTGTCCCACGAAGTATTTCGAAGAGGCCTCGTCCATTAATTTCGGCCGCAGTGTGAAGTATGGCTTTGGCGTGTTGGCCACAACCTTGCAATTTGCCCTGCAGAGGGCTCACATCCTCAACTTTCGCCGCTTCAGCGACAAGGGCCGCAAACTCGACCCGGGCTGTCCCGCCTACTACGCGCGCAGCACGGAAACAGCAGGCTCGGCCTAACGAAACTAATTAAGCAGCACCATGAACCACTCCGCGCCCTCTGCAGTCGTTATCAGCGATCTCTGCGTTTCAAGATGTCGTTTTGTTTTAAATCAGGAAGCGAGCGATCCGGCACGACCAAGGTCTCGGTCTATTTCTTCCCGGAAAGAAATCCCAAAACCTTGCTGGCAAATTCGTCGGAAAATCCGAACCGCGCTTTCGCTCGGGAATAAAGGTCGACGGCCTTCTTATCGAGCCATATCAAACAGGCTTTTCCGATGCCGTCTTGAGGCCGGGCAAAATAGTCCGTCGAATGTACCGCGAATTTCTTGTCTTGCTCCACGGTGTAGTAGTACAGCGCCAGGCTCTTGCGCGAAACGTCCTGAGGGCACTTTTGAGGATCCGGAAAACCATGAAGAGAACGTTCGTCGGTGGTGAAGATTAAAGCATGATTCAGAAGCGGCGGATATTTCGCGCCGCAACGGGCCATCCTCGGTTCCCACAATTCCAGCGATCCTCCCCACTCTTCCAGCCAACCCGGATTCAAATAGAGAATCAAATTCACTCGCCGGTGCCAATTGATGTGGAAGTGATGCATGGAAAAGTCCGTATGCACGTTCAGGTAGCCGCCTCGGCCAGATTGATGCAATCCGCCTCCCTCCAACATCGGGTCCGCGACCAGGTTAGGGATGCCGGTCAATTCCGACAACCAGGCCACGAACTCTGGTGAGTTCAGTTCGTCCGTCACCGCGCCTAACGTGGGAGGAAAAAGTTCGCGATGGGCCATGCCCAGCTTGTTCTCATTCGCATGCTTGTACTGTGTCCACTGCTCGCTTGAAGGCTGGGGAAACTCGTCCGCCATGGCCGAGGCGGTATCGGGCTTTAGAAAATCGATGAGTCGGATATGCGGGCAGGGATAATTGTCGCGGTACTGCCTGGCCAACTCGGGCAGAGTTCGACCCCACTTGTCGTAGGGGAACAGCCGGTCAGACGCTTGCAGGGCCGGGGCAGTGGATGAGACCATGAATTTCCTGGTGGCTTAATTGTATCGTACCGGTTGCCAGAACCTTCCGCGTAACCTCGGGATGCATCTGGTCATGCAACTTCCCCTCGGACCCAGCCTACGGAACCCGGCACACTCGCACCGCCCCATTCTGATAAGGGCAATCAAGATCTGCATCTCCCGAGGGCTGCAAAACCACCCATCCCACGCCGAATTGTGTCTTCAGCCGTGAGAAATCCTGTTCCTGAAAGCTTTTCCAATTCTTCAAAGCTTGCACCTGGGTCCACCATTGATCTGCCAACGGAGGAAACATGCTCACCGCGCCGCTATCCTTGACTGCGTCGGCCAGCCGGCTTCTCTGCGCCAGGCTCCGGAAGCCGATTGTGTCCTCTCCGGACAACTCCATATAGAGTGGATCCAGAGCGAACAGCGCATCCACCGGGGTGTTTCCCCGAACCCAGAGAAAAGCCTGCGCCCACTCATTCTTCGGCGCCGTCCCCGGCCATTCAATGTGTGCGCTGGATGGAAAAAGTGAGCGCTGTGCCAAAAACATTCCAAGGCTCAAAGGGACAAACAACGCCAGCCAGCGCCATACCCGATTTTTCAGTAGATATTCGCCAAGATATCCGCCCACAAATAAAAACATCAGGATGTAAAGCAAGTGCAGGCTGCGCAGCGGCTGCAAACGCGCCAGGCTCTCAAAGCGCACCGGAAAATCGACAACCAGTGCGGCCAGGAAATAAACAAGGTCATAAATAAGGAGCGCGCGGCACATGCGATCCAATTCGTGCCATTGCCGCATCCGTGCAAGCCGGCTGAACCACCAGAAAAGAAATAGGGGCGCGAGAATGCCCAGCCACTCATACCACTGCCAGCGCTGGATATAGTGGAAGCCGTGACGCAGCGCCGCCTCGTGATAAGCCTGCGAAGTCTGGGGAGCAAGCGAAATTCCAAATGGCAGCAGGCAGACGACAAGCGTTGCTGGGCGGACCGCCTGAGATTCCGCCGCCGCCCGTTTTTTTTCGAACTTCTCCATGACCAGCAGCAAAGCACAGTAAGAACATGCAAATGCCGCCATCAAAGGATGAACGAGACCGGCAAATATTAGGGACGCCAGAGCCCGGCGGAACTTTTTCTCCAGCACTCGGACGACCGCGAAAACCCCCGCGAACGCCGCCAGATTCCGCGGATTCAAATACTGATCCATGACATAGAGCGCGGTCCCTGCCACCGGAATCGTCAGAAGCCCAGCCACCAATGCCACACCGCACCAGCGTGCCCGAAAACTCGGGAAACATTTTCCGCTCAGCTCCCAGCAGGCGAGCAGCAGCAGAAAGACGGAAGCGAGATGCCAGAGAAAGAGCCCGGCTTCAAATGGCGAGTGTGTGAGGCGCAGCGAAAACGCGACCAGATTAGGGAATAAGGTGAGGCTCGCGTGCGAAGCAAAGAACTCTTGTCCCACCGGAAACAGTTCCGGGTGCAGAATCTTCTCCACCCCGGGAAGATAGATTTCCGCATCTTCCGCGAAAGGATGGTATCCATGCACCAGAAGTGCCCCGCTGGTCAGCACGAACAGCCCAATCCCCGTCTTGTATCTTTCAAATCCGATATCGCTCACTCGTTGCAGCTGGCCGGCTGTCTCAATGTCATGGGGTCAGTTGAGCTAAGGACGGATCGAGCCTGAACTTGGCTCGGCGCCGGTCTTGCGCGATTCCCTATCCAGGATGTTAGTGCATACACGGCCAGCGCCACAAAAATCGGATCAATGGGCCGTCGATAATAGTCCTCCGGATGGGTTACGTAATACACCACGGGAAAAAAGAAGATGGTTATCGCGTAAGGCATACCGATCTCGACACCTCTCTGGAACGCCCCCCGTAGGCCCACCAGCGTCAGGACAGTCAACACCGTACACAGAAACACATTGGCCGGAACAAGCGGCTCCGCTTCGAGATATTGCCGGTCGAAGCTCCAGAAATTCGTCCACATGTACAGCGCACGCCGCAGTGAAAGCACAGCGAATTCGCCGGGATGGCTTTCAATGAACCTCATCGCTTGCTCCCGCTTGTGCTGCATGTAAGCCAGTTCGCCCATCTGGGCATACTCATTCCACTCGCCTTCCGTGTCCGAGGGATGAAACCCGCTTGGCGCGAAATGCCAGGTATTTCCATTGTTACCGACATACAACTCGAGTCCAAGGTTATCGCGGAACGGAAGAACGGTGTGAAACGTACGATAATTCCGCACGAACCAAGGCGTCACCACGATCACGAACACCAGCGCCGCCCCCGTGGCCGGCAGAAACCAGCGCTGTCTTTTCCGCGCCAAGCGATAGCACATGCACCCCGCCAGCAGAGGTGCTACTGACAGGACAATCGGGTCCGTGAGTGCGCCCACGCCAGTCAGCGCCCCGAAACCGGCCCAGCGCGACATTTGTGAGCAATCCTCGAGGTGCAGAGCGGTCAGAGACAGCAGGCTTAGTATTAATGTGGTGAGGGTAGTCGCTCAGATGAAATCCGCTGAGAAATAGATTGCATAAGGAAAAAATGCCCATGCCCGCCCCGCCCAAACTGCGGTTCGCTCGCCAAAGCTTCTTCGCGCGATGAAAAATACCGGTATGCAGGTCAACGCTGAAAACAAACTGTCAAGCGAGAGCATGACCAGGGCAGAAGCTTTCGTGGAAATTCCGAAAAGCCGGAACACTCCTGCCAGAAGTGCGGGATAGACCGGTGTCATCCACGCCGTAGGGCCACTCGGCGCATGGAGCGGGCTGCTGAACCCATTTCCCTGCACGATCGATCGAGCAATTCTCCCGCTCTCCCCCGCAAAGCGCCAATGATCGCGCTCGGGGTTCAGTCTCTCGGGATAAAGAAATGCCACAACTGCCAACCGCAAAGCCAGCGCCACAACCACCATCCAAAACAGTGAACTTCGGACGTTGGTCGCCACGATAGGCTCAGTCGCGTTGTGTTCGGACACGGTTTTGGGAGAGACCATCCACTCCAATCGAAGAATCGACCCTGAGCTTCAGCCGCTAACGAACCTGCTGCCGAAGCCTACAGTGATTTTTGAAACCAATCGCAGGAGTTGCGATTCTCTACTTTGCCACAAAAGGCCGCTTCTGGTCTGCTTTTCCTGTCATTCGGTGGTCACCGCTCCTTGCACTTGGCACTTGCGCCACTTTCTCGCTGTACGTAGCATCTAAGTGAAATGGCTGCTGCCCTCATGCCCGACCGACTTCGGCCTCGAATGGCCTTCGGCGAGATTCTCAGTTTTTCCTTCGACACTTTCTGCAGTAACAAGGTGCGCTTTACTCTGACCGCACTGGGTATGGTGATCGGCACCGCGTCTTTGATTCTGGTGGTCACCATCGGCATGACCGGCCGGCAATATGTGCTCAACCAGATTCAGGCCATCGGCGCCAACCTGATTTATGCCCAATATCAGGGTGGCGCGCAGCGCATCAGCAGTACCACGCCGGATCCCATGACCATCGAAGACTTACAGGCTGTGCAGGGGGAAGTGCCCGGCGTGACTGCTGCCTCTCCTGTCGTCAGCCTCAACGAGCGAATATCCGTGGGCAATGGCCGGGAACGTGACATCGCCATCCTTGGCGTGTATCCCGAGTACCTGCGCGTCCGCAACCTGGTCGTTCTTGCGGGACGCTTCTTCGACCTCGAGGACTCCCAGGCTCACAACAAAGTCGGTGTCATCACCGAGAAGATGGCGCTCGAGATTTACGGTTCTCAGCAGGCCACGGTCGGCAAGGTGATCAAGTTGAACGGCCTGCCCTTTACCATCATTGGGACGTTCAAGGAGCGCGTCGATACCTTCGGTCAATCGGAGGTGGTCGGCAACACCATGCTGATTCCGTTCAGCGTGAGCCGCTACTTCACCGAAACTCCCAGCGTGAAGCTGATGTATTTTTCGATGCAGGATCCGGCCATGGTGCCCTTAGCCACCAACCAGATCAAGCGCGTACTGCAGTCGCGTCACCGATCCGAGTCCGTATACACCGTGGAGAATCTTACCGAGCTTCTCGCCGTGGCCGACAAAACCGCGACCGCATTGACCTGGGTGCTTTTGCTGGTCGCCATGGTAGTACTGCTGGTAAGTGGAATCGGCATCATGAACATCATGCTGGCTACCGTGACCTCACGCATACGCGAGATCGGCATCCGCAAAGCCATTGGCGCCACCAACCGCGAAATTCGTTTTCAATTTCTGGCGGAGGCTATCCTCATCTCCCTCATCGGAGGGGTTGTTGGCATCGTGATTGGCCTCGCCCTTCCGTTTTCAGTGCGTTTCCTTACCGAGTACCGTATCCCGGTCTCTGGCTTCTCCGCCATCATTGCCATCGTCGTGTCGTCGTTGGTAGGAATTATCTTCGGGACGGTTCCCGCCACCCGCGCCGCCCAACTCGATCCCGTGGAAAGCCTCCGCTACGAGTAGAGCCTCGCGAGCTTGGGGCAACCTCACAGCACCTCGCAACCTGAGCCAAGGATTCTGCCTGTGGATTTCTGCCTAAAATAATCCCGCTGACAATCTGCTGAGAGCGCGGTTTCAAAATGGAATTTTCACGGTGCGGAGTGCGTCCCGCTTCCCCCTGAATCACCGGAATCATGGTGTTGGCATGTTGGCAAAATATAGATAACATGGTAGTTACATCTGTTGTGCTCGGTGCCCGCTGTACCGCCTCCGCATTGATGATGTTCTGCTAATTATTTTTTCGGCGCAAGATCAGATCCGTGGCTCCAGATGTCGCTGATGCTGCTCTACCACGTTCTGGCCGTGCATGCGCTCTACTATGCGCCAATCTACGGCTGGCTGCTGCTGGTTTCAGGCTGGGCGCGTCGCGCGGCATTCCTATGGGCTGGCTTACCGCTGCTCGCGATCTGCGTGGTCGAGAAGATTGCCTTCAACACTTCGCATTTCGCCGCCATGCTGCAGCCTCGCTTGAGCGGCGGCCCGGAAGGCGGCACCTTGCCCGTAACGGGTAGCGTCCTGATCCATCCGCTGACACACCTCGCTCCGCTTCATTTTCTGAGCAGCCCGGGTCTGTGGATCGGCCTGGTGGTCTTCGCGGCATTCCTCGCCGCTGCAATCCGGCTGCGCCGCTATCAAAGACCGATCTGAGTCGCATCCACCACCCTTGATTCCAATTCCTCGCATATGGAGAAGCGACCATGAGCCCAGCAGTCATAAAGGAACGGATTGCAGAAGCGTCACCGCGTTTCAAGGCCAGGATTGCCGGTGTCCTTTCTTTGCTCAGCTTACTGACGGCAGCATTCACGGAGCTTTTCGTTCGCGGCAAGTTGAATATCGCAGGGGGCCTCATCGCGATCGCGGGCATGGTCGTTGTGACGCTGCTCCTCTATGACCTGTTTAAGCCGGTGAACAGGAGCCTCTCTTGGCTGGCAGCGTCCTTCAACTTCGTGGGACTCACCTTTGAGGCCCTTCGATGGCAGCCTCATGGCGTGAACCTCGCCATAGTATTTGCCGGATTCTGTTGCCTCCTGATCGGCTACCTCATTTTCAGGTCGACCTTTCTGCCTCGAATTCTGGGCGCGCTGATGGCGTGTGCCGGTTTGGGTTGGGTGACCTATCTATCACCGCCGCTCGTAAACTATCTGTCCCCCTACAATCTGGCCCTCGGCATCCTCGGGCAAGAATCGGCAATGCTGTGGCTGCTCGTGATGGGCGTGAACGTTCAACGATGGAAGGAGCAGGCCAGCGCAACGGGGAATGGCGATGGTTAGCGCGCCATGGAAGGACGCCAGGGTAACGAACCAAGGAGGTGAGAACCAATAGAACGGAAAGTGCAATGCGTGATTTCATATTCAGTGTTCTCCTTGAATTCTTCTTTTTCTATGCAGTTGCGGGGAAATCTCTGTGGCTTCTAAAGATCGCACTCTATGCTGATCCTGTCCGCAAGCGGCGCGTACCGGGCGTCAATGAAATCCCAACCGGGCAATGTTCTGGAAGGCACTCTAACCTTCTATCTGGTAACAACGGCATGGATCACCGCCAGACGCAGGGATGGGAAACCAGCATTTTTGATTGGGGGGCTCTTCTGGTTTCCTTGGCGGTCGGAGCTGTCGCGGTGACCTATGGGCTAGAAGCGGCGAATAGTCAGACGGGGCAAAGCATGGATATCCTGCTGGGCCTTACTTTTTCCTTGGTTCCGTGGCTCTGCTTTCTGCCACGGGGGAGGTTCGCATACTCGTGCGCAACGATATTTCTGGCACACAGCGTAGCGCGCGGCATCTTTGGCGCATGTGCCTTGCGCTGTTCATCGCCTCAGCGTCCATATTCCTGGCACGGCAACAATTATTCCCCGCTTGATTGCACAAGACAGTCGTAGTTTTCTCCTGAGTATCCTGCCACTGATATTGAGGATTTTCTGGTTACTACGAGTTCGGTTCACAAACGCGTACAAGCAGAAAGCGATCGTTCGCATGAACGCTTGATTCAGCTCGCGTAAGAGAAACGATTATGAGCAACCACTGTATTGACCAACCGGTTGGAGCTGAATTCCGTTGCGAACACCAGCTTGCAAGCAGCCGCCGGGTTTTGGCTTCTACCACCTGGAGTACTTCCAGTCCTGCGGCACTGGATTACAACCTCTACTACAGCACGGTTGGAGCCGCCAGCAGCTTATGGGATTGGCAGGGAAAATCGATTACCGGCTATACGAACTATCGATCGGCTTCGGGCATGGATGCGCACTCGCCCTTTGCCGATCCGCAGTTCCTGAACATTTCCTCCCCGCCACCGAATCTGGACGTGTTGTCCAGCGCTCCGGCGATGAACGCGGGCGCGAATCTGGGCTCATCGGTTGTGGGGCTACTGGACTATTGCGGGGAATTCGCGCGTCAATGCAAACGGACAAATAAACATCGGAGCCTACGAGAAGTAGGCCATGCGCGGAATAAGAAAAACAGGCCAGCAGCGAAAAGCCGGAAAATGGCCAGGCCAAAAAACCACAAAGCCGGGCTGGTTTGCCCGGCTTTCTTTCCCGTGGAACTGGTACGGGCAACTTGGTTCGTCGCCCAGCCCCAGGATCTTGTTTACTTTGCCCTCGGCTCACCCAGCCGGTGTTCCGAGGCCAGCGGTTCGAAGCCTTCTGTGTTTTTTTCTAAGTCTATAAACCGCTGCTATGCCGGGGGCACCCAGCCCGTGCGGCGTGAAATCCTTACATCACCATTGCCAGATTCTCCAGTTCGTGCTGCAGGACCGGCAGAGCGCATCCGGCCATTTCAACCCGGCCGGCCGCATCCAAAGCCGCAGCCTGCGAAACCCCGTACCCCCGCCCCATCAGAAACACTTGCAGGAGCTCGGCCGCCTCCCGAGAATCCATCATGCCGCTCTGCAGCAAGTCGCTCCGTAGCGCCGTTAGTTCTGTCACCGTAAATCTGTCTTTGTCATTCATCATGGCCGTCATCACCTCCGACTCCGACCTATACTCCATAGCCCATTAGACTCATCGGCGGCTATGGAAGTTGCATGCAATCCGATTGCCGCACATGGTCCCAGTGTTCCTATACGGGAAACTAGTGGGTTTAGGTCCGTAAACCCCTGTGAATAATGTAAGTTGCCGGTAGCCCGGCGTGCTCGCGGCCTCGGCGAAGGTCTCGGCGGTGCCTTTTCGGCGTCTCAAAGATTGACACTAAGTGTCGTTATGGGCGGGACGTTTTGAAGCGGCTTTTACCCAAGTCAGGGAATGCCCGGCACCTACAGTGGGACCCGTAGCAGCCAACCCGAGCCTATCCAAGTTGCCTACCCGGTTCACTTCAAGGTGAAATAGACGTCCGGGCGGGAGGTCGAGGGGTAAAGGCAAGCAAAACGAACTGGTCCAACAAGCAAACTGTACTGACACGTTGTGACGATACTACGACACGATGTGACGACACGAGGACACGATGTGGCAACCCGAGACATCCCAGCGCTTGGGGGGAGACCCGACGCCATCCCGCACGCCGTTAGGGCGCTTCGATCGTCGCCTCATCCACCAGCATGATGGGGATATCGTCGCGTACGGGATAGACGCGGTGACACTGCACGCACTTCAGGCTCTCTGGGTTCTCACGATGCTCCAGTTCTTTCTTGCACGCGGGGCAAACCAGAATTTCCAGCAAATCTTTGGCAATCATGACAGCAGCATTGTACGACATAGGTAGCCCGGGGGTTGCCACAGCCGAAGGTGATTTCCGCCCATAAGGGCATGTAGACACCTGATTCCAAGGACTCTACGGGCTAGGCCACTGTACCTAAATCTTATTGTGTTCGCCAGCCCACTGTGAAAACATGAATATTCGTCGACCTTCGCTATGTTCTGCGCAAAAGTGTCCGGCGTGTTTTTGTCCGGTTTAATCACCATGAACAGTGTGGCCACTAGTGTCGTCATCATTCCGGGCGTCGTCTCGGTACTGCTCTTCCTGGTTTTTACTTACCTCCACGAACAGAGCCGCCAACCTTACTTCCGCGCCTGGCAGATGGCGTGGGCTGCGTATTCCTTGCATTATGTGCTGGATGCGTTTTCCTTTTATCGTGCGTCTGCCGCAGCCGCCTTCGCCAGTTCGCTATTTCTAGTGGCCATGGCGTTGTGCATTTTTGTCTCGACGCGACTGATGCGCGGGCCAACTCGGTTTCGCTGGTACGACGCCGCACTGGCTGTGGCAGGAATCGTCTTGGCTTGGCTGAATCTTCGCGGGCACATGGTCGGCGGCGTGTTTCAACCGAACGCAATGCCGGCTATCCGGCTGGGAGTAGGCTTGGCAGCCGTGCTGTTGTATTGTTCCGCGGTTTTTTACATCAACGGACACAAACGCGGGTCGCTGGCGTTCCAGGTACTGGCCGTTTCTCTGGCGCTGTGGGGAGCACTCATGGCGGTGGGACAGCTTCGCAACCCTTGGGTAGAGGCGTTCGGGAGCGCCAGCCGTTTATTTGGACCGGCGCCGCAAATGCTGCTCGGCATCGCCATGGTCATGGTGTTGTTTGAGATGGAGCGCAATGCGGTGCAGGAGAGCACTCTCGCTCTTTCCACGCTCGGGGTGGACCCGCGCCAGCTGTTCTCAGCGGGTGACCTCGTGCCGAGCATGCAGTCCGCGCTCGACCGGCTGACGCGAGCGCTGCCGATGCGGCGGGCCGCAATCTGCATCGCTGACCGCTGGCGCGGACTCTTGCCGTCGGTCCAGCATGGTTTCTCTCCGGAGTTCCTCGAAGCTCTGGAGAAAAGTGGGGCCGGAGAGTACATATCTGATCTAGCCTACCGCCAAGGCGGGCTGCTTACGATCAACAACGTGGCAGAGATGACAGAGCCCTTGCCGGTGGGGTCCAGGGGGGCGTTCGCAGAGTTTAAGAGGGTGCTGGCGGAAGTGGAAATCCGCAACCTGACTGTGGTGAGTTTACAGACGCGCGAGAATAATTTTGGCGTAATCCTGTTTCCCCATGCTGAGCGCAAGGCCTTCGGCTCTTCCGGCCCGCATTTGATGATCGGACTGGCCTTGCAGCTGGGGCTCACGCTGGAAAACTACTTAGTTACGCACGATGCCCATCGTCGGACCAAAGAGTACGCACTGCTGACGCAGATCGGCCAGGCCATAAGTTCGCGGCTGAATCAGGACGAGGTGCTGCGCACCATTCATGCCGAGCTCGGGCAGATTTTCGATACCAGCAACTTTTACATCGCGTTCCAGGAGGGAGACGAAATCCGCTTCGAGCTCGAGGTGGTGGGAAATCGGGTTCTTCCAAAGCGCCGTCGCAAGCTGGAAAATGCCTTCACCGAGTACGTGATTCGCACCGGACAGCCACTTCTAATCCGCTCCGATTTGGAAAAAACGCGGGCGCGGTTGGGGGTTGCTTATGTTCCGGAACATGCCGCCAAATGCATGTGCGCGGTGCCGGTTTTTTTGGAGAACAAACCGGCGGGTTTAATGGCCGCTATGAGCTTGGAACGCGAAAATGTCTTCGAACAGCGCGACCTCGATGTGCTGCTCACCGCCGCCGGACAAGTCTCGGTGGCGGTGGAGAATGCCCGCCTATTCGCTGAAGAAAAACGCCGGTCGAAGCAGTTGGCTTTCCTCAACAACATTTCGCGCATGGCCATCTCCAGCGACGATCCGATGCACATGCTGGGTCAAATTGTGGGAGAAATCCAAAAGAATTTCAGCTTCGACCATATCGGCATTGGTCTATTGGATTACGGAACCAAGGAAATCGAGATCAAGGCCGAAGCTGGGGCCACCGCGCACGCCGTGGGCACACGGATTCCGCTGGGGGTGGGAATTCTCGGGCGCGTCGCGCGTACCGGGGAACGCGCGTTGGTGCAGAATGCGGCAGAAGGCCAACTGGGCGGCATTCTCCAAGAGTCTCGTGCCGTTCTCTGCATTCCGATTACGTACGGCGAAATGCTGCTAGGCGCGCTGAACATCGAAAGCCGAAGTGAGAGCGCTTTCTCCCCACAAGACGTTCTCATCCTCAACACGCTTGCCGACCTTCTGGCCACTGCCTTGCACAACGCCTTCGTTTTCCAGAAACTGCAGCAACAATCGATCACGGATGGCTTAACTGGAATCAAGACGCGGCGCTTCTTCTGGGAGGCGCTGTCGGCAGAGTGGAAGCGCGCTTCGCGTTCGGGACGTCCATTTTCGGTCGTGCTGATCGACTTGGACAAGTTCAAAGAGGTCAACGACACTCTGGGTCATTTCGAAGGTGACCTTGTTCTGGCTCGCGTCGGCCGGCTGCTGGAGCAGAAGTCTCGCCAGTCAAACGTGGTGGCGCGCTACGGCGGCGACGAATTCATTGTGCTTATGCCCGAGACCGGCCGCGACCAGGCGCAAGTACTAGCCGAGCGCTTGCGACAGTGGATTGCCACCGATCCCATGCTCAACGAGCATAAGATCACCGGGAGTTTTGGAGTGGCGACCTTTCCCACCCACGGATTCTCCATCGAGGATATTATTCGCGTCGCTGACGCCGGCATGTATGTCTCCAAACGCTCAGGCGGGAACCTGGTATCAACTGCCGAGGAGTTCGCCGAGGGCGAGGACTCTGCCCGACAGCGCCTGCAAATCTCCGCCTACATTGAGGGTTTCTTGCAGCGCGATCATAATGGCCCTGAGCACCTCGAGGAATTGACCCTTACGCTGCAAAAGCTTTGCGGCGGCGAGGATAACTGCAACCTGCAGTTGTTGAAGGAGTCGATCGAGGTTCTCAGCCGTGCCGCCGAATCACGCGAGCTGCGTACCGCCGGCCACGGTGACTTAGTGGCTCGCTATACGGAGATTATGGCGCGTGCGCTTCGGCTGTCGCCTGATGAAATGACCAACCTGGTGTATGCTGCCCGCGTACACGATGTAGGCAAGATTGTTGTGCCGGAGCGCATTTTGAACAAGCCCGGCCCTCTCACCGACGATGAGTTTTTCCTGGTCCGGATGCACGCCAAAGTCGGAGCCGAAATCGTAGGCATACTTCCGCACAGCAAAGCGATGCGGGAGGCGGTCGAACATCATCACCAGCGAGTGGACGGGTCGGGGTATCCCGATGGGCTGCGCGGGGAGCAGATCCCGTTGTGGGCCCGGATTATTGGGCTGGCGGACGCCTACTCCAATATGCTCATGGAGCAATCCATTTCAGCCGCCCGGACTCCGGAGCAGGCGCTCGACGAGTTGGCCAAGATGAGCGGCACGCGCTTCGACGGAATGCTGGTGCGTTTGCTTCTGCGAGAACTCAAGGCGGAGCGGGCTTCGAGTTTTGGAATATAGAAGCGCCCGGCTCGACCAATGTCACCGGTTTCCACGAGCAGTTTCAATCTTTTCGCATCTGCACTTGCATATGGACAAAAGAAATTGGAAACTGTTTCTCCTATGTCCATTGCTCTCTCCCTTTCTAACAGGGTGGCCCTGATCACCGGCGGTTCGCGCGGCATTGGCGCGGCGACGGTGCGCATGTTCACCGCTGCCGGCGCCAAAGTCGTCTTCAGTTATGAAAAAGCTCAGTCCCAAGCCGAGGCACTACGCCGGCAATGTGGCGAGACTGATTGCCAGGCTGTGGCTTCGAACCTAAGTGGGCCGTCGGCAGGTCGTGGCCTTGTCGCCGAAGTGGTGAAGCGCTTCGGACGGCTCGACATCCTAATTGCCAATCACGGCGTATGGCCTGCTCAGGATAAGGCGATCGATGAAATGCCCGACGAGCAATGGCGATCGACACTTGCCGTCAATCTTGATGGTGTCTTCGGGCTGGTGAAGCATGCAGTTGCGCAAATGAAGACACAGCCTCGGATCGGCGCTGCTGCCGGACACATTGTGCTGATCAGTTCCACCAGCGGCCAACGCGGTGAAGCATTCCATTGCGATTACTCCGCCAGCAAAGGGGCGCTGATCAGCATGGTAAAAAGCCTTTCTACAGAATTGGCCTCAGCCGGAATCTACGTCAATTCGGTTGCACCCGGCTGGGTGGATACGGATATGTCGAGGCCGGCGCTGGATGATCCAGAGAGCGGCGACGAAATTCGAAGTACGATTCCCCTGGGACGAGTGGGGAAACCGGAGGAGATCGCCGCGCCAGCTCTCTTCTTATGCACCGAACACGCCGGCTTCATCACCGGGGAAATCTTCAACGTAAACGGTGGCGCGGTGCTGTGCGGGTAAAATCCGGCAAAAACTTCTCCCGGCTCACACGCGACCGCCGCCTTCTGCATCCAAATCAGGGGTGACCTCGCCGGCGCAGTAAGCGAAGATTCCGCGCGAACGACTACAATTCTCGTTGCTGGCATCGAACCCAATTGGCTGGATGAAACGTCGCCTTCTCCTATTGCTGTCCGTCACCCTGGGCGCGAGCCTAACCATGTCCGTCGTGGCTCAGGAAGTGCCCCCACAGCCGTCTCCCACCTCGACGGCGGCGGGTCCGGCAATAGCGGTGGATCAAGAAAACGTGGGTAAAGCCAAAGCGCTGCTGGATAAGGCAATCCACGCGCTGGGGGGCGAGGCCTATCTCGCAGTGCGCGACCTGCAACAAGAAGGCCGCACTTACAGCTTCCATCACGGCCGGCCCACGAGCAACGGCGTGCAGTTTTGGCGCTTTGTGGCATTCCCCGACAAAGAGCGGATTGAAATCACAAAGCAACGGGACGTCGCCATGCTTTATAACGGCGACAAAGGCTACGAGATTACCTACAAGGGTCCGCATCCGATCGAGCCCAAGGATGTTACGGATTATCTACGGCGGCGTAAGTTCTCCCTCGACGTGGTGCTGCGGAAATGGACCACGGATCCAAAGGTTGCATTGTTTTACGAAGGAAACGCGGTGGCAGCCGAGCAGCCCGCACTACAGGTAACGCTGATCAATGACAAGAACGAGAGCGTCACCCTTTATTTCGATGCTGAGACGAATCTGCCCATAAAAAAAACCTTTACCTGGCGCGACCCGGACGACAAGCAACGAAATCTGGAGGAGGAAATTTACGACAACTATCGTCTCGTCCAGGGCATTATGACGGCCTACGGATTTACGCGTATCTTCAACGGCGACATGGCGGTTCAGCGCTTTCTGCATGCAGCGAAGTACAACCAGGGCCTGAACCCGGCAATGTTCGATCCGAACGCCCGTTACGACCCCAATAAAGAACCCGCCAAACACTGATTCCAGCCCCTGCCGAGCATTTCCCGGAGGATTCTTATCGCTCCGAGCCAGCCTGTGAGCGGGGCTTCAGCTTGCCGTTGTTGAGCTTGGTTCGGCATTGAGATTCCACCACGGACTGTGGCGTTTTTACCACAGACAGTTCTGCGGCTTCGAGAGGTAATCTATTCATTCATACGGACATACACCATTCCATTTTTGGCACGTGAACAGACAATACGCTCTGCTGTTGAATGCGTTGGCGTAGGCTTGCACAGTGGCGCCCCAGTTTCGTTGCGCATACTTCCAGCGTCCCCCGGTACGGGCATCGTTTTTCGCCGTACCGATCTGGAAGGATTTGAGATCGAGGCGGTTAGCCGCAACGTCGCCCGGGTCAGCTACGCCACGAGCCTAATGAAAAAGGGAGTTCTGATCTCTACCACTGAGCACCTGCTCTCTGCATTCATTGGCACCGGCATTGATAACGCGGTCGTTGAACTGGATAACCTGGAGTTGCCGATTTTGGACGGCAGCGCGCGACCGTTCGTGGAGATGATCCAGAAAGCGGGAGTTCGCAAACAACGCCGCCCTCGCAAGTATCTGAAGATTTGCCGCGAGCTGGAACTGCGTGACGGAAACAAATTCATTGCCGTGTATCCCGCGGACTCGTACTCGGTTTCTTACAGCATTAATTTTCCTCATCCCTTAATCGGCAAAGAAACATTTCGCGTCGAGCTTTCCAACGGGAGTTATTTGCGTAATATTGCGGCCGCCCGCACCTTTGGCTCGCGCCAGGACGAGCGAGCCATGCGTGATATGGGCCTCATCCGCGGCGCTTCGCGGGAGAACTGCATCGTCCTTACGCGAGATGGAATTGAGAACGGGCCTTTACGCTTCGCGGATGAGTTTGTGCGGCACAAGGTGTTGGACCTGGTGGGCGATCTGGCACTTTTGGGGAAGCAGATTTTGGGAAATGTTGTGGCCGACCGTGCTGGTCACGCCATGCACACCGCCCTGGTCTCCCGTATTCTGCGGGACAAGACGTTATGGGAGGAAGTTACGCACTCGGAGCGTGAAGGAGCCCCGTACCTGGAAAGCGATACGCAACCCGCGGCTCGGTCTTCAGCCTAATTTCACAAAAATGGTTCTTCTACACACTCTGGCAATGAACGCCGTGAAGTTCAGTCCGCCGGCTCGCAGGGAGGCCCATTCTGGCTGTCGCCTAAGTCGAGTGGACGTTCTTGCAACAGTTTTTTAAGTTCCGCCCGAGTCTTGTCAATGAGGGCAGCGGCAAATCTGCGGGCTGACTCTTGCCGTTCAGCGGACAAATCCTTTACTCGCATGTTGAGCAGAGGGATGTCCTGTTCAAACCAGCGCAGGGTTTTTTGCACGCGGGCAATTCGGAAATCCGCCGGAAGCATGGAGTACCTCACCGACAACTACCCAGATTGCCATGCTTCCGGCGGAACGCAAGTCTCAAACTGAATACCTAGGCGGCACCCGGTTCGCCAGGACAGTAAGTTAAACCCGCTATTGCGTGTTGAATGGATGGGTCGAGGAGAAACGCGCCCGCGGGAAAGAACAGAAGTTTACTGGGTGCTCAGTGAGCTGGGAATGCTCAGCTATTCCGTCAGTCCAGGAAAATTGCTCGCCATCTGAGCGTCCAGCCACTTCTCCAGCGCTTGTTGCGCGCTTTGGGAAACGTTCACAAAGCGAAATCCGACGTGTCCTTGGATATCCGCCCAAGCCACCTCTGCTTCGACCTCAAAGGGCACATTGATCTCCGGCAGCATAAACTTTAGGCGAGGCGTCGCACCTTTGGGTAATGGTTCTCGCAATAGCAGTGCTATGCCACCTTCGCTGAGGTTGGTACTGGAAGCCTTCAATTCCTTGTTGGCGTGGAAAATGCTGACCAGCATCTTCACCGGCTGGCGGTAGTACCGGCGACGCTCGCGAACCATGAAGTTCAACGCTGCATTGAAGCAACGGGATGCATTCAAAGCGCTGATGGGCTTTTGTAGAACAAAATTCGCGCCCATGCCGAATGCCTGTTGAGTCGTTGTCTTTTTGCCGTTGAGGATGGCAAAACTCACGGAACTCCTATTGCTGGGGGTGGCACGCAGGCCTTCCAAGAGCGCCAAGCCGCCCTGTAGATCGTCGCAGTCTACGATCACGGCGTCGAACTTTTCGGAGAGAAGGATTTCGCATCCCGAGCGCGCTTCTCGGCAGATCTCCACCTCGATGGCAAGCTTTTCCAGGGTCGGTCGGAGCACACTCTCCACATCGCGGTCCCCGCTCAGCAGAAGGGATTCTAACGTCATCCCCTGATTGTAGATTCCGGCAAGAGGAAGAGCGTAGTGACATAAGTAACTTCTGCCGTGGCCACGCTCCTCACCGCTACCGAGACCTTTGAGTCGTTCGAGCTAAATACGGCTAGCGAATTTCAGCGCTTCAGTGCAGACCCAATTTTCTGCTGTAAAGTAACCGTGTAAAAATGGACACCGTCGATTCCATGCAGGAAACTGCCTATCTTTCGCTGGGTTCGAACCTCGGTGATCGTGAGGGTCATTTGCGAGATGCGATCTCCCGCCTGGGATCGGAGGGACGCGTGGCAGCAGTCTCGTCCTTCTACGAGACCGAGCCGGTCGAGGTCACCGCTCAGCCCTGGTTCTTGAATTGTGCCATCGCTCTCGAAACTGCGAAGACGCCGGAAGCACTGATGGCGTCCATCCTTCGGATTGAGCAAGGAATGGGTCGCAAGCGCGAACAGAAAAAAGGGCCGCGCACGATTGACATTGACATATTGCTCTTCGGCAATGCTGTCATTGCTACGCCGGAGCTGACCGTACCGCATCCCGCGATGCACCAACGGCGCTTTGTGCTTGAACCTTTGGCGGAGATTCGGCCGGAAGCGTTGCACCCGCAGTTCAATAAAACTGTCCTTGAGCTGCTGCAGGCTCTGCCCCTGGGTCAGGAAGTAAGCAGAAAGATCCAGCCAGGAATTTTCACGGATTGACACGACTCAAGCCATCTCTTGCCACAGCAGCATTTGCCGCTCTGGAGGTTATCCGCTTACCTGCCAATCCGGGCTCCGCTGGTTACGGCATGATTATCCGGCTGGCAGCTGGTTGGGGCGCAACCCATGTTGACTCCCTTTGCGGAAATTGCGCCGCGAGAAAATCCATGAAGGCACGCGACTTGGGCCGCCCTGAGGTTCGGCCGTATGCCATTCGAACCAGAAATACGAGGGCTCTCAGCACGTCGGAATCACGCAAGCTGGAGTAGCCCGCGTGTTTCTGCTCGACCTCGCGATATTGCTTCAACATGCTTTCCACTTCCGACGCGATTGTTTGCTGCGCGATGTTGGTCAACGCTTCTTCGTAGTGCAGTCCTGAGCTAACCAGGCGCTCATAGCTTGTGCACAGGGCCGAAAGGGCAGCGATCAGATCACTGTCATGCATCGTGCGATCGCTCCTGGCGCCCCTGGCCAAGGCGAAGCTCAAACCCATTAGCAAGGGCTCGCGCTCGTACAGAAACTGGTCCGGGATCTCAACTTGCAGAAACAGCGAGGCGGGATCAAACTGGCCCATGGAACGTGGCTTCTCGTGTTCCCGTGCTTGCTGGAGATAGGGACAAGCGCTGGGACAGTCGAGTGTGACCTCGCGCTGTTCGCCGCAACATTGCGCGCAGATGCGCCCATGCACCGCCGGGCAAAAGCGCTTTTCTCTTCGCATCTCGCAGATGGCACAACTCAAAACCCAGACTCCTCTTGGTCATTATGGCATTCAGAACCCAGATGCCGCTTGCGCGAGCACACTACGCTAAAGGCTCATCTCGTTAATTTCTGCTTTCTGACAAGCAGGGAGTGCGTGCAAAAGGGGCCATTTGGGAAGGTTAATTTGCAAAACAGCGCATGAAAAGGCCCTCCTGCGCGTGCTATATTGTCTAGACCCGCATAAAATGGGGTGTTTTCCACAGGGTCGCTGATATAACATAGCGCCCACCGGAATTAAATCAAAAAAATTGTCGAGGAGGAAGTTTATGGCGTCAGGTTTGACCAAGACACAGCTCATCCGGCATCTAGCCGAGAAGACCGAGCTCAACAATAAAACCGCAGCGTTGTTCCTGGAACAGTTGGCTGATACCGCCATCAAAGAAACCAAGAAGAACGGCGTATTCGTGGTTCCCGGCCTGGGCCGGCTGGTGAAGGCGCACCGCAAGGCGCGCGTCGGACGCAATCCGCAGACTGGCGAGCCCATCCAGATTAAGGCTAAGACCGTGGTAAAGTTCCGCGTAGCCAAGGCCGCCAAGGATGCGATCGCTCCCAAGAAATAGCTCTCTCCATTCGAGATCAATTACGAAGGCCGGCTCAGTCCGGCCTTTGATTTTTTGTTGCGTCCGCTTCATCGAGTGCGAGCACCAGCTGCTGAACTCATACGAGGCACACGGGCGATGCTGAATTGGGTGGTGGTTGGAGTCGGCGACATCGCGGTCAGGCGTGTGATTCCAGCGATTCAGGCCGAATCCAGAAGCAACCTGTACGGCGTCGTGACCCGCGATCTGACAAAGGCTGCTCCGTTGAACACGCGGGCTTGGACTAACCTAGGGGAAGCTCTTTCCCAGACGGCAGTCCATGCGGTTTATGTTGCCACCCCGGTTTTTCTGCACGCGCCACATACGATTCAGGCCCTGCGCGCGGGCAAGCACGTGTTATGCGAGAAGCCCATGGCTATGAGCGAGGCTGAAGCGCGCTCCATGTTGCGGACCGCTTCGGAGACGGGAAAAACGCTCGGAGTGGCCTACTACCGCCGCAGCTATCCTAAAGTGCAACGGGCCCAGGAGTTGCTCGACGCGGGCGCGATCGGGACGCCGGTGTTCGCCGAGCTTAGCTGCCATGATTGGTTCGATGGACGGGATAGTAGCCGCGCCTGGTTGGTGGATCCTGTAAAAGCCGGGGGCGGGCCGCTGTTCGATATCGGATCTCATCGCATTGACGTGTTGAACTTCCTTTTCGGCCAGCCGCAGCGGGTGAGCGGACACCTTTCCAACGCGGTGCATCACTACGCCGTGGAAGACAATGCCACCGTAATGATTGATTACCCGGACGGAGTGCGCGGTGTGGTGGATGTACGGTGGCACTCCAGAGTGAAGCGGGACGAATGCCGCATCCGCGGCACGAAAGGCGAAATGGATTTAACGCCTTTGAACGGGCCGGAGCTCGTTTATCCCGGCGGCAGAGGGCATCTTCCACCGCACGTTAATCTGCACTATCCCATGTTGGAGAATTTCGTGGATGCGGTGTTCGGAAAGGTCCCGTTGTTGGCCAGCGGAGCCTCTTCGATCTGGACGGACTGGGTAACGGAGCGGGCGCGCCAGCAACATCGGACTGCCTAGTACTACTACGTTAAGTATCAAGAACCGCGTGGGCGCTTGATCTTCGCCTTACAATATGCGCAGACTCCGGTCCAGGTGATCAGCGAGATATTGAATCTCACGGCGCGTCTGTGGCAGGGTCCACCCAAAGTTTTTTTTCGCCGAAGAGTTTCTAAGGTTAGGAACGCGTGGGCCATCATGACTAGCGTGGTGTAGGCCACAGCCCAATCCGGCAAGTCCGCCGAAGCACCCCAGCAGAACGCTCTCGGTCAGCATCTGCCGGATGAGCCTGGAGCGCGTTGCGCCGAGCGCCATGCGAATGGATGTCTCCGCCTTGGGTTGCCTGCGCCAATGTAGCGAACCTGCTGCTCGCGCGCGGTGCCATGCGATGCGGGCTGGTTCTCGTGCCTTTAGGACGACGACCAACTGGTCGGGTTTGGCATGGCGAAGGTAAGGTTCGACAAACTCATCCCGACGACCTTCGGGGGCATCGCGCACGGGGGGCACCCCATTTCTCGGAACGATTC
>Ga0207646_10001189_pt1 | contig 32786 bp, 35 predicted proteins | sample KBSK5502metaG_FD_184343 | JGI IMG/M metagenome (GOLD analysis project Ga0207646, IMG submission 184343) | Corn, switchgrass and miscanthus rhizosphere microbial communities from Kellogg Biological Station, Michigan, USA - KBS K5-50-2 metaG... | ecosystem: Host-associated > Plants > Roots >... | reverse complement strand
CGGCGCTCCCGGCGTGCGATTCGCCGGCCCCATGCTTGACTGCCGTCGCCCCTGCCTGTAACGTTTCTCGTCCGGCCCCGAGTGCGGCGGCGTAGCTCAGGTGGCAGAGCAGGGGTCTCATAAGCCTGCATGCGACCCAGAACCCCTCGATGAGCCCTCAACTTACCGAGGGGTTTTCTCTATCTCGTTGGCTGGCGATGGCTGGCTTGGGTCTCGTCTTGGCTCCTCGCGGGCACAGTCTTGGGCACACTGTCCGTCCCCCTCGAGCTCCGGGGACCCGCTGGGGGGGGTTCGCCCCAGCGAGCGGGCAGAGCCAGCGCCGGGCTCCCGTCCGGACCGAGGCAACGAAAAAAGAAAAAATCTGGGAGGCGCCGCGGAGCCGCTTGGCGCGGCGATCCAATGGCGAGGCAATGCCGTGGGACAGCCGCCGAAGAAAAGATGGGGGCGCGGGCTACAAGCGGAGCCCACAGAGGCGCTGAGCCAACGAGGCTCAGATCTGTTCCGCCCCCGGGGGACCCGGGCGCCTTAGCGAGTAGGGGACTGCTGCTGCATCGGTTCGCCGGGGGCGGAACTGCCCTTGAGCGACCCACGCGGCAGTGCCGGATCGTTCATGCGCGTGCCCACGATCACGGCGCCAACGAGACCGAGCAGCAGGAGCCCAATCGAGTGCAATCGGCCACATGCATTAGCCCCCCCTCGTGATCGATCCGAGCGTGGCTCCTCACAGCCCCCCGCTGATGGAAGTAGTCATTTTCAGAATGTCGCGGCCAACGTCACGGCCTGGCGCTCCGGGGCGTCGTGGATCCAACATCATTGGCGAAAACGTGACCGCGATCAAACACGGATTCCCCACCGGTTGTCTAGCCCTCACGGCGCGAGGGCGCGCATAGCGGAGCGCGGAGCCGGGTCGTAGATAGTCTGCGCGGCGAGCATGGCCATGAGGACGGTGAGGAAACGTTTGTTTGGTGCCTCCATGGGAGCTTGCTGCTAAAGAACGTCGCTTGCTATTGGGCGAGGTACTGTGATATAGACTTTTTGTTCTTTGCCCGGTAGGAGGCGCCTATCCTGCTTCGAGCGCCCGTTCGCCTCGCGGTATCACGTTGGGGGGTGGTCGTCGGCGATCCTATTCCTTGCTGGATCGTGCAAAGGCGCAGGCACGCACACCGCATAAGAGTGGGGGCACAACTATGAATCTGGGACTGGGCCATCACTCGCTCTTAGTACTACTGTTGATAGGCATCGGCGCGCTCCCACTCGGGTCGGGAGTGGCCAGCGCGGCGCCCTTCACTATCGACTTCAACGCGGTTCCGAGCAGCGGCAATCCCTCTCGCACAACGTTGACCACGGATGGATTTACCTTCACATCAGCCCTTTTCTTCCACACCATTGATTCGCCCGGTCTTTGCGCCTTCGGTGGTTGCGTCAGTAACGGGACTGTCTACATCGCAGTGGATCCACCCCTGGGTTCCCCGATTACGATGACGCGAAGTGCGGGTGGGACCTTCTCGCTCGTCGGCTTCGACGGCGCCAAGTTGTTCAACGATGACGCAGCCGCCGCCAGCGCAGGCTTCCAGAACGGGGTCGATCTCCGGGCTGAAAGTCCGACGAGGATTTTTGACGTAGGGCTTCACGCCCCCGGCTTTGAGTCCTTTGTGGTGGATCCTCGAGTTGGATTTGACAATGTAACGTCGATCACATTCGGGGGTATACCGCCGAATGCGTTATTTTTTAGTTTTGCTCTCGACAACATCGTGGTTGATGTTGTACCAGAGCCCACAGTTGTACCGGAGCCCGCGTCGTTGCTCCTCTTCGCCACGACGGCTGCGGGGCTAGCGCTCGCTAGCTGGACACGGCGCAAGCCAGCCTGGGCATACAAGCCGCTAGTCAATCCAGCTGACGGCGACGGTGTTGTTTGTGCCCCCTCCCCCTAACCTTCACCCTGGACGGGAGGCCACTTTCTATACATTCGATCTGCCAACGACGTGGGCGTCTGGCCAAATTCCGCTCACGTCGGTCACATCTACTGCAATGACTGGCAGCTTAAATACTGTGGGAGCCGAACATGCGTGCACGCTCTAGCCTCCTAGACAATTGGTACGCTATGGCACTCTCGATCATTGCGCTTCTGGTCGCGATGGCACCGTCTCAAGCGCTTGGTCAAGCGTCTGATGCCGCTACGACCGATAGCAATGGGACGACAGTCCTCAGCTCGCTCGGGGTTGCGTTGCCTGTGCAAGCTCTAGATGAAGATACCGGAAAGCCGGTATCTGGACTGGCCGTGGCTGTAGCACAGGATCCTGTCCGGCCAGGCCGGGCCGTTCTCCTTGTTGCCGATGGCTCTCAGCGCTATCCGTTTCAGTTTATTGTTCTGGAGGCACCCTCGCAGGCCCCTCTATCGACCACCAGTTCGAGCGTGGCCGGAAGCCAGTCAGAAGGTGGAGTCACTGTTCCTGTGCGCAGCGGCGGTGAGAGCGTGCTCACTGGAGTAAGGCACGCATTGCAAACAGGCCTGCTGGGGGCTCTTCCTCCGCCACAGCCCAATAGTAACGATTTTATCAATCTCTTCTTCACGGCCGCGCAGGCTCTCACCCGTTCTGACAAGGTCATTCTCCCGCCTCCTCTCTCCGGAGTTCTGCCGTCCCTTGAAGTGTCGGACTCCATGCCCGTCAGCCAGTATCTGGATTCCTTCCGAGCAAAAGTTGCGAACGACATGGCGGAAAATCTTGCGGACTGGCTCCTAAAGGCACCGATCGAAGAGCTACCTATCGAAAATCTCTACGGGGGTATCGGCGACCCGTTGCTCCCTGATCTAGTCCGCCAGGTCGCAACCAGCTTCTATGAGCAAATCGGCGCATCCAGTATTGTCCTGGTTAATGTCAAGTTCGCCGGCATCGCGGTGGACATCCCTGTGCCAATCTTCGACTCGCCACCGGTGAACCCATTCCCTCAAAGTCCCAATCTTCATGTTACGGCACAGACTGCCGATAACTCTCCACTCGCCGGCGGCTCCTTCGAGTTGATCAGCACAGATTCTTTGGGCGTCGCCGTAGCCGGGGTCTTAGACAGCCAGGGTAACGCCGACATTCCCGTACCGGCTGGCAACTACTTAACTCGTGTCGGGTCAAATGGCTTCATACCTCACGTTGATAACGTTCTCGTCTCGCAAACCGGTACTACTACCGAGAGCGCGATTCTCAATCGCTTGGGACACCGTCACTCGTTGTCTTTCCGTTCAGTTTCTCCGGTTGCCTTGATACAAGCACCGGACAAATGGTAGTAAATCCGGGCAGCTTGTTTGCGGAGGGCGGTGCGCCACTCTCGGGCTACACATGGTCGCTCTCAAACCTTTCCGCGTTTCCAGCAGGTACAACCGTTGACGCCCTTACCGGGGTTTTTCACGGAACGGGAGCCGCAATTGTGGTGGGCACTCAGACCTTTAGCATGGACGTCTCTGACGGCACCACAACTGCCTCTGGAACTATGGTCTTCAGCGTTGATACGGCTTCTGGCGGCCTCTGCCCACTCGCAATCTTTCAACAAGCGAGCGCGTCCCTGGTTACGTTACCTGATGCGACGGCGGGATCTGGTTATGGCTCGGACCTTATCGTTGTGGGTGGCACTCCTCCTTACTCGTGGGCTCTGGCCCCGGGCGGTAGTTTCCCGCCCGGTCTTGCGATTGACACGGTCAGAGGGGTCATTCGAGGGACGCCGTTGTCTAGTGCCTCAGGGCAAACATTCAAGTTCTCTATCGTAGTGAGCGACAGTGCCGGGAACACGGCAGCGTGTGTAGGGATAGGAGGCACATGCCCTACGTACCAGATCACTGCGCACTGATGGGGAAGCCGAGCAACCACGGATCAGCTGGGGCACTTCGTGGCTGCGACTGCACTCATTCGCGTCGCGCTCGTGGAGGCGCCAAAGAAGCTCACGCTGGTCATGGCCAGGCCAACCGGACTTGCCGGCGAGCTGGATCGAGGTCGTTGCCGAGTTGGACGTCGAGTGGTCCGGCAGTCGCGGTCAGAAGGGCCGGCGCAGGCTTGATTCGCGGGCGCCAAGGAACGCAGGTCTGCTAGACCCCCGTGCTCCCGCGCGGCCCTTGTATGGCGTTACTTACGGAGTGCTGTGCCCGTGGATGTGCCCGTCAAACTCCCCGTGAAGTGACCCTCATGGCGTCAGACTGCCCCGTACTTGCCCCGAGCTCAACGAAGTCCTGGTGGATCGACAAGCCCTTGCGCAATGGCTCGCCGAGTGTCCGGGGGACACTGGTCGGCGGTCGGACCCCCCCCACTTTCCTTCCATGAGCATCGTCGCTCCGCGCGTCCCCCCGGGCACTATGCCAGGCACGCGGTTCAGCAAGTTCCGAGTCATTTTGTCAATCGCGCCAAAACCTGACTCCGAGGCCTGTCCACGCCGCGACCCGTCGTAGAAAGGAAGGGAGTTGAATCTGCGACCTACTGATTACGAATCCCGATTCGGCCGCACGCACCAGCACACACCTGGACGCATCCCCTTCTGAAACCGAGCCCCCGAGCAATAGCACGGCACGACACGTCGCCATGCGTACGCGTGCGTTGGAACCATGCTGGAACCAGCAATTGACTGGGCCCGGCTGGCCGACTAAGCTCGGTGCACCTGTCCGACCGTTCCCGGTCCGGCTCACTGGGAGACCCCAGCATGCACTGTCCCCGGTGCCATGCGGAGAATGGCGAAGGGCGCCGCTTCTGCGGCGAGTGTGGCTCGTCATTCGCCTCAACATGTCCCTCGTGAGGCTTTCTGAACGAGGGTGGCGAGAAGTTCTGCGGGGGCTGCGGTAGATCACTCACAACATCGACAGCCGTCGCAGAGCGGAAGTTCAGTTCCCCGGAGTTCTACACGCCCAGGCACCTCGCCGAGAAGATTCTTACTTCAACCATGGGAGCGTCCTCGTCCGGGTCGCTGGGAACGAGCTCCTCGTGGGATACCTGGGTCGCGAGCGAGGTCGCGCTCCCTCTCACGCGGGCAGTAACGTCAGCGGGAGTAGGGGTCTTTCGAGTGCGCGCCGAGCCGTTCTGTGCGTTCTGGCGCGTGTGGTGGCTGCACCCCGCGAGAGAGGAGGAGCACTACTTCGAGGTCAAGGAGCGCGATGTCGGAATCGCTCGCGTGCGCACGCGCTACGAGTCGACGCGAACAGACAGCCCGTTCAACGCACGCGCCTGTTCGCACGGAAAAACGTGACAGGCGGTGTCGTCTGCCTCGCGCGAGGCGCGCGGCACTTCCGGAACGCCGACGGGATCACGCGACGCGAGCTGGCACCGGCCGACATTGGACAGGTTCTCATCGAAGACTTCGGGTATCCGGAGGAGGTCGTCGTCCGGCTGCCACCCGACGAGCCCTAACGTGCTCGCACTCGGCGCGCAGTCCGCCTGCGCGCGGGCGATCGGCATTTGACCAACGCGACGACGATATACCGCGAGATGGCTATGACGTAGTGTCTGGAGAAGGCAGAGACGGAGGTGAAGGAGATGGCATGAGATAGCGTTCCGGCCGCCAAGAGACCGTCGACCTACTGATTGCAGGTCAGTGGACGGGTGGTAGTGCCTAACTGCGATCAGTTTTTTGGCTTGTTTCCAGGTCCTGATGCGATGCATTGAGTCGGAAGGTCGAGACAGCTCGGATCGAGCCGGCGGCTCGGCCCGGCGGCGCGCCGTCATGGACGCGCAAATACGACGAAACTCCTGCGGGCACAGTTTGAGACCCCCCCCACTTTTTCTCCATGAGCGCCTGCGCCTCCCGCGCGACGCCGGGCAGGACGCGGGAGTCCCGGGAGCAGGATCGCCGCAGGAGCCGGATCAGAACCAGGCGGTCTCGGCTCCAGGGAGGGCTCCGGGGGCGGCGGCTCGACGACGCTGGGCTCTTTCAGTCCTGGATGCCCGCTGCATGGGGCCGCGTGATGCGAACTGGCGTTAATGTTTCCTATGGGCTATGGGCCGGCACCAGCCCTTATCGCCAGCCGACGAGTGAATGACATATCTGTTCGCCTTTCTTCACAGATCTCTAACCCCTTTCTTTGCCTTGGATTCGTTGTCCTTCTCCGTCTCACGCCCGATCGGAATGCTGAAGAAAGTAATCTGAGCATCTCTCGTAATGACATTCTGAGCATAAAGCAGATTCACTTTTGATCCACTCCACAAAATATGCTCGAGATATTGGTTCGATTGAAATCCAGCCCCGTAGGCTTCGCGTAACACTTCCAGCATTGCCGAACTATTTATAATCCCCTTTGTCCAGATAATCACGGAACTTAGCCGATTCTTATAGAAAAGATAGACGATATTTTCAACCTTAGCTGCACCAATGATGAGGTTTTCTCTGGATCGCTTGTAAACCTTCTCCTCTCCAAAGGATTCAACGAGAATCATATCTTTTTTCGGCGGATCACCAAAGTGCAATTCTCGAAAGCCATTCTTCGCATCGAGGTACGCTAGTGATCCAGGCGCAATTTCACCAGCCGAGAGGACGCCCACTCCCTGGGACGCCCAAAAGACGCATAGCGCAGCCAAGTACATCAGAACTATTCTGGCTTGCATCCTCATGAGACCCCAATCGTTGCTCTTACAAGATCCAACTGGACCCTGAGCCCGAGAGGTTCGGGACCATCCCCACGCCCGGTACGCCCGGCTCCTAGCCGTTCGCTTGCCACGCTGCTCGGCATCCCCGGAGAAGCGGAAGATCTTCATGCACCGGCCGATGCCCTCGCGAAGCTCCCTACACATCGGGGAGTGAGACGGGCAACTCCTATGATTAAACTAAACTAGCGTCCATGGTACGCAGTCGTTACCAGAACTGCTTCTACTATTTTCGCCCGTCTAATCTCCAACCACTGTTCATTCGTCAGTCTGTACTTTCTTAGAATCTCGGCCCTATATCGCAGGGTCAGCGAGTCACTCATCTCATCGCGTTTCCTCAGAATAGGGGCAAGAGCTTTCAAGTCGTAACCGGGAGTCCAGATTGGCGGAACAGGGTGTCGTTTCTCCGCCTGTCTTTCGGCCTGATCCTCTGACTTGACTACCTCCTCCCATATCCGACGCCGCTCAACCTCTGACAAACCGAACTTCGTTTCCGGGGGCTTTCGTAGGGCGACGAGTAACTCCTCTCTCACGTCGATGCTCGGCGTCTGCCCCTCGCCCATTCTCAAGAGCATACCGACCCACCCTGGCTCTTCGGCAGCGTACTCTCTGTTAGAAAAGGCATAGATTGCAACGTGGGTCGGCGTGCGGTGGTACTTGAATCCCGTCGTGCCCAGTTGCTCTTGATACACCTTTGTTAGCAACGCCTCCAGCTCCGCTTTAGAGATATTGAGCGGCACGATGATTCTCAACAGCACTTGCGTCTTCGCCGGTTTGTCTATGACCTCTCGTGCGAAGAGGATATAGTCGCGCCCGTCAGCCGTCCCGTGGCCACCGCTCGTTAGAATCAAGAAAGGCAACACCAGGACACCTACAGCAAGAGACTTCAGCACCTGCGACCTCGGCTGTGGACTCTTACGCTCGGCTACGCACTGACTGCGCGTCGGTGGTGAACTAGAGGTGCCCGTCGAGCGCATTGACGCGGCCGCGAACCTCACATACCAAAGCTAAGAACTCGAGATGTTGAGGCTAACCATTCCAAGCGCCTTGATCACCTTGAGGCTGATGTGCAAATTGCCTTGGGTAGTCGTTGCCTCCCCATCCGCGATGGCGCGCGGCACATTGTCGGTAAGCCAGGTCACGGACTCGTTCCACCCCGGTGCTACCGCCTTCATCAGACCGGCGATGTACACGCTGTTGAGGAGGACCGCCTTCGGGCTATCGTTCGGTATCCCGGCAACAATCGTGGCGCTAGTCAAGTTGGCCGGCGGCCCTATCAGTTCAAGGAGGGCAAGGCCGTCGCGGCTTTTCCCCATGATTCTCGGCTCGCCATCGACGAGCGCCCCTTCCTCGAATCTGAACCCTATTTCAGCCTTCTCGAAAAGACCCTGTACTCGTCCCCTCGAAACACCGATCCCAGGTTTCACCGTCCGGGTCGCTGCTGCGCCTGACAGCGACCTGCTAATGCATCCCACTCCATTCCACGCGGTGCCGTTCGGACACTTATCGGCCGCGGTGGATGTCGTCTCAGGTTTCGTCTCAGGCTCGGATCGAGTCATAGTGGCGGCAGGCACATCGCGGTTAGAACGCTCCGAAGTCGACCTTGGCTGCACCATAAGCCGACCGACTAGTGCAACGAAGACCACACCAACAACCACCGCAGCAAGAACAAGACCTACTGTCTTAGCAGCGTTCGCCTTTCGTTTCGGCCTCGAATTTCTCGACCGCGTTGCGGCTTTCGCACCTGGAAGTGCATCAATTTGCCGACCACACTTGTGGCAAAAAAGACTGCTAGGCGGATTGATGTGTCCACATGCACAGGGGCTACCTTTCAGCCGGTGCCCGCAAGCGTTACAAAATCGAGCTTCGGGAGGATTCCAGCGCCGACAGTGTGGACAATCCAACGAGCTCCTGATCGTGCGTCCAGGAGGCGTCAAGTTTATGCAAGAACGCATAAAACCTCAGCATCTTCGCAACTAGGTCGAAGAGAGTGGCGGGAGCGTACTGATCGCTCGTAGCTGTGTCAAGCGATTTTCGTGTGCCAACGAAACTGATCCGGTGCCTGTCCCCTCGCGACGCGTCAGGCAGCTCGTCTCCCGCCCTAGGATTTCGTTGGACACCTCATTGGGGGAGCATGATGCTTCTCCAAGGAGGTGGGCATGAGCAGACGCAAGCGAGACCGGAAGTCCATGGGCGGCGCCGCGGCGGCGAGCGGGGCAGCTGAGAGCGGGCGGGAGCCGGGGCGCTTCTCAGCGCGCCGGAAGACCGAGACGATCTTGCGCCTGCTGCGCGGGGAGTCACTGGACAGTCTGGCGCGCGAGCTCGGAGTGACCGCCGCCACCCTGGCGCAGTGGCGAGAGGCGTTCCTCGCAGGGGGCCAAACCGCATTGAAGAGCCGATTGGCCGACGAGCGCGACGACGAGATCCAGCGGCTCCGGGCCAAGGTCGGCGAGATCACGATGAACAACGAGCTGCTGCTCTATCTCCGTATCCCCCAAAATCCCGAGAGACCTCCTGGCTATGTGCGAATCGTTCGCACGCGAGGATCGAGCCGGTCATGTAGCTCGGCTACGATCGTGCGGCACGACCCACGGACAGAATTGAGATCTTCATCTTCGGAGCCGCCGCTCCACCGGTGGCCGGGTGCCGCGCATGGCGCGTGATCGAGGATCTGATAGGCTACATGCAGCGACTGAGCGGCCTCGGGTTCACGAGCTGAGAGGAGGCGCGATGGCACGAGAAGCAGCGGGCATGAGCGGCTTCGACTTCAGCAACGCCATGGTGGTCGTCACGGGGGCCGGCGCCGGCATCGGCCAGGGCATCGCCCAGGCATTTTACGCTGCCGGTGGCCGGGTGGCGCTGGGCGACCTGCGCAAGGAAGCGGTGGAGCGTGCGGCGGCCGGGCTGGGCGGCGAGCGGACCTTCGCCTGCGCCGTTGACGTGCGGGACGAGAAATCGGTGCAGGCTTTCTTCGCGGCGGCGGAGCGGGCGCTGGGGCCCGTCACGGTCGCCGTGGCCAACGCCGGCATCTATCCGAATTGCCCGGTGCTCGACATGACCGTCGAGGAATGGGACCGCGTGATGGAAACCAACATGCGCGGGGTGTTCCTCACGTGCCGGGCGGCGGCGCGGAGTATGAAAGCCGGCGCACGCGCCGGCAAGATCATCACGATCTCCTCCGGCGCCTACGCCAGCGGCCGGGTCGGCGCCTCGCACTACTGCGCCTCGAAGGCCGGCGTCGTGATGTTCACGCGCGTGCTAGCGATGGAGCTGGCAGAGCAGCGCATCAACGTGAACTGCATTGCTCCCGGCTACATCAAGGTGGATAGCGGGACGTCGCTGCCGACTTCCGATTTCGAGGCTGCCCTCATCAAGAACACCCCGTGGGGGCGGTTGGGCACGCCGGCGGACATCGCGCCGGCCGCGCTGTTCCTGGCCTCACCGGCGGCCGACTACGTGACCGGCGAGGTGCTCGCCGTCAACGGCGGGGCCTTTGCCGGGCGAATGTACCTGCCCCTCAGCACCCCGAAGGCGCGCTGAGTTACCATCAACCGGGTGTCCACGAAATCGGGCGCGGTACACTCGTCGCATCCATCGCCCACATCTGAGCTGACCACCGTGTTGCCGAGCGAGACCTCGGAGAGCCCTTCGATGAGGTCCTTCAGGATCTCGACGGTGAGCGTTTCGCGGTTGTCCCAGTCGGTGACGCCGAAGACGCCGTAGAGGGTGTCGGGGTTGGCGCGCTCGCTCTCCCGCATGGCATGCGAGAGAGCGGCGCCGATGTTGGCCGGTGTCTCGCGGACGTCGCGCCAGTGGCAGCTGTCGGGCACCTTGAAGCGATGGGCCTCGGGGAAGTCGACGGGGTCCACGTCACCGAAGAGCTTGCCGGCTTCGGTCGTCTCCTCGTCCCAGACATCGCACATGCGCTTAAAGAAGAGCAGCGGAAGGATGTACGCCTTCCAGTCCGTGCGGTCGACGGCACTGCCACGCAGGATCTCGGCGCAGTTCCAGAGATGGGATTTGAGATCGTGCAGGGTGGGGAGCATCTCAGGCCGCAGCCAGACTCACACGGCGCGCACTGGGTCCCGCCTCAGTCGAATCCGACCGAGTGTGGGACGGACTTGGTAGGAGCGGCGGTCTGGGGCGCGGGTTTGGCGCCTATCCCGTATCACTTTTTCACTGTTACACAGAACCACTATACAGCCCACACTGTTTACCGCGTGATTCTCACCGCGGGGATGAACACCCGGATCAAGGTGGTCACCACCCGCGCCTTCTACCGCAAGAGGCGACAGCTTCTGCTCAGCCGCAGGCTTAAACATCTGCCACTGGTGTCGGGGCCGAGTCTTGACGCTGGGCACTCAAATCTGGAAGAAGCAATGCTCGGAGGCGTTCCGACTCGTCAATAGCGACGACGTGGAAGTCGGGACCCAGCTCGGCTGAGAGAAACGCTACCTGCTCGCCTGAGAACTTCTCGTTCCCGCACATCAGGATGATCCGAACCCCGCGCGTCTGGGTGCAGTGGCGACGAACGTGCGAAAGAAGGTAGAGTGCTTCCTGGCCCTTGCGCCCGCGCGAATTGGCAGTACTCACGGCTGTAACACCGAAGTTCTTCGCCTCGATGACGACCGGAGGCCGCTCGCGAAGGGCGGGTAGCCAGAAGTCAATCGTAAAGCGGGAGCGGAACGAGGTAACGATCGAGTGGGCGCGACGGTACTGAACGCCCCAAAGCTGCAAGAGCTTCTCCACCTGATCCTCAAGATCCTTGCCGATCTGGTGCGACGCCGGCTTCGTTTGAGCAGGACGAGGTGCCATGGGGTTCCCTGATGCCTAACGCAAACTGTAGCGCGAAGTTGGACGGTACATTCGGCGTTCAGCGACTTCGCTCTGGAGGGGATTGTCTGTAGATCTGAAGAAGTGACCCCACAAGTTCGGCCTTCGCCTTGTCTCGAACCGCATCATGCCGCGCTCCTGTGTCGCGAAAGCGGACGCGACGATACGCGGCCGCCCTCATCGTCGTCAAGCTGGTTTTTGCAGGGCAGGAGGATCGATCACACCACCGAAAGGCTGAACAGCGATGCAAAGGCAGGTATCCTGGCTCCATGCTCGGGGGAGGAGGTGCTGGGCGATCGAGACGCTTCCGCAAGTAGACGATGCTCGCATCCCCGGGGACGCGACGACCAGCGTCCGGCCTGTTGCAGCATCCCCGCTTCGCCCAGCCGATCTGGAGCTTATCAACGCTTGGGGAGATCGCCTCCGAGTGGAGGGCTATGCCGAATCGTCCATTGATAGGGCCACCAAGCGGCTCCGGAGCTTTGCGCGACGCCTGCCCAACGGGCTCCTCAAGGCGACCAGGAGAGACGTAGTCGCGTTCTATGAGGAGCGGGAGGCTGTTGCTCGGCAGAAGCAAGCGGCTCAGGAGGAGGCCCTTGGTCTGAGAGCCGTCCATGTGGTCTACCTTCGTCATCCTGGTTGGGGTAGCTTCGTGGCCTGCGTCGGGCAGTTCTACACCTGGACAGGGCGCCAGGGACTCATTTCTCCGGCGATGAATCCGCTATTGGGGATTCGGCGGTATCCCACGGTCCGGACAGATGTCGCGGTTAGACCTGAATGGTACTGCCGGATGCTCCATGATTCCTCTCTTAACAATCGGGAAGCCGCCTTGCTATGGCTCTTGGGTCATGGGCTGACGCCTGGCGAAGTGTTGCGCCTGACGCCCCGAGACGTCGATCTGGAGGCGCGAGAGGTTCATCTCAGAGGTGTTCGGCGCGCCCGCGTGGTCCCGCTCAGCGACCGCGCGGTCGCTCGGCTCAGGCCGTGGGTCATGCACAAGCAGTGGCTAGGTTGCCGCTGGCTTTTCCCCTCAGGGCACGGACGCCCTCTCAGCGACCGTACCGTTCGAGACATCGTACAGCGGGTGGCTAGACGGGTGTTTCGTGGTCCGTCCGAGGCAAACATCCGCCGCGGCATCCATCCATTGGGCTTCCGCCACACATTTGTCGTCTTGGCGTTGCGTCGTCGGCTCGCCGCGGACTGCTTAATGGGCCTGACGGGAATCAACCGGGCCAAATTGCTGACTACTTACCTGAACCAGACAGCTTCTCCTGAGAGACTGCGGGCGGAATTTCGACGCCTTGTAAATGGCTGTCAGAATTGGATTTAGCAACACCCGAACGGTAAGAGACATCCGTTTGGGCGTCCTAGAGGCGCGCATCCGCCGTCCAGGAATTACCCCGGCACCTCGTGGCGCTCAATCATCATCGTGGCACGGGGCGCCGTCTTCAGGGGCCGGATCGTGGCCTCGTTCCTCCGGACCAATGTTGCGCTGATCGCCGTTGTCAGGATGAGAGCGTGGCCTCGGGTTTGGGGCTAAGACCGGGTGCTGTCGCCTTTCCTTCGACTCCGGTAGCCGGACGACGAGGCGCGTGAGCGGCATGAGTCCGAACAGTGCCGCTGTCCGGCGCGAGTTTTCAAGAACCACTGCCCGCAGCGAAAAGGCCTCGCTCGTGCTTGGCCGGCCAGAGCGGGTGCCAGCACCTCGCACTGGCGGAGCTGGCGGCGAAAGCGTATCTCTAGGCTCCGGAAATGTCGGAGCGCGAGAACAGCCCACCGGTGCCGGCAAGCCAGGGCGGACTCCCCGTTGAGCCCCTCAGCCTCGAGTTCGGAAATGTCCTCCCCTGAGGTCGTCCGCCTCAGAGCGGCGGCCAGGGCATTCTGCGCGGCCTCTAACTCCCCCAGGCTTGGCATGTCGATCCTTGCGGGGGTCCGACACAGCCTCGTTTGACCACTGGGCATGCGGATACGCACCAGGCGGCTCGGCGCGAGCAGGCGGGGACCGCGCCCGGTGGGGAAAAACGCGAACGCTGCCAACTCAAGACGCCGTGGCCTCTCTGCGCGCTGATCGGCAGACTTCATGTCTACTCCGACGGGGCTTTGTGCGAAGCGAAGAGCCCACTGGAACCGGGCCACGGGCGTCCGGCCCAGCCGCCTGCGCGTGAAGAGCCCCTCCTCCCACCTCGCCGCGAACCCGTCACGCTCGCTGCGCGACAACCGGCCCATTGGGTTCTCCCTCGTCCTCTGCCCCCGAGCCAGCGCCGTTGCCGGGAACCAGCGGTTATTGCGGTCACCTCCCTCGACGGCCCGGAAGCGACTCTGACATGGTTAGGGCCATGGACGCAAACATCCTGAAACAGCTACGGCGAGAACGGGGCTGGAGTCAGGCGGAGCTGGCGCGGCAGTCGGGTCTGCACTTCACGACGATCAGCATGGCCGAGAATCGAGGCTACCAGCCTGGGCCGCGTCAAATGGCCAAGCTCGCGGCGGCGTTCGGGGTGAGCCCCGATGTGCTGACCGGCGGCGAGCCGGACGTCGAGCGCGAGCATGGTACGCCTCAGCAGGCTCAGTTCCGCGAAGGCGACGAACCCGCCCGAGTGGCCCAGACGAGCACCGGAGGGCGGCCATGACACCGCGGGCCGCGGGGACGCCGAGGCCCGAGGAGGCAGCGCGGTGATCGCTCTTCCGCAAGACCTGACCGTTGTCCGTCGTGCTGACGCCTTGCGGCGCGCTCGCGCCATTCTCGAGGCAGACGGCCAGCTGTGGCCGTCGTTCGAGGCGCAGGCGCGCAGGATCGAGGCGGCCCAGGAAAACCTTGAGCGTACCTTCGGAAGGGAGTGCGAGCGGCAGCGGTGAGCGAGCGGCACGTGCGTCACTTACTCACGGAACGAATCCCGCCCCATAGCTTGGAGACTGAACGGGCTGTCCTGGGGGCCGCTCTCTTGGAGCGGGAGAGCCTGCTTCGGGTCGTCGAGCTCATGCGGGCGGTGGACTTCTACAAGGAAGGTCACCGGAAGATCTTCGGTGCCATGGTCGGCCTCGTCAAGCGGAACGAACCAGTGGACCTCCTAACGTTGAAGGAGGAGCTCACGCGGCGGGGCGAACTGGAGGAGGCCGGCGGCGTGGAAACGCTGGCGGGGATGGTGGAGGAAGCCTCGACGGCGGTGCACGTCGCCGCATACGCAGCCATCCTGCAAGAACACGCTGACAAACGGGGGCTGATCCAGCTCGGCACCCAACTCATCGATGACGGCTACAACGGCGCCACAGCGCCGACGTTGATCGCTACCGCGACCACCCGGCTTGAGGCGATCGCTCGGCCGATGCGGCGCGGTGGCGATCCCGCTCGCTCCACCAATGGTTTCAGAGGCCTCGACGAGATTCTCGCCCTCCCGCTGCCGCCACTCGGGTTCCTCGTCGAGGGGCTGCTCGTCGAAGAGGGCGCGGGGTTCGTCGCCGGTGAGGAGAAGACGGGCAAGACCCTGTTTGTCGAGCACCTGCTTCTCTGCCTCGCGCTCGGCCTACCGGTCGGGGGCCGCTTCGCTGTCCCAATGCCCGTACCTGTCGCCTTTGTAGAGGAGGAAGACAGCGTGCGCCGTACCCGCGGCCGATTCGGTCGAATGCTAGTCGGTCTTGGCCTTGACCCCGAAGATCCCGCGCTGCTCGCGCAGCTCCGCGAGCGCTGCCGCATCTCCGTCTGGTCCGGCATCGACTTCGACCGCGACGAGTGGTGGCACCGCTTTGCTGACGAGTTCGAGGCCCGGCCCCCGAAGCTGGTCGTTTTCGATCCGCTCTCCAAGCTCACGAGTCGTGACCTGAGGAAGGCCGAAGAGGTCCGGCCTATCCTCAATCGGCTCGACGATCTCCGCCGCCGGTTCGGCTTCGCTGTCCTCCTCGTCCACCACTATCGCAAGGGCCAGGGCGAACGGCTCGGCCGTGGCTCCCAGGAGATGTTTGGCAGTTTCGTCCTCGGGGCTTGGACTGAGCAGTCGCTCTTCATCGAGCCGGAGGATCGCACCGGGAAGCTCCTCTGCCTCTCCCTCCAATCCAAAGACGTGAAACTGAACGCACCCCTCCGCCTAGTGATCACGGAAAGCGACACCGCCATGACCGTGACGCTCGACGACCTCCCGACGGCCGCGGGGACCGCCGAGCGCGTCTGGGAGGCGATCGGCACTGCCACCCCGTCCGAGCCTTACAAGGGGTCCCGCGGTGTCGGCATCGCCAACCTCGTGATGGCGCTGAAGCTCAGCGACAAGACCATCCGCGTCGCCGTTCAGGAGCTACTTGGTCAGCGCCGAATCTTAGAAGTCGGCACCACTTCCAAGCAAGCCAAGCTCTATGCGCGAAGCGACTAACGGCCGCGGACTTGCCGGTTGGAAGCATCCCCGACTACCAACCACGGCAAGCTACCCAATCGTCGGGTACAGACCGGTTGGTTGGAAGTGCTTTTCCCCCTATAGGGGGGAAAGCGGACTTCCTACCAACCATGCCCGGGGCCTTAGGTACCTGTCGTCGTGCCTCGCCGACCGAAGAGCAGAAGGCCCGCTGAGGACTGCGCCTGACCGAACGGAGGCCCCCCGGCGTCCGCCCGGGGTCGCCAGCCGGCGAGAGCGATGACACCTGACCTGCCCCTCGCGGCTGCCCAAGGCCGACTCGGGAGGCCCGGTCGGCCCAGGACGAGGACAACTCCGAATCCCGGGCTAACCCCGGGCATAGAGACCACTGACCGTGCGAATGGCGGGGGGAGGAGGCAAGTAGAATCTATCCGGAGCGGTGTTCTCTGCGCGCCGCGACGGCTTCTCGGTGTCGAAGCAACAGCGGCCTATCTTGGAGTAAGCCCGTGGACGGTGAGGGACCTCGAGGCGAACGGCACGCTCGGGCGGGTCAGCATTCCTCTCCCTGGCGGCCGGGAATTGCGGAAGCTCCTCTTCGACCGCGCGGACCTAGACAGGCTCGTGGAGGCGTGGAAGCAGGGATGAGCCCGGTGCCTAGTCCGGGCCTGACGGATGAGCAGCGGTCATCATCATGCGGAGCCCTTCCCACGTCCAGAAGTATCGCCAGAAGCCGCACGTGCGCTCTCCATGCGGCCTGGGGTAGACTCCCGCCAGTCTGTTTGCCCCCTGCGAGAGGCCACTTCGCCGGCGCCAGCAAGCTTGCTCCGACAAGTGCCGGGCGGCCCTGAGCCGGCGGAGGCGGGCGGAAGCCCAGACGCAGCGGGATGCGGCGCTCCTGGCCGCGCTGGATCAGGCGGAGGCGCGCCACCAGCAGCAGGCCGAGGCGCTCCAGGCCCTCCGGCGGGAAGTCACAGAGGCCGGTCATGATCTACCGGATCGCATGGTGGACGGGGATCGCCGCAGGCCTTGCCGGGGTCCTGGCGGCGTACTACGCTCGCTGGCCCGAGGCCGTCGGGCTCGGCCTGCTGGCCATCGTCTGCGCCGTCATCGTCTGGAACCCGCAGAAGTGAGGCCGAAGATTTCTTCGGGCCGACCTCGAGGCCCTGCTCCGGCGGCTGGATCAACCCAGTTGACAGAGAGGTAAGGGATATTTACCCTATGAGCAAGAGGGTATCACTCAGGACCATGGTGAAGCGGCGACGGACGGAGCTGGGAATGACGCAGGCGGCCCTGGCCCAGAAGGTCGGGGTCACGAAGCAGTACATCACCATGTTGGAGCGCGGAAAGCATCGTACCCCGTCGCTGCCTACGCTGCGCAAGCTCGCCAAGGCCCTCGGCGTGCCGGTGACGGAGCTGCTCGGATGAACGTCTTGGACGTACTCCTCGGCTTCAACTGGATGACCATCGCCACAGTTGCGACCGCCATCTTCGCCGCCGTCGCAGCGGTGGGTGCCGTGTGCGCGGCTCGAGCGACCAGAACGGCCGCCGAGGCTCAGATTCTGCTGGATCTGCTAAAAGACTATGCGACGCAAGACATGTCCGATGCCTTGCGCACGTTGCGGGGCTGGTACGCGAAGGACAGGAAAGGGTTTGCTGCTAGGTGGAAGGCCGATCTTACGGATCGGATACCAGTCGCTATAGCCGTTGATCACGCTCGCCGCCGTGTCACGTCGTACTTTCTGAATGTCGACCGGTTGCACAGGGCGAAGCTCATCTCAAGAGACACCTGGCGGGCCGCGGTAGACAAGGACGGACTGGCGGTCCTCCTTGTCGTGGGGCAGGAACTCGAGCGCCGCTTGAATCCGAAGGTCGATCTCAGCTTTGTGGAGCGGCTCAGGAAGCTATGCCCAGAACGGACGGAGCTGTTCGAGGAGATCCCGACGGGCGAGATGGAAACACTCAAGTAGCAAGCAAGACGCCCCCGGCGCTCGCACGCCGAGGGCGCGACCACAGGAGGAACGAATGAACGATCTATCGTCGGACGCCGGAGCGCGTGCGCTATGTGGTGGGCGTCATCGAACCCATGGCGGAGGTGGAGTCATGACGCCCGGCCACCGCCCCTCCTGGCGCTACCCATTCCCGGACGGCCTGGCCCTCTGCGTGGGCTGCTGGCGGCCGATCTCGCGGCGGGTGCGATGACTGTGCGCGAGCAGGAGACGTTGCTCCATGCGCTCGATCTGTGGCGTAAGGCCGTGGGAGAGATGATCTGGGAGGCTCGAGCCGAGGCGGCGCTTTGCCTTACTCATTGTGAGGGACGACGAGCTCGAGGAGCTCCGGCGCCGCATCCAGCGGGGAGAGATCCAGTGATCACCGCCGTCTACGCGCACGTCACGCCGCGCAAGGAGCGGGAGCGGCTGGCGGAGTTCCTGAAGTAGATGGAGGGACCAACGAGCGCGTCCGAGACCGTCAGGCATGCTCAACGCGTCGCCGCCATGCTGGACGAATTCATCGGCCTCCTGTTCATCGCACGCACGACGGGCGCTCTGTGGGGAGTGCTCGGCCACAAGCATCCGACCGCGGCGGCGCACGCCCTACTGATGAGCGAAGGATCCATCTTGATCACGCTGCGACGCTTCGACGATCTTTGGCGGCATCACGTGAAAACGCTGCTCGACCCGACGGACCTAGGATTCGAGGCCGGCCTGTGGTTAGTGGAGGAGATTGAACGGCGCAACCTGCGCAAGACCGCGAGCAAGCTATTCGCCCATTACGCAGCCGACAAGTCTGATCTGCCGCTTTCGTACGAGGAGGTCTCTGAGCTGCTACAGAGCAACGGGTGGGTCACCGAACAGGAGGTTCTTGAATGGGCGGGGCAGGCGATGTGGAAGATCGGGTCGGTCTGGGCCGGGATTCGGGCGAAATACTCGGTGCCGGGCTCGGAGCCGAAGCAGTGGATGCTGGATGCAATGGACGGCATGCAATGGGTGGTCGACCGGATTGCGGAGCGGTACAGCCCGCCGCCGTCGGCTTCGTGATCCAAGGTCTACAGAAGAGAGTCCGATGATCGCCGCCGCCTACGCCCGCAAGAGTACGGATCCGGAGTAGGGGAGGGGAGACATGGGGCAGCTTTACCAACGTGGTCGCATCTGGTGGGTGAAGTACTACGTCAACGGCCGGCCGGTGCGCGAGAGCACGGGGACGGAGAGGGAGAAGGAAGCCGAGCGGTTTCTCAAGACACGCGAGGGGCGTGCCGCGGCCGGCATGCCGATGCTGCCGCGCGTCGACCGCATCCGCTACGACGAGATCGCTACCGACCTCCGCGAGCATTACCGGACCACCGGCAGCCGCGACCTGGTCGAGGCCGAGAAGCGTCTCAAGCACCTGGACGGGTTCTTCTGCGGGATGCGGGTCGCGGGCATCGGGGGCGCCGATGCGACCGCATATGTCGCGCAGCGCCAGCGACAGGAGGCCGCCAATGGCACCGTCAACCGCGAGCTGGCTGTGCTCATGAAGATGCTGCGCCTGGCCTACGAGAACCGGAAGCTGCTCCGGCTGCCGGTGATCCGCAAGCTGAAGGAGGCGGCGCCCAGGGAGGGCTTCTTCGAGAAGGACGCCTTCCTCGCGGTGCGGAAGCACCTGGCCGAGGATCTCCAGGTGGCCGTGGCGCTGGCCTACGGGCTTGGGTGGCGCATGCAGAGCGAGGTGCTTTCGCTCGAACGCCGGCAACTCGATCTCGAGGCCGGCACCCTGCGTTTGGAGCCCGGCACGACGAAGAACGACGAGGGGAGAGAGATCTACCTGACGCCTGAGCTCAAGGTTGCGCTGGCGGCCCAGGTGGCCCGGGTCGAGGCGTTACAGCGGCGACTTGGCCGGATCATCCCGTGGCTTTTCCCGAACCTCCGCGGGGCCAAGCAGGCGAACGTCGGGCGCAAGCGCGTGCCCGTGCTCGGCGAGCGTCGGGGCGACTTCCGCAAGGCCTGGACCACGGCCTGTCGCAAGGCCGGCTGCCCGGGGATGCTGCGTCACGACTTCCGCCGCACCGCCGTGCGGAACATGGTGAACGCCGGCGTGCCCGAGCGGGTGGCGATGCAGGTGACCGGGCACCGGACGCGCTCGGTCTTCGATCGCTACCATATCGTGAGCCCGGCAGATCTAAAGGATGTCGCGCGGCGCATGACGGGCACAATTCCGGGCACAGTAGGATAGCCGTGGTAGAATCCGTCGCTGCAACTGCGTGAAGTTCCTACCAAGGCGGCGTAGCTCAGGTGGCAGAGCAGGGGTCTCATAAGCCCCGTGTCGGAGGTTCGAGTCCTCCCGCCGCCACCACAACACCGCACAACAATCCCACCTACGGCTTGCGGTTCAACGAGCGCTCTCGCTCCTCCCATTGCTCGCGGACTCGGCGCTGCTGCCGGCGCTGCGAGACGGTGTGGACGACGCCGTAGAGAATGCCGAACACCACGACGCCGGCGCCGAGGAGGATGGCCGTCATTGGCCGCTGGCTCCGAGTCCGGAGATCACAATTCGATCGTATCGCGGCGGGTAAGTTGTCGCCAAATAAGCCCGGGCGGTTGAAGTCGGCCCGACCCTCCGCTAGACTGTTCCCCCGTGACCCCTACCGGCGGCCGGCCCCTCGCGTGGTTCTCCGTCCTCGACCTCCCTACCGTCCGCTCCGGGCCCACCTGCACCAAGGTCCTGGCCGATTTCGGGGCCGACGTGGTCGGGTGGAGCGGCCGGGCGGGGAGGGACGCGCCCGCGGGCTCGTGATCGAGCAACACAAGGGAGAGACCAAATGAGCGACTACATCCTGGTGGAACAGGACGGGCCCATCGCGACCGTCGTGTTCAACCGGCCGAAGATGCGCAACGCCATCAGCCTGGCCATGTGGTCGGAGATCGCCATGGTGACCGAGCGCCTGTCCAAGGACGACTCGGTGCGCGCCATCGTCTACCGGGGCGCGGGCACCGGCGCCTTCGCCTCGGGCGCGGACATCTCCGAGTTCCAGGAGAACCGCAAGGACACCGCTACCGCGCTCAACTACAACAAGCAGACCGAGGCTGCCTACTCGTCGATTCGCGTGTGCCCGAAGCCCACGGTCGCCATGGTGTTCGGCTACTGCATGGGTGGGGCCATGGCGCTCGCGATGGCCGCCGACCTGCGCTTCGCGGCCGCCGGCTCCAAGTTCGGCATCCCGGCCGCGCGGCTCAGCATCATCTACGGGCTCGATCCGGTACACCAGCTCGTGGACCTGGTGGGTCCGGCCTACGCCAAGGACATCCTCTACTCGGCTCGCACGGTGGAAGCCGAGGAGGCCCTTCGCATCGGCTTCATCCAGCGCCTCGTCCCGGCCGCGGAGCTCGAGTCGGTCACCTACGACTATCTGAAGAAGGTGGCCGCCAACGCGCCCCTGTCGGTGCGGGGGACCAAGGCCCAGGTCCAGGCCATCTTCGAAGGCATCACGGAGGCTCACCGCGAGAACCTCCGGTCCCTGGGCATCGCCACCTTCGACAGCGGGGACTACAAGGAAGGCACGCGGGCCTTCCTCGAGAAGCGGGCGCCCCGGTTCCAGGGGCGGTAGCCTCTGCGCATCACGGTTCTCTCCTCTACTCCTCTCAATCCGCTGGAGGGGAGCGGGACCTTCGTCGGCATCGCGGGGCTGGCGCAGGGTCTCGCCCAGCTCGGGCACCAGGTCGCGCTGCGCCCGCTCGGCCACCGGACCGGCTTCCACACCCTGGATCGCTGGCTCTACAACGTGGGGGTGGTCCTGCGCCCGCCGCGCGACACGGATCTGGTGCTGGGCGTCGATCTCGACGGGTTCATGTGGGCCCGCCGGCGCGCGCTCCCGTTCGTGGCCAGCTTGAAGGGCATCATCGCCGACGAGCTCCAGAACGAGCGCGGTAGCGTGCGCGCCCTGCTCGGGGTGCAGGCGCGCTGGGAGCGGCGCAATGTGGAGCGCGCGGACCTCGTCATGGTCACGAGCCGCTACTCCGCCGGGGTGGCGCAGCGGGAATACGGGGTTGCTCCCGAGCGGCTGGCGGTGGTGCCGGAGCCGATCGATCTCGAGGTCTGGGACGATCAGTTCTGGCGCGCCCCGCGCCGTGCGCGGACCGGGCCGGTGGTGCTCTGTGTCGCCCGCATGTATCCGCGGAAGCGGCTCCACGATCTGCTGCGGGCGACGGCCATCCTCCGCGGCCGGGTGCCCGGGATCCAGGTCCGCATCGTCGGGCGCGGGCCCGAGTGGATGGCGCTCGGTCGGCTGCACGCCGAGCTCGGCCTCGCCGACTCGGTGGTGCTGCTGGGCGATCTGCCTCGGGAGCGGCTGGCCGAGGAGTACGTCAACGCGACTGCGTTCTGCCTGCCTTCCGTGCAGGAGGGTTTCGGCATCGTCTTTCTGGAGGCGATGGCCGCGGAGCTGCCGGTGGTGGCCTGTCGCATCGCCGCGGTCCCCGAGGTGGTGCAGGATGGCGTCACCGGGGTCCTGGTCGCGCCGCGCGACCCGGGCGCCCTCGCGGAGGGCCTGGAGCGATTGATCGCGGAGCCGGCGCGAGCCAAGGGCCTGGGGCAGGAGGGGCGCCGGCGCGCGCTCGCCTTCTCCCCGCGCCACGTCGCGGAGCGCTTCCTGAGCGCGGTACACTCGGCACATGATCGCCCGGGGCAGCGGGCGCGAGGAGGCTGAGCCGCATGGTGTACGCCACCCGGAAATTCACGTTCTCGGCGGGCCACCGCTACTGGCAGCCGGAATGGAGCGCGGAGGAGAACGCGCGTCGGTTCGGCTCGCTGACCGTCCCGCACGGGCACAACTATTCGCTCGAGGTCACGATTCGCGGCGAGATCGACCCCCGCACCGGCATGGTGATGGATCTCGGTGAGCTGAAGCGCGTGGTGGGCGAGGCGGTGATCAGCCGCTTCGACCACGCCGATCTCAACCGCGACCCGCTCTTCTCGCCCGGGACCATTGCCACCACGGAGAACCTCGTGCGGGCGATCTGGGACCTGCTCGTACCCAAGCTCGGGGCCGAGCGCCTGCACCGCCTGCGGCTCTGGGAGGACCCCACCTTCCACGTCGAATATCTCGGCCAATGACCGCCTTCGCGGTCAGTCGCGCCTATCATTTCAGCGCCGCGCATCGCCTCGCCAACCCCGCGCTCTCCGACGAGGAGAACGCGGAGGTCTACGGCCAGTGCTTCCGCCAGCACGGGCACAACTACGTGCTGGAGGTGACGGTAGCGGGCGCGCTCGACCCCGCCACCGGCATGTCGGTGGACCTGGGGATGGTGGATGCGGTGGTGAAGACGGCGGTGCTGGACCGCGTGGACCACTACGATCTCTCCGCGACCGTACCCGCCCTCGCGGGCGTGATCACGACCGGCGAGAATCTGGCGCGGACCTTCTGGCAGTGGCTGGAGGACGCGCTGCCGCCCGGCAGCCTCGAGCGCGTCACGCTGGTGGAGACGGCCAACAACGTGTTCGAGTACCACGGCGAGACGACGCCGGCGAGGTAGCGCCCGATGATCGAGCGGCTCATCCGCGACCTGCTGAAGGAGATCGGCGAGGACCCGACCCGCGAGGGCCTGGAGAGGACGCCGGTCCGCGTGGCCAAGGCGTGGGAGTACTTCACCTCGGGCTACAAGCAGAACGTGCACGACGTATTGAACGAAGCCCTCTTCACCGAAGAGTACGACGAGATGGTGGTGGTGAAGGATATCGACCTGTACTCCCTTTGCGTTCCCAGCAAGCAGATCGTGAACGCGGTGGGAGGAGCTAAGCCCGCCCGCGCGGTCAGGGTGGGCGATCGACTCTGGACGCTCGAGCGCGGCCACCTGCGGGAGACGAACGTCGTCGCGGTCTCGTCTCACAAGACCCGCGATGTCGTGGAGGTCACGACCGAGGCTGGGCGCTTCCGGGTCACCGCCGATCACCCGGTCATGACCGAAGAAGGGTGGCGCGAGGCCCAGGACCTCAAGCCGGGCACGCGCGTGGAGTGGATCAATCCGGAATCACTGTGCCGTGAGGGGAGGCTGCCGCAGCCCGGCTATTCACTGGGTTACGTGCTGGGGGCAACCGCCGCTGACGGCAGCGTGCAGGATGGTCGGCGGATCTGCCTGACCGTGAAGAGCGCCGAGTTTGCCGGAAAGTACCGGGAGATGTTCGCCCAGGCCTTCCCGGGCATCGCGCCCACGGTGGAGCAAATCGATGTGCCGTCGAGCTTCCTGGGCCGGCTGGTTCCGATGCATCGGGTTCGGATCGTCTCGAGCTATGTGGGCGAGAAGATCTGTCGCTGGCTGGGGATCACCGAGCACGGATCGCGCAGCAAGGCGAAGTCTTTCCGGTTCCCGCGCGTGGTCACCTCTTCGCGAGAGATGATGCACGGCTTCCTGGATGGCTACTGTGACGGAGACGGCTATCGGGTGGACGCCGGCCGCTTCATCATCAGCTCGAACAAGGCATTCCTGGACGACCTGGCGCAGTATCTCCAGACCGTCGTAGCTCGGGTCGATCGGAGTCGGAATGACTGCTATCGCATCTACGTCTCCAACCGCTGGGACCAGGCCGGCTGGTTCGGGCGTCACGGCTTCCGCCAGCAGAGTGAGTTCTACGTGCCGTTCGACAGCACCTACACGACGGTCACCGAGGTCGCGCACGTCCACTCCCCGAAGAAGCCGTACACCGTGTACAGCTTCAAGTGCGAGCCCTACCCGTCCTTCCTCGTGGGCGGGCATCTCACGCACAATTGCGAACATCACCTCCTTCCATTTTTTGGCAAGTGTCACATCGCCTACATGCCGTCGCACAAGATCGTGGGATTGTCGAAGCTGCCTCGGCTGGTCGAGATGTTCTCGCGGCGGCTGCAGGTGCAGGAGCGGCTCACCACCCAGATCGCGCAGACGTTGAACGACGTGTTGCAGCCGCGAGGCGTGGCGGTGGTGATCGAGGCGCTGCACATGTGCATGCTCATGCGCGGGGTCGAGAAGCAGAACTCCAAGGCGGTCACCTCCGCCATGCTGGGCGCCTTCCGGGAGAACGCGGGAACCCGCGCCGAATTCATGGAGCTCATCCGCTCGCGCGGCGGACTCGTGCCTTGAAGCTCGCCGGCCAGGTCGCGGTCGTCACCGGGGCCGGGCGGGGCATCGGGCGCGCCGTCGCGGCCACGCTGGCCCGCGAGGGGGCGGCGGTGGCGCTGGCCGCGCGCTCCACCGCCGAATTGGAGGCGGTGGCCCGCGAGATCGAGCGGGCCGGCGGCCGGGCGCTCACGATGCCCACCGACGTCCGGCACGAGGGGGCGGTGGAGGCGCTGGCCCGCCGCGTCCTCGGCGAGTGGCAGCGGGTGGACGTGCTGGTCAACGCGGCCGGCGTGGCCACCTTCGCGCCGGTAACGGACTCCAAGCTCGACGACTGGGACCAGATGCTGGCGGTGAACCTCCGGGGCGCGGTCCTGTGTTGCCGCGCGATCCTGCCCGCCATGACCGCCCGCCACCGCGGCACCATCATCAACGTGGGCTCGGTGGTCACGAGCCGATCGCTGACCGGCAGCGCCGCCTACACCGCCTCGAAGTACGGGCTCCTCGGCTTCTCGCGGGTGCTCGCCGAGGAGATGCGGCCCCACGGGGTGCGCGTGGGCGTGCTCTCCGCGGGGGCCACCGCCACCTCCTTGTGGGACGCCATGCCGGCCGCGCCCGCCCGGGAGCGTATGCTCCGGGCCGACCAGGTGGCCGAAGCGGCCCTGCTCATGGCCGCGCTCGACCCCAACGCGACGCTCGAGGAGTTGACCCTGCTGCCGGCGGGCGGCATCCTCTGACGCGGCCCCGGCGGACCCCCGAGCCATCTGCTATAATGAGCCCGGTGGTTGACATTCCGGGTGCAGGGAACCCAAGGAGGCAGGAATGATCACGTTGACTGAGACGGCCGCCAAGAAGATCTCGGATCTGCGGCTCGAAGAGGGCAAGCCCGAGTGGGGTTTGAGAATCCGCATCGTTGGCGGCGGATGCTCCGGCATGTCGTACGAGCTCGGATGGGACGATACGGCCGCCGAGGGTGACAACGTCGTCGAGTCGAACGGCGTCAAGGTCTTCGTGGACGCCCACAGTGTTGCGTATCTGCAGGGCAGCGAGATCGACTACGTGGATAACAACATGATGGGCGCCGGGTTCGCCATCAAGAACCCGAACGTGAAGTCGTCCTGCGGCTGCGGCTCGTCCCACCAGTTCTAAGCCGCCGCTCGGGACGCAGGCCCGCTCGTTGAAGGTGCAGGTCCGGCTGTTCGCGCGCTACCGCGAGGAGGCGGGTCGCGACTCGCTGGACCTCGAGCTTCCCGACGGCGGCACCGTCGAGCGCGCCTGGGAAGCGGTGACCCGGCAGTTGCCCGCCCTCGGTCCGTACCGGCCCTTCACGCTGTTCGCCCTCCACAACGACTACGTCGACGCCGATCATCCTTTGGGGGACGGCGACGAGCTCTGCCTCTTCCCGCCGGTGAGCGGCGGCGCCCCCGAGCCGGGGCTGGACTGGATCGAGGTCACCCCCGAGCCCCTGTCTGAGCGCGCGGTGGCCCAGGCGGTGGAGCACCCGGGCGCGGGTGCGCTGGCGCTGTTCTCGGGCGTGGTGCGCGATCAGACCGGCGGCCGGCACGTGAAGTTCCTCGAGTACGAGGCCCACGGGCCCATGGCGCTGGCCAAGATGCGCGAGATCGCGCTCGCGATGCGGCAGCGCTGGCCGATCATCTCGCGGATCGCGGTGGTCCACCGCGTCGGCCGCCTCGAGATCGGCGAGTCGAGCGTGATGATCGCGGTGTCCTCGCCTCACCGGGCGGAAGCCTTCGAGGCCTGCCGCTTCGCCATCGATACCTTGAAGGAGACGGTGCCGATCTGGAAGAAGGAGCACTTCGAGGACGGCGAGGTGTGGGTAGGGCTTCAATCTGGGTAGGCCTGCCGTCGCAGCGTGATCACCGCCACTAGTCTCGTCGCGCACGCCCTCGACGCCATTCGCCGTCACGGGATGCTCCGTGGCGGCGAAGGTGTCTTGGTGGCCGTCTCGGGCGGGGCCGACTCGGTCGCCCTCCTCGACGTCCTGTGCTCGCTGCGCGGGCAGCTCGATCTCACCCTCACCGCGGTCCACGTCCATCACGGACTGAGGCCCGAAGCGGACATGGAAGCCGACGCGGTCCGCCGGCTCTGCGAGGACCTGGGGGTGACCTGCGACGTCGAGCGCGTCACCGTGAAGCAGGCGCCACCCTGGGACGGGCTCGAGGCCGAGAGCCGGCGGGCGCGCCACGCAGCCTGGGAGCGGGTGGCCCGCGCGGTGGGCGCCGCTCGCGTCGCCACCGGCCACACCGCGGAAGATCAGGCGGAGACCGTGCTGATGCGCCTGCTCCAGGGCGCGGGGCCCCGCGGCCTGGGCGGCATCGCGCCCGCGCGCGGGCGGCTGATCAGCCCGTTGATCGAGACGCGCCGCGAGGCGATCGTCGAGCACCTGCGGCGCCGCGGGCTCGTCTGGATCGAGGACCCGACCAACCGGGAGGCCCGCTTTCTGCGCAACCGCATCCGCCACGACCTCTTGCCGTTCATGGCGGAGCTGACCGGCGCCTCGGTGGTGGAGGCGCTCTGCCGGTCCGCCGCCGCGGCTCGCGCGCTCGTGGCCGACCTGGAAGCGCGCGCCCGCGCTGATCTGCACCGCCTGGCCACGCACGAGGCCGCCGGCTTCACGCTCGACACCGCCGTCCTCGAGCAGCAGCCGATCGAGCTGGCCGCCGAGATGCTGCGGCAGGCTGCCGCCCTGCTGGGCGAGGCGCGCCCGCTCCGCGGCCCGGCCCAGCGCGCGCTCCGGAAGCTGCTCGCGGAGGCGCCGCGCCGCCGCGTGGTGCGCCTGGGGCGCCTGGTCGCGGAGCGCAGCGGGCGCCGGCTGCGCGTGGGGCCGGCGGCCCTGCCCGCCATCACGCCGCGCGCCTGGCCGGTGCCCGGCGTCCTGGAGATGCCCGAGATCGGCCGCCGGCTCACCGCCCGGGTCTTCACCCGCCCGGCCGACTATGTCGTGCCCCGCGAGGCTTCCCGAGCGGCCTTCGACGCCGACGCGCTCCCACCCGCGTTCACCGTCCGAGCGCGGCGCCGCGGCGACCTCTTCTCGCCCTTCGGCGCGGCCGAGCTGCGGCGCCTCAAGTCGTTCCTGATCGACGCGGGAGTCCCACGCTGGGAGCGTCCGCGTACCGGGCTCGTCGAGGCGGGTGGCGAGATCATCTGGGTCGCGGGCGTGCGGCGCGGCCGCGTCGCACCGGTGACCGCGGCCACCGCCCGAATCCTCGAGCTGACATTCGAGTCGCCCTAGCGGTCCTCCGGACCCGGCGGTAAGATGGCCGGCGGAGGCTCGAGATGATCATTCGCATTCTTCTCGTCGCGGCCGCGCTGTACGCGCTCGCGCCGGCCGCGATCGCGCAGCCCCGCTCGCCGCAGCGCCCGCCCGCGGCGCCCACGCCCGAGTCGCAGCGGCTACTGCGCGCGCTGGAAGACGCCTTCGTCTCCGTCGCCGACCGCGCCACGCCCTCGGTGGTGAACGTCAGCGTCAAGGTCAAGCGGGAAGCGGCGTCCGAGGGCGGGCCCTCCCCCGAGATGGAGGAGCGCTTCCGCGAGTTCTTCGGCCCGGAGCTGTTCGAGCGCTTCTTCCGGCGCCGGGCCCCCCGCGAGGAGGGCCGGGCGGCCGGCTCGGGCGTGATCGTGGACGCCCGTGGCTACATCCTGACCAACAACCATGTGGTGGAGAACGCGTCCGAGGTGGAGGTGCGCCTCTCCGACGACCGTAAGTTCAAGGCCACCCTGGTCGGTCGCGACGCCCGCACCGATCTCGCGGTGCTCAAGGTGGAGAGCCCCGGGGGCCCGCTGCCGGTCGCCACCCTGGGCGATTCGGACAAGCTGCGGGTGGGGCAGTGGGCCATCGCCATCGGCAACCCCTTCGGCCTCGATCGCACCGTGACCGCGGGCATCATCTCCGCCACCGGCCGCACCCACGTGGGGGTGGCCACCTACGAGGCCTTCATCCAGACCGACGCCTCCATCAATCCGGGGAACTCGGGCGGGCCTCTGTTGAACCTCGACGGCCGCGTGGTCGGCATCAACACCGCGATCGTCTCGAGCGGGCAGGGCATCGGCTTCGCCATCCCGATCAACATGGCGCGCGACATCATGACCCAGCTCATCGCCCGGGGCCGGGTCGTGCGCGGCTGGCTCGGCGTGGTGATCCAGGATCTCACCCCGGAGCTCGCCGCGGGCTTCGGGGTGAAGGAGGACGCGGGCGTGCTGGTGGCCGAGGTGATGAAGGATGGCCCCGCCGCCGCGGCCGGGCTCAAGCCGGGCGACGTCATCGTCGGCTTCGGTGGCACCCCGATCAAGGACGTGACCGATCTGCAGAAGCGCGTGGCGGTGGTGGAGCCCGGGCGGCCGGCGCCGGTCGCGGTGGTGCGTGAGCGCAGGACGGTCACCCTCAGCGTGAAGGTCGGCGAGCAGCCGAGCGACGAGGCGATGGCGGCGGCCGAGAGCGGCGACGAGATCCTGGGGCTCACCGTCGAGCCGCTCACCCCCGAGACCGCGCAGCAGAACCGCCTGTCGACGCGGAGCGGCCTCCTGGTCACCGAGGTAGCGCCGGGCAGCCCGGGGGCGGCGGCCGGCATCAAGCCCGGCGACGCCATCCTCGAGATCAACCGCCGGCCGGTCGCCGACGCCGTGGCCCTGAAGCAGATCGTGGCCGCCCTGAAGCCCGGCGAGTCGGTGCCGGTGTATCTGCAACGCGGAGGCGGAGGCACCGAGTTCGTGATGCTGACCGCTCCCCGCCCGTGACCGCTCGTGACCCAGTAAGGGTAGAAATTAGCTTGACAGTTGTGCCGCCGCTCCCTAACGTGCCGCTCACTTCGTGCAGATGAGGTGAACGCGCGTGAGAGCTTCGCAGTGGGCACGGAAGGATACGGTGGAGATGGGCGACCGGCCGGCCGTCTACCGGCCCCGCCCGGTGGTGCTCGCCATCGACGACGAGGCGGGCGTGCGCGAGTCACTCCAGCTCATCCTCCGAGACGAGTTCGAGGTGCTGGAGGCGCCCGACGGGGAGGCAGCGCTCGCGATCCTCGCAACGCGCCGGGTCGACGTCGCGCTACTCGACGTCCGGATGCCCGGCGAGCCCGGCTCCAAAGTCCTGCCCCGGATTCTCGCCATCGACGAGTCCATCCCGGTCATCCTGATCACCGCCGATCCCCACCTGCGCATGGCGGTCGACGCGATGAAGGCGGGTGCCTACGACTACCTCGCCAAGCCCTTCGACGTGGACGAGATCCTGGGCCTGGTGCGCCAGGCCGCCCAGCAACGCGGGATGGAGCGCGAGCTGCACTACCTGCGCGCCGAGTTCGATCGGGTGCACGGGTTCGACCAGCTGGTCGGTCGACACCCGAAGATGGTCCGGCTCTACGAGCTGATCGCCCAGGTCGCGCAGACACCCGCCACCGTGCTGATCACCGCCGAGAGCGGCACCGGCAAGGAGCTGGTGGCCCGCGCCATCCACAACCAGAGTCCGCGGCGGGCGCAGCCGTTCGTGGCCGTCAACCTGGCTGCCATCCCGGAGGCGCTGCTCGAGTCCGAGCTGTTCGGCCACGAGAAGGGCGCCTTCACCGGCGCCCACTCACGCAGGACCGGCAAGTTCGAGCTGGCCCACGGCGGGACGCTCTTCCTCGACGAGGTCGGCAGCCTGCGCATCGATCTGCAGGCCAAGCTGCTCCGTGCGCTGCAGGAGCGCGAGATCGAGCGCCTCGGCGGCACGCGCACCATCCAGGTGGACGTGCGCGTCATCGCGGCCACCAACACGGATCTGCGTCAGGCCATCCGGGCGCGTGCCTTCCGGGAGGATCTCTACTACCGCCTCCACGTGGTGCCGCTCGGCGTCCCCCCGCTACGCGAGCGCAAGAGCGACCTCCCCGATCTGGCCGGACACTTCGTGCGGAAATACTCGCAGGAGTTCAAGAAGGACGTGCGCGGCCTGTCGCGCGGAGCGCTCCTCGCGCTCGACGGCTACGACTGGCCCGGCAATGTCCGCGAGCTCGAGAACATCATCGAGCGGAGCGTGGCGCTGGCCACGCGCCCGGTGATCGGCCTGGATGACCTGCCGCTCGACCTGGCCATGAACGAGGTAGCCCCCGGTCGCGAGGGTGACCCAGGGGCCCTTACGCTGAAAGAAGCGCGCGACCGCTTCGAGCAGGCCTACGTGCTCCGGGCGCTCGAGCGCGAGGGCTGGAACCAGAGCCGGGCCGCGCGCGGCCTCGGCGTGCATCGCAACACGCTGATCGCCCGCCTGGCCGCCTGGGGTTTCCGCCGGGAGCCCTCGGGCGCGCCGGCGCGGCCGGTGGCGGGCGGCGGCCCGGCGTAACGGCCCGACGTCCAGCCGACCGCGCGCCCGCCGAGTATCGAACGGGCGCAGCCCGCGTCTACGGAGCGTCCGAAGAGCGGGAGCGCCACTCGGCTACGATCTCGTCCACATTCAGCGGTCCGAGGCGCGTGGCCGGTCCTTCGGTCGCGCTCGCATTGACCTTGGCGATCTCGGCGTTGAGCGCCTGGAGGCGTCGCCTGACCACGGCCTCATCGCGAAGCTTCTGGATTGCCGCCAGCTCCGCTTCGACCTTGCGGAGCAGCTCGAGAGCAGGCGGCAGCAAGGAGATCTGCTCTCGCTGGACGAGCTGCTTCACCCACCACAGCGGGTCATAGCCTTTGGCGAGATCCGGCAAGGGCTTCCCGGCTCCCGGGAGGTGATCGAAGGCGCCCTCTTCCTGGGCGCGGCGAATCTGCTGCTCGATCCACGACTCCCAGCTGGTTCCCGGCGGCTTCTGCTCGGTCATGGCGAAGGGGCAAGGCTATCGTAGCCGAACCGTGCCGGGTCGGCCACTCGCCGCACGGGGACGCTTGGTTGCGCGAGCGCTCGATGGCGTGCTAGGGTCCCGGCCGTCCATGAGAGCCCGCCTCGCGCGATTCATCCTCGGGCTGCTGCTGGCCCTGGTCGCGGGCCTCATCGGCTGCAGCCGGCCGGACCCGTCGCTCACCCTTGTGCTGACTCCGTCCCGCGACCCGACCGCGCTGAAGGAAGCGGGCGACGCCTTGGCGAAGACCATCACCCAGATCTCGGGCGTGCCGATCAAGGCCATCGTGGCCTCGGACTACGCCGGCGTGGTCGAGGCGCTCCGGAGCCGGCGGGTAGAGCTGGCCTTCGTCCATCCGGTGGGCTACGTGCTGGCCAATCGAGAGGCCGGCTGCCAGATCCTGGTGCGCGACGTCTGGCAGGGCAAGACCGCGTACACCGCGCGCTTCTACGTGAGAGCGGACCGGGGCATCCGGCGCGTCGAGGACCTGCGCGGCAAGACGGTGGCCTTCGTGGACCCGGCCTCGTCCTCGGGCTATATCTACCCGATGGTGCTCCTGATCAAGCAGGGGCTGGTCCGCGATCGCGATCCCAAGAGCTTCTTCAAGGACGCATTGTTCGCGGGTACGCACGAGGCCGCGCTCCAGTCCGTGCTGCGCGGCCGGGTGGACGCGGCGGCCTCCTTCGACAAGGCGCCCGAGCTGCACCTGAAGGACCCGGTGCTGATCGCCCAGCTCGGCTTCGTGGGCGAGACGCCGGCGATCCCGGAGGCGGGCATCTGCGCGCGGCCGGGCGTGCCCGCGGAGCCCCTGGCCAAGGTCAAGCGTGCGCTGCTCTCCATCAAGGCGCCCGAGCACGCGGCGCTGCTGAAGCAGATCTACGACATCGACGGGTTCATCGAGGCATCCGACGCAGACTACCAGCCCGTGCGCGACGCGATGGCCCTGATGAACCTGAGTCCGCCTCGCTAGATCGTCGAAGGGGGCCCGACAGCCCCCTCCGAGCCTCTCCCAAGAACCGGTTGCGCCGGCGAAGCCGGCGCTCGAACGGAGGCTCCGACACGCCGCTAACGCTGCGCGGTCAGCCGGAAGGCGTAGAAGGTCGCCCAGAGCCGCAGCAGATCGGCGAGCCCCGCCCGCCGATT
>Ga0207646_10001188_pt1 | contig 32801 bp, 27 predicted proteins | sample KBSK5502metaG_FD_184343 | JGI IMG/M metagenome (GOLD analysis project Ga0207646, IMG submission 184343) | Corn, switchgrass and miscanthus rhizosphere microbial communities from Kellogg Biological Station, Michigan, USA - KBS K5-50-2 metaG... | ecosystem: Host-associated > Plants > Roots >... | reverse complement strand
CCCAGTAGTTCGGGTTCGGCACCAGGGTCACGTGGTCCTTGGACGCGATCTCCTTGATCATGTACGGCCCGTTGCCGATGATGGTCGAGGCGTTGTTGGCCCACGCTTCCGCCTTGGTCGCGTCGGTTGACGCAAACGATCCGCCCGCGGCCTGCTCGATGATGTCCTTGCGCAGAGGCACGGCCATCCACAGGGTCGCGACCCACTTGAAGTAAGCGGCCGGGTGGTCGAGCTGGACCACGAATGTGTGGTCGTCCGGAGCTGACAGGCCCAGCCCGTTCAGGAAGGCGTCGACGGCGCTGGCGCTGGAGACGTCCACGTTGCCGTAGCCGCTGCCGCCCTTGATCGTCTGGTCGAAGAACGGGTCGACGTAGCCCGCGGCGAGCGCGGGGTTCAGGAAGTGCTTCCAGCCGTAGACCCAGTCGCTGGCGACGACGGGCTTGCCGTCGCTCCACTTCTCGTTCGTCCGGAGGTGGAACGTGTAGGTCAGGCCGTCGCTTGAAACGTCGTAGCTGGTCGCTCCGACCGGTTCGACGTCGCTGCCGTCAGCTTTCGCGCGGAACAGGCTGTCGTACGTCTGCACGCCGACCGCGCGCTCATACGTATACGTCTGCTGCGTGGGGTCGAAGCTGTTCGGCTCCACCCCGTTGTTCGCACGCAGGATCTGTTTGTCGGGCGAGGCCAGGTTCGGACCGGTCGTCCCCCCGCCGCCACATGCGGCAAGAAAGACGCCCGCGGTCGCGAACGTCAAAGCCCGACTCCAAACACCTATATGCATACGCGTCTTACCTCTCAGGATTACCCTGCGGCCTTCTTCCCGGCGGGCACCGGGGCGAGAGTGCGCCGGCAGCAGGTCTTACTCACGGCCTCCTCGGCCGAAACGAATTCTGTTGTGGATGGAACACAAGTGTCAAGTTGCCTATGACAATAGTTGTCCGAACAGTCGTTCGTCCAGGGCCTTAACGGCTCGATTTCAGTGCGGCGCGATCGAAATGCCGGCGGCCTGCAGCGCTCCCGGCCACTCGTCCAGGGGTGAGGTGACGACCCCGCGCACGTAGGGCTTGACCAGGTACCAGCTCACCGTCTGGGCGAGGAACGCGACCGGCGCCTCGCCGACGAGCATCGACTGCGCCTGCAGGTACTCCTGGTCCCGCCGGGACGCCTGGACGTCCGTACGCGCGACACTGACGAAGTTGTCGTACTGCTGGCTCTGCCAGAAAGGCAGGTCGTTCGAGCTGGTCGTCAGGAAGATGTCGTACCAGTCGGCCGGGTCGGGATAGTCGGCGGTCCATCCGCGCGGTCCGGTGATCTGGAACTGCCCGGCGTCGACTCGCGACGCGAGCGTGTTCGCGTCGAGCGCCTGCAGGTTGAGCTCGATGCCGAGGTTGGTCTTCAGCTGGTCGTGAACGAATTTCGCCGTCGCCTTCGCGAAGTCCGACGTCTGGTCGTACGAGTAGGTCAACGAGAGCTGCTTGCCCGACAGTCCGGACGCTGCGAGCGACGCGCGCGCCTGCGCCACGTCGAACCTCTGCGTGCCCAGGCCTGGCGAGTAACCGTGCATGCCCTTCGGGATGAATGTCGTCGCGGGCGTCGCCTCGCCTGCGAAGACCTGGTCGACGAAGGCGTTGCGGTCGATCGCCTGCGCGATCGCCTGGCGCAGCTTGACATTGTCGAGTGGCGGCGAGTTGACCCTGAAGACGATCCAGAAGACGGTCAGGTTCGGCGTCTTTGTGAGCTGGTGGCTCAGCGTGCTGTCGCCCGCGGCCGTCGGAGCCTGGGCCGGCTGCACGTTGATCACGTCGAGGTCGCCGCCGCGGTATTTGTCCAGCGCCGCCGCGCCGTCGTTGACGATCACAAAGTCGATCCGGGTCAGCGACGGCTTGCCGCCCCAATAAAAGGGATTGCGCTCCACCCGGACGTGGTCGTTCTTGACCATCTCGGTCACCTTGAACGGCCCGTTCGTGACGAACGTCGCCGGCGCCGTCGCCCACCTGTCTCCGTTCTGGGTGACGACGTCCTTGCGGATCGGCCCCGCGGCGGGCAGCGCCGCGAGCCACAGAAACGCGGGGTCGGGGTGCGCGAGCTGGACCTGGAACGTGAAGTCGTCGACCGCCTTCAGTCCGAGCGTGCCGAGCGCGGTGTCGACGGTCGCCTTGTCGCGCTGCGGATCCATGAGCGAGACCTTCGCGCCGTTGAGCACCGCGTCCGCGAACAAGGTCTCGTCCGGCGCCGCGAGGCGAGGGTCGATGAGCCGCTGCCACGCGTAGACGAAGTCCTGCGCCTTGACCGGCGTGCCGTCCCAGTACTTCCCCGCCGGCCTCAGGTGGAACACGTACGCGGTGCCGGAGCTGTTCACTTCGTAGCTCTGCGCCGCCGCCGGGACGACACCGCTCAGGTCGGGCGCGGCCTTGACCAGCGGCTCGGACACCGCGCGCAGGACGGCCGTCTCGTACGTGTACTGCGTCTGGCCTGGGTCGAGCGACGCCGGCTGGTCCTCGAGCTGGACGCGCAGCACCTGGTCCCTGGCGAGCTTCGGGCCGACGGTGACGCCCGAGTCGCATGCGGTCGCAGCGACCAGCAGGACGCCGAGGGCGCACACCAGCCTTCGGCTTAGACTCACGCCCCCATCTTAAAAGCGATGTCTGCAGGCCGGATTCGCTCCGGCCGTCCCCCAGCGCAAAAATTCGCCGCCATTGCGTCGCATGTGGAACTTAAAGGAGGGATGGCCGCGTAAAAAAGGAGGCAACCCTGGCGGGCGCCCCCTTGTGCACGTAGGCCCTGACTCTAACTCAAACAAGCCCCATCTGCCGAAAGAAAGGGGCCGCCGGCAGGCGGCCCCTCGAAAAAACCGGTTCTTAGACCGACAGCGTCTCCAGGTCGATCGGCTCCTCTTCGAGGATCCGCGCCGCCTGCTCGCGCTGCTTCTTGTAGTAGTCGAGCCCGGTCCCGGCCGGGATCAGCTTGCCGATGATCACGTTCTCCTTCAAGCCGCGCAGGCGGTCGACCTTGCCCGAGATCGCGGCCTCGGTCAGGACCCGCGTGGTCTCCTGGAAGGAAGCGGCGGAAAGCCACGACGTCGTGTTCAGCGCCGCCTTGATCAGGCCGAGGAGCACGGTCTGCGCGGTGGCGGGCTCGCCGCCCTCCGCCAGCGCCCGCGCGTTGGACTCTTCGTATTCCCACTGCGAGACGATCTCGCCCGGCAGCAGGCCCGTGTCGCCGGCCGAGTCGATGCGGACCTTCCGCATCATCTGCCGGACGATCACCTCGATGTGCTTGTCGTTGATGTCGACGCCCTGCGACCGGTAGACCTTCTGGACCTCGTCCACGAGGAACGTCTGCACCGCCTCCTTGCCGAGGATGTGGAGCAGCTCCTGCGGTGAGATCGAACCCTCGGTGATCTGCTGGCCCGCCTTGATCAGCACCTTCTGGCCGTCGCGGCGGTCCAGCTCCGGCCGGATGCGGACCTGGTGCGGGATCGCGTACTCACGTACCTCCTCGTCCACGGTCCGGACGGTGATCTCTTTGGCGGCGACCGCGACCTTGCCCGCGTGGCGCGTCCGGACGCCGTTGCCCTTGGAGTCACGCGCCAGCTCCTGGCCCTCCATGACGTCGTCGCCGGACTTGACGAGCGCCTCCGTCTTCGACTCGAGCGGGTAGGAGACCTCGAACTCCTCCTTGGAGGTCACGCGCACCTTGCGCGCGCCTTCCTGGCGGATGATCTCCAGCTCGCCGTCGATCTCGGAGATGATGGCCTTGCCCTTGGGGATGCGAGCCTCGAACAGCTCCTCCACGCGGGGCAGACCCTGGGTGATGTCGACGCCCGCCACACCACCGGTGTGGAAAGTACGCATCGTCAGCTGCGTTCCCGGCTCGCCGATCGACTGCGCGGCGATGACGCCCACCGCCTCGCCGATCTCGACCAGCTTGCCGGTCGCCAGGTTGCGCCCGTAGCACGTGCGGCAGACGCCCTCGCGCGCCTCGCACACGAGCACAGACCGCATCTTCACCGGCACGCCGGCGGCGATAATCTGCCGCGCGACCTCGTCGCTGATCGACTGGCCTGACGGGACCAGCACCTTGCCGTTGACCGAGACGTCCTCGGCCGCGACCCGCCCGGCGATCTTCTCGAAGATCGGCTCGTTCTTGGCGCGCTCCGGCGTGATTTCGCGGATCCAGATTCCATTGGTGGTGCCGCAGTCCTCCTCGCGCACGATCACGTCCTGGGCGACGTCGACCAGACGCCGCGTCAGGTAGCCGGAGTCGGCCGTCCGCAGGGCGGTGTCGGCTAGACCCTTGCGCGTGCCGTGCGTGGAGATGAAGTACTCCAGCACCGTCAGGCCTTCGGTGAAGTTGGCCTGGATGGGCAGGTCGATGATCCGGCCGGTCGGGTCGGCCATCAGGCCACGCATGCCCGCGAGCTGGCGGATCTGCTGGATGTTGCCGCGGGCGCCCGAGCCCATCATCATCCAGATCGGGCTGAACTTGTCGAAGGCGGTCTCGGTCTGCGCGCCGACCTCTTCGTAGGCGCGCTGCCACAGCTCGATGACCTTGCGGTAGCGCTCGTCCTCGGTCATGACACCACGGCGGTACATGCGCTCGACGTCGGCCACTTCCTTCTCTGTGCTGTGGATGACCTGCCACTTCTCGTCCGGGTGTGGGATGTCCATCGCGGACACCGTGATTCCCGCCTGCGTCGCGTAGCGGAAGCCGAGCCGCTTGATGTCGTTGACCACGCTCGCCGTGACGTCGCTGCCGTACAGGCGGTACAGCTCGGAGACCAGCACCCGCAGCAGCTTGCGGTCGAAGTGCGCGTTCTGGAACGGAAGGGGAGTCATGCTTTCCTCGTCCATCGGCGTGCGGCCGACGGGCAGGGGCTGGTTGAAGACCACGCGGCCCGGGGTCGTGACGACCATGCCGGCGGGGACCCTTACCCGGATCCATTCCTGCAGCTTCACAACCTTGCTCTCGAGCGCCAGCAAGACCTCGTTCTGCGTCGAGAACGCGCGCAGCCTCGAGGAGTCCTCCGGCTTGTCGCTGCGCGTGGCCGTGAGCCAGTAGCAGCCCAGGACCACGTCCTGCGTCGGGGCGACCACGGGGTGGCCGTCCGCCGCGGACAGGATGTTCTGCGAGGACATCATCAGGTTCTTGGCCTCGGCGATCGCGCCGCTGAACAGCGGCACGTGCACGGCCATCTGGTCGCCGTCGAAGTCGGCGTTGAACGCCGCGCAGACGAGCGGGTGGATCTGGATGGCCGAGCCCTCGACGAGCACGGGCATGAACGCCTGGATGCCCAGGCGGTGCAGGGTCGGGGCGCGGTTGAGCAGCACCGGGTGGTCGCGGATGACCTCGTCGAGGACGTCCCAGACCTCGGTCCGGCTGCGCTCGACCATGCGCTTGGCCGACTTGATGTTGGTCGTGTATCCCTTGTTCACGAGCTCGCGCATGACGAACGGCTTGAAGAGCTCGAGCGCCATCTTCTTGGGCAGGCCGCACTCGTGGAGCTTCAGCTCGGGGCCGACCACGATCACGGAGCGGCCCGAGTAGTCCACGCGCTTGCCGAGTAGGTTCTGGCGGAACCGGCCCTGCTTGCCCTTGAGCATGTCGGAGAGCGACTTCAGCTTCCGGTTGCCCGTGCCCGTGATGGCCCGGCCGCGGCGGCCGTTGTCGATCAGCGCGTCGACGGCCTCCTGGAGCATGCGCTTCTCGTTGCGCACGATGATCTCGGGCGCGCCGAGCTCGAGCAGCCTCTTGAGGCGGTTGTTGCGGTTGATCACGCGGCGGTAGAGGTCGTTCAGGTCTGAGGTCGCAAAGCGGCCGCCGTCCAGCTGGACCATCGGGCGCAGCTCGGGCGGGATGACCGGCAGGACCTCGAGCACCATCCACGTCGGGCTGGCGTTCGACTTGCGGAAGTCCTCGACCACCTTCAGGCGCTTGATCGCCTTCTGCTTGCGCTGGCCGCTCGAAGACTTGGACTCCTCGCGCAGCCGGTACATCTCCGACTGCAGCTCGATGCGCGAAAGCAGGTCGCGGACCGCCTCGGCGCCGATGCCGGCGCGGAACGCGCGGCCGAAGCGCTCCGAGTAGTCGCGGTACTGCGTGTCGGTGAGGATCTGCTTCGCGTGCAGCGCCTCCAGGTCGGTGCGGGTGGCCTCGATCTCCTGCTGCAGCGCCTCCAGCTCTCCCTGGATGGCGTCGCGCTGGGTCTTGGTGGCGGATTCGATTTGCGCCTCGAGCGCCTTCTTGTCCGCGTCGAGGCGATCCTTGGCGCGCTTCTGCGCAGCCTTGGTGTTGGCCTCGAGCTTCTCGATCTTTTCCTGGACCTTGCCGAGGACCGCACGCGACATCTCGCGCGCGAACACCTCTCCCTTCTCGACGACGACCTCTTCGTCTTCGTCCGCGCCCACCGAGTAGTCGCGCCGTGCCTTGGTGCCGATGCCGGCCTTGATGGTCTCGGTGATCTTCTTGCCCTGGGTGGTGAGGGCGTCGACCGACTCCTGGAGCTCTTCCTCGAGTCGGGCAACCTCAGCGTCGACCTCGCCCTTGAGCTTCTTGGTCTTGCCCTCGTGCTCGGCCCGCAGCTCCTTGGACTTGGCGTCGACGTCGGCCCGCAGCCGGATCGCGCGCTCGTCCTTGTCCATGTTGAGGGCGGCGAGCATGTCCGCCCGCGCCTCCTCGTGGACGTCGGTGACGATGTAGTTGGCGAAGTAGAGGATCTTCTCGAGGTTGCGCGGAGACATGTCGAGCAGCAAGCCCATGCGGCTTGGGATGCCCTTGAAGTACCAGACGTGGCTCACCGGCGACGCGAGCTTGATGTGCCCCATGCGCTCGCGGCGCACCTTGGAGCGTGTCACCTCGACGCCGCACTTGTCGCAGATGATGCCCTTGTAGCGGTAGCGCTTGTACTTTCCGCAGTGGCACTCCCAGTCCCGGGTCGGGCCGAAGATGCGCTCGCAGAAAAGACCGTCGCGCTCAGGACGCAGCGTCCTGTAGTTGATCGTCTCCGGCTTGGTCACCTCGCCGTGCGACCACGACATGATCGTTTCCGGCGACGCCAGCGAGAGCTTCAGTGCATCGAAGTTTTCGAGTTTCAGCATTACTCCGCGGAATCCTCCCCGAGTTCCTCTCTTTCAAGCGAGATTCCAAGGTCGAGCGGAATCTCCGGTATGTCCTCTTCTGACAAGACGATCTGGCGCTCGTCCTCGCTCAGGATCTCGACCCCGAGCGCAAGGCCCTCCAGCTCCTTGACCAGCACTCGGAACGACTCCGGGATGCCGGCCTCGAGCGTGTTGTCGCCCTTGACGATCGCCTCATACGCCTTGACGCGGCCGACGATGTCGTCGGACTTGACGGTGAGGATCTCCTGGAGGACGTGCGCCGCGCCGTAGGCCTCGAGCGCCCAGACCTCCATCTCACCGAACCGCTGACCGCCGAACTGCGCCTTGCCGCCCAGCGGCTGCTGGGTGACCAGGCTGTAAGGGCCGGTCGAGCGGGCGTGGATCTTGTCTTCGACAAGGTGCGCCAGCTTGAGCATGTAGATCATGCCAACCGTCACCGGCTCGTCAAACTGCTCGCCGGTGCGGCCGTCCCGCAGCCTGACCTTGCCGTCCTCGGGCAGCCCGGCCTTCTTCAGCTCGGCGACGATCGTCTCCATCGGAGCGCCGTCGAAAACCGGTGTCGCGATCTTGATTCCGAGCGTGGCGGCGACCCACCCGAGGTGGGTTTCCAGCACCTGGCCGAGGTTCATCCGGCTCGGCACGCCAAGCGGGTTGAGCACGATGTCCACCGGGGTGCCGTCGGGCAGGTAAGGCATGTCCTCCGCGGGCATGATCCTGGCGACGACGCCCTTGTTGCCGTGGCGGCCGGCCATCTTGTCGCCGGCCGATATCTTCCGTTTCTGCGCCAGATAAACACGAACCATCTCGTTGATGCCCGGGCCGAGCTCGTCCTTGTTCTCGCGGGAGAAGACCTTGACGTCGACCACGATGCCGCGCTCGCCGTGCGGAACGCGCAGGCTCGAGTCGCGGACCTCGCGCGCCTTCTCACCGAAGATCGCGCGGAGCAGCCGCTCCTCGGCCGACAGCTCGGTCTCGCCCTTGGGCGTGATCTTGCCGACCAGGATGTCGCCCTGCTGGACCTCGGCGCCGATGTAGACGATGCCGCGCTCGTCGAGGTTGCGCAGCGCGTCGTCGGCGACGTTCGGGATGTCGCGGGTGATCTCTTCGGGGCCGAGCTTGGTCTCACGGGCCTCGGACTCGTACTCCTCGATGTGGATGGAGGTGTACATGTCCTCCTTGACGACCCGCTCCGAAAGCAGGATCGCATCCTCGAAGTTGTAGCCCTCCCACGGCATGAAGGCGACGAGCACGTTGCGCCCGAGGGCCATCTCACCGTTGTCGATCGCGGGCCCGTCGGCCAGGATGTCGCCCTTCTCGACGTGCTGTCCCGGCTTGACGATCGCGCGGTGGTTCAGGCAGGTGCCCTGGTTGGAGCGGGCGAACTTCTGCAGCGGGTAGTGCCGGTCATGGCCGCCGCCGTCGGGCTTGACCACGATCTCGAAGACCGGGGTCGCGTGGACCGACTTCAGCTCCTGCGGGTGAGCGACGTCGAGCACGGTGCCGGCGACGTCGGCGACGATCATCTCGCCCGAGTCCTTGGCCGCGTAGTACTCGACCCCGGTGCCGACCAGCGGCGCGTCGGTGACGAGCAGGGGCACGGCCTGGCGCTGCATGTTCGCGCCCATGAGGGCGCGGCCCGCGTCGTCGTGCTCGAGGAACGGGATCAGGGCCGTCGCCACCGAGACGATCTGCTTCGGCGAGACGTCCATGTACTGGATGTTCTGGATCTCTTCGATCTTGAAGTCGCCGCGCGCCCGGGCCGGGACGCGCACCTCCACGAACGTGCTCTCCGGCGTGAGCGCGGCGTTGGCCTGCGCGATGCCGAACATGTCCTCCTCGTCGGCCGACAGGTACTCGACCTCAGTCGAGACCCACGGCACGATGTCAATCGAAGCCACGCGCGCCTTGAGCAGCTTCTGGACCGCCTTCGCGTCGAGCTTCTCGTGAGCGGGCAGGACCTCGTTGCCCTTGGCGTCGACGGCGGCGCGGCGCAGCTCGCGGCCCTCGAGCTTCGGCGCGACCTCCTCGTTCAGCGCCACGCGGTTGTAGACGCGGCGGAACGGGGTCTCGATGAAGCCGAACTCGTTGACCTTGGCGTAGGTCGCCAGGTTGCCGATCAGGCCGATGTTCGGACCTTCCGGCGTCTCGATCGGACAGATGCGGCCGTAGTGGCTGTGGTGCACGTCGCGCACGTCGAATCCCGCCCGCTCGCGGGAGAGACCGCCTGGGCCGAGGGCCGACAGGCGCCGCTTGTGCGTCAGCTCGGACAGCGGGTTGTGCTGGTCCATGAACTGCGACAGCTGGCTCGAGCCGAAGAACTCCTTGATCGCGGCGACGACCGGGCGCGCGTTGATCAGGGACGCCGACGTGACCGTGTGCGGGTCGGAGATCGTCATGCGCTCCTTGATGATTCGCTCCATCCGGATGAGGCCCATGCGGAACTGGTTCTGCAGGAGCTCGCCCACCGCGCGGACGCGGCGGTTGCCGAGGTGGTCGATGTCGTCCGGGATCTGCTTCTCGCGCGGTGCGTTGTTCAGCTCGATGAGCTTGCGGATGAAGGCGATGAAGTCGCCCTTCTCGAGGATGCGCAGCTCGCGCCGGCGGACGCGCTCGAGGATGTCCTCCTCGTCGCGGCCCAGGCGCTTGTCGACCTTGTAGCGGCCGACGCGGCCGAGGTCGAAGCGGCGCGGGTTGAAGAACAGCGACTGCAGCAGGTTGCGCGCGTTGTCGACCGACGGCGGGTCGCCCGGCCGGACGCGGCGGTACAACTCGAGCAGGGCGTCCTCGACCTTGTTCGTGGTGTCCTTGTCCAGCGTCGATTCCAGGTAGCGGTGCTCGGGGTTGTTGTCGACGTCCCCGAACATCTCCATCAGCGCGCGCTTCTGCGCCTCGCGGTCGTTCTCGGTGCCCTTCATCTGGGGCAGCTCGAGGGCCTTGAGCAGCACGGTGACCGGGACCTTGCGCTTGCGGTCGATCTTGACCGTGAGCAGGTCCTTGGCCGAGGTCTCGATCTCGAGCCACGCGCCGCGGTTCGGGATGAGCTTGGCGCCGAAGAGCTTGCGCCCGGTGTTCGGGTCCTCGGCGGCGGTGAAGTACACGCCCGGCGAGCGCACGAGCTGCGACACGACGACGCGCTCTGTGCCGTTGACGATGAACGTCCCCTCGTTCGTCATCATCGCGAAGTCGCCCATGTAGACCTCGCTCTCCTTGATCTCCCCCGTCTCCTTGATGGTCAGGCGGGTCCGGATCCGGAGCGGTGCGGCGTAGGTCATGTCGCGGTTGCGACACTCCTCGACCGAGAACTTCGGCTGGCCGAACTCGTAGTCGAGGAACTTCAGCTCGAAGTTCTTGCCGGTGTAGTCGGTGATCGGGTTGATCTCGTCGAAAAGCTCACGCAGGCCTTCGTTGCGGAACCACTTGAACGACTCGATCTGGGTGGCGATCAGGTCCTTCAGCTCGACGAGGTTCGGGATACGGCCATAGCTGAGACGCGCGGGGGCTCTCATCTCTGAGATCAATTCGTTCTCCTTCCAGGAAAAAAGGGCGCGCTCAGTTAGAGGGCTTCGTGAGCGGCCGGGACGTGCACAAACGGCGAGTATACGACAAGATACCCCTTAAAAGGGGCACTTAAACAGACGCGGACGCCGGCGTCCGGCCAGTAATTTGGGGGCACTATACCACTGGCCCGGTCTGGAGTCATCCCCCTCTCCGCACCGGGGAGAGGGTCGGGGTGAGGCTGGAGTCATCTCCCTCTCCCCACAGGAGAGAGGGTCGGGGTGAGGGGCGACAATGCTGTTATGCCCGACTGGAAGCGGCTTCGAAACGAGTTTCCTCTGCTCGACCGCTACATCTACTTCAACGCCTGCTCGCTGGGCCCTCTTCCCCGCCGGGGCAAGGCGGCCCTGGCCAGGTACGCCGAGGACTGGGATTCGCAGGGGACTCCGGTCTGGTTCACCACCTGGCTGCCCCTCCTGGAGCGCTTCCGGGGCAAGGTCGGTGAGCTCCTGGGCGCCCCGCCCGGCTCGACCGCCATCGCCCCGTCCGTCTCGGTCGCCCTATCCACGCTGGCCACCGGCCTCCCCCTGCCGCCGGGCCGGAACAAGGTCCTGATCGGCGAGCTGGACTTCCCGACGATCGGCCACCAGTGGCTGTCCCGACGGGGGGACGGGGGGTCCTCCCCCACTCAGAAAGGCTTCGAGGTCGAGTTCGTGCCCTCCAAGGACGGGATGACGATCCCGCCCGAGGCCTTCGCCGAGCGGATCGACTCCCGGACGGCGCTGGTCGCCACGACCCACCTCTTCTACACGACGGGCTACCTCCAGGACGTCCGCGCGATCGCCGACGCCGCACATGCCGCCGGCGCCCTGTGCCTGATCGACGGCTACCAGACCTGCGGCTGCGTGCCGATCGACGTGGTGGCGATGGACTGCGACGCCTTCGTCGGCGGGTGCCTGAAGTGGGTCAGCGGCGGTCCGGGCAACGCCTTCCTTTATGTACGGCCGGACCTGATCCCGCGGGTGCGCCCCCAGGGGACCGGCTGGTTCGCGACCCGCGACCCCTTCTCATTCACGCTGCAGGAGCTCGTCTGGGCGGACGACGCCCGGCGCCTGGAGACGGGGACATGGGCCGTCGGCTGCCACTACGCGGGGTTGGCCGGCCTGGAGCTTGTGCTCGAGGTCGGCGTGGCGAGCATCCAGGAGAGGCTCCACGACCTTACGGACCGAATCCTGGAGCGCTGCGACGAGGCCGGAGTCAAGACCTTCACGCCCCGGGAGCGCGCGAGGCGCTGCGGGATCGTGACCCTGGAGTGCGACCGGCCGGAGGAGGTGGAGGCGAAGCTCCACGCCGCCGGTGTCATCGTCGACTCGCGCCCAGGCCGCGTGCGCCTGTCGCCCCACTGGTGCGTGACGGACGACGAGCTGGAGCACGGCATGGACCTGGTCCTAGGTCTCCTCCGTCATGGGCTTACGCCGCCCACAACTTCTCGCCCCACCTTCGCCTGATCATCACCGGCCGGTCGGGCGGAATGAACTCGACACGCTCACCCGCCATCACCACCTGCCAATCGCCCTCGTGCACCAATCGGTGATGGAAGTAGCAGAGTGGCAGCATCTTGCCGTGGTCAGTACGCCCGCCGTGCTCCCAGAACTCGACGTGGTGCGCCTGCGTCCAGTTGATCGGCCGGTCGCAGCCCGGCGCGGCGCAGGTCTTGTGCCTCGCCTTCAGCGCCCGCCACTGCGAGGGCTGCGCCGTGCGGTGCGCCCGACCCACGTCGATCACCATCGAGTCCGCCTTGAGGACCCGGTGCAGTAATCCATCGCATGCGAGGCGCTGCGCGGTCTTGCCTGAAACGGGGATGCCGCTGCTCAACTCCGACGCCGGCGCGCCGAGCTCTCGCTTCAAGCCTTCGGGCGTGGTGTGGACTGAGACGTGCGGTCGGACGCCATGCCGCTTGGGCAGGGTGCCTTTGTCCATGGCGTGGTGCGCGATCTCGGCCAGCGCGTCGGCGCGCCGCTGCTTGGGCGTGCGGGTGTCCAGGTCGCCCAACCTCTTCGAAAGCGACTCGATCGCCGCATCCAGCGCGGACCCACCCACACGGTCGAGCACCCCGGAGATGTGGAACATCCCGCCCGACTCACTGATCCAGAGACAGCGCTTCTCCCAGTCCTCTTCGATCTGGTGGTCGAAGCTGTCCGGATCGACCACGTAGCGCGTGTGCTGCTCGAGCCAGCGCAAGTTCTCGATCGAGCTGTCCTTGGCCTGGCCGATCCACCACTCCTCATCGATGTTCTGGCGCAGGTCCTCGCGCAGCTTGTCCCGAAAGCCGCAGATCACCGCAGCCGATTGGTACCCGATCTCGCCCGAGCGCAGAGCCTCGGCGACTCGCGGCATCGCCTCCATCTGGGCCCCCACGCGCAACCTCTCCGCCGCCGCGCCGGAAGCAACGCGACACGCAGCCTTGACCCAACCGCAGTGCGTCCTGCCCTCGAGCAGGTGATCCCCGCGGCGGGTGGCCTCGTGCAGTTCCCGGCAGAGGAGACCCTGCAGGCGATCGATCAGAGTACTCAGCTCACGAACGTCAAGGCCCGATTGGGCCTCCAACTCCTCGATAACCGCCCGCAACTTTTCCATGCCACCAGAATACGAACGAAAGTTCGTCAACGCAACAAAATTCTGCAAATTTACATTGAGCCCCGCGGGCGTTTTACTTTCATCGTGCCGCCAACCGACCCCCTCGGCCTCCCTCCCCAGATCACCGCGTGCCTTTTCGACCTCGACGGCGTCATCACCCAGACCGCCACCGTCCACGCCCAGGCCTGGAAGCAGGTCTTCGACGAGTTCCACATTCCCTTCCGCCTCCCCGACGACTACGACGACTACGTCGACGGCAAGCCACGCGAGGACGGCGTGCGCGCGGTGCTGGCCGCCAGGAACCTCCCCGCGAACCAGAACCTGGTCGACCAGATCGCGCAGAGAAAGGACGACCTCTTCCTGACCCTCATCCACGAACGCGGCGTGCAGACTTACGACACGTCGGTGCGCTACGTCCAGGCCGTCCGCGAGGCCGGCAAGAAGCTTGCGGTCGTCTCTTCGAGCAAACACACGACGGAGGTACTCCACGCCGCCGGCCTCGCCGGCACCTTCGACGCCCAGGTCGACGGACTTGTGGCCGAAAAGGAAAACCTCAAGGGCAAACCCGCGCCCGACACGTACCTACGAGCCGCTGAGCTTCTGCAAGCGACAGCGGAGACGGCCGCCGTCTACGAAGATGCGCTCGCCGGCGTGGAGGCCGGCAGGGCCGGGCATTTCGGGCGAGTCATCGGCATCGACCGCCAGGACCAGGCAGAGGCCCTGAAACGGCACGGCGCCGACGTCGTCGTCAGCGACCTCGGGGAGCTGCTGCCCGACGCCATACGATGATCAGAGACCGCCGCTTCACCACCGAGGCCTGGGCCGTGCACGAGACCGAGCTCGACCTCGACCACCTCGGCCAGACGGAGTCGATCTTCGCGCTCTCCAACGGCCACATCGGCTGGCGCGGCAACGTCGACGAGGGCGAGCCGCACGCTATCTCCGGTTCATACCTCAACGGCGTCTACGAGGAGCTTCCGCTCCCCGTCGCCGAGACCGCGTACGGCTATCCCGAGGCCGGCCAGGCGGTCGTCAACGTCACTGACGGCAAGATCGTGCGCCTGCTGGTCGACGACGAGCCGTTTGACGTCCGCTATGGAAACCTCATATCCCACAAGCGGACGCTCGACTTCAAGACCGGGCTGTTGACGAGGACGGCAGAGTGGGAGTCGCCGACGCACCGCACCGTCAAAGTCCGCTCGACCCGCATGGTCTCGCTGACCCACCGCGCCGTTGCCGCGATCCTCTACGAGGTGGAGCCCGATGGCGGCGTCGCCGACGTCGTGCTTCAGTCAGAGCTTGTCGCCAACGAGCCCGGGATGGGCAAGGACAGCAGCGACCCGAGGTCAGGCAACATCGTCGACCGCCCGCTGCAGCACGAGCTGGCGGTCAGCTCCGCCCGCGGTGCGGCGCTCATTCACACGACCAGGCGATCGAAGCTGCGCGTGGCCGCGGCGATGGAGCATGTCATCTCCGGTCCGCGCAACGCTGAAACATCTTCCGAGAGCGAGGGCGACAAGGCAACCGTCACGGTCACAGCCCGCCTGAAGCCCGGCCAGCGCCTGCGCCTGGTCAAGTTCGTCGCCTACGGCTGGTCGAGCCTACGCTCGGTCCCCGCGCTCCGCGCCCAGGTCGAGGCGGCGCTCGCCTCGGCCGTCGAGCTCGGCTGGGCGGGGCTCGTGAAAACGCAGCGCCGCTACCTCGACGACTTCTGGGTCCGCGCGGACGTCGAGATCGAGGGCGACGACGAGGTCCAGCAAGGCGTCAGGTTCGGGATGTTCCACGTCCTACAGGCGGCCGCGCGCGCCGAGCAGCGGGCGATCCCCGCCAAGGGCCTCACCGGGCCGGGCTACGACGGCCACACCTTCTGGGACACCGAGACCTACGTGCTCCCCATGCTCACCTACACCGCACCGCAGACGGTCGCCGACGCACTCCGGTGGAGGTATTCAATCCTCGACCGCGCGCGCGACCGTGCGCGCTCCTTCGGGCTCGAGGGCGCGGCCTTTCCATGGCGCACGATCCGCGGCGAGGAGTGCTCCACCTACTGGCCGGCATCGACGGCGGCCTTCCACATCAACGCCGACGTCGCCAACGCCGTCGTGCGCTACGTGACCGCGACCGGCGACCGCGCGTTCGAGCGCGCCGCCGGCGCGGAGCTGCTGATCGAGACGGCAAGACTCTGGGCTTCGCTCGGACATTTCGACCGGGGCGGGGCGTTCCGCATCGACGGGGTCACGGGGCCGGACGAGTACAGCGCCCTGATGGACAACAACGTCTACACCAACCTGATGGCCCAGCGGAACCTGACGGCCGCCGCGCAGACCGCGACGCGCCACAAAGCTGTCGCCAGGCGCCTGAAGGTCACGCGTAAGGAGATCGAGCAATGGCGCCGCGCCGCCGCCCGCGTCTACATCCCCTACGAACCCGAGCTGAAGATCCACAAGCAGGCCAGCCAGTTCACGGATCACGAACGCTGGGACTTCAAAAGGACGAGGCCCGAGCAGTACCCGCTCTTCCTTCACTTCCCCTACGTCGACCTCTACCGCAAGCAGGTCGTGAAACAGGCGGACCTCGTGCTCGCGATGCACCTGCGCGGCGACGCCTTCACCGCCGAGGACAAGGCGCGCAACTTCGCCTACTACGAAGAGCTCACCGTCCGCGACTCCTCGCTCTCCTCATGCACCCAATCGGTGATGGCCGCCGAGGTCGGGCACCTCCAGCTCGCGCACGATTACCTTGCGGAGGCGGCGCTCATGGACCTCGAGGACCTCGAGCACAACGTCCGCGAAGGCCTGCACATGGGCTCGCTCGCGGGCGCGTGGCTTGCGACTGTCCACGGCCTGGGGGGCATGCGCCACCACGGGGAGTCGCTCGCCTTCAACCCCCGCCTGCCGCCGCACATCCAGAAGCTGACGTTCCGCGTCAACTTCATGGACCGCCTGGTCAGGGTCGAGGTCGGCCGCGAGCGGGTGACGTACACCCTGCTCCTGGGCCGGCCGCTGTCCTTCGACCACCACGGCGAGCGCCTGCTCCTCAAGCCTCGGGTGCCCGCGATCCGGGCGATCCCCGAGATCAAGCAAGGTCCGGAGCCGAGGCAGCCGGCCGGGCGCGAACCCGCCCGGCGCGGTCGATCTCAGCCCAGGACGCTGCGTCCCTCTACTACTTCATCTCCGCTGTCGCGCCGGCTTCCTTCAGCTTCGCGACCGCCTTCTCGGCGTCGGCCTTCGACACGTTCTGCAGCACCGGCTTCGGCGCGGCGTCGACGAGGTCCTTCGCCTCCTTCAGCCCGAGCTGGGTGAGCTCGCGTACGGCCTTGATGACGTTGATCTTGCTGTCGCCGACCGCGGTCAGGTTGACGGTGAACTCCGTCTGCTCCTCCTCGGCCGCGCCGTCCGCGGACGCCGCGGGTCCGGCTGCGGCAGCCACCGCCACGGGCGCCGCCGCTTTGATGCCGAGCTCGCTCTCCAGCAGGTCGAGCGCCTCTTTGACATCGAGGATGCTCCAGCCTTTGAGGGCCTCGACGAATTCCTTCGGTGTGATCTTTGTGCTTGTTGCCATCTACGCTGCCTCCAATTTCTTTTCCAGTGACTCGAGCGCGCCCGCCAGCATCGACAGCGGCGTCTGAAGCGCTCCCGCGAGTTGTGCAACCGGCGATTGAATGGTCCCCGCCAGCAGGGAGATGAGGGTCTCGCGAGACGGCAGGTCGGCCAGCTGCTTGACCTGGTCCGGCGTGAAGACGCGGCCCTCGACGAGCCCGCCCTTGACGTCGAGCTTCAACCGGGTCGCCCGCACCCACTCGTTGATCAGCTTCGACGGGACGCTGAGGTCGTCGTAACCGAACGCGATCGCGACCGGCCCCTCGAGCTCGACCTCGAGCTCCTTGACGCCCGCCGCGTCGGCGGCGCGCCGCGCAAGCGTGTTCTTGACGACGCGAAACTCGACCTCGCCGGCGCGCAGCTTGCCGCGCAGGTCCTGGAGCTGGGTCACGGTCAGGCCGCGATAGTCGGTCAGCAGCGCGACCTTCGCCTTCTTCAGCTTCTCGGTCAGAACGTCGACCTGCTCGGCCTTCTGCTCTTTGCGTGCCTTGGGCAAATGAAAAATCCTCCCTGCCCCTTGTCTAGACAAAGGCAGGAAGGATCAATGTCCTTCACTTCTGCTTGCCTCGGTAGGGAATTAAGCCCGCTCGCGCGAGCACCTACGGTCTAGGGCAGGCCGCTGATTATACGGAAGAACGTTCCCTCTCCCCCTTGGGGGAGAGGGTCAGGGTGAGGGGCGGGCCGATTCCAGGTACCGAGCGAGCCTCTCGTTCGCCGCGGCCCTGTTCTCGGCAATTTGCCGCAGTGTTTCGTTGTGGCGGAAAGCACCCCCAAGCACCGTGGTCGCCAGGTCCCAGATGGATGAGTACGTGTACACCATGTCGGTTCCGTCGCGGCTGTGCCTTATGTCCCACGTGCCGGTGCTCTGGCCAGGCGACCCCACGAGAGTGGTCGCGAACCGCGAATCGGGCTCGAACGCCGTCACGACCTCGTCGCTTTCGAGAAGCACCTCATCGTCCCCTCGGACGCGCGCCCTCACCATGCTGCCCAGCCGGATGGGCAGGTCCGGAGACCCCACCAGCTCGAGTTGAGGCAGATACCTGGGCCAGTTGCCCGGGTTGCTGACGAAATCGAACGCCTCGCGCGGCGAGCAGCGCACGTGGACTGGCGCTATGACTCTAATTCGACGGCGCGACGCCGGCGCCCACAGAAGCACCCAGCCGGCGAGCAGTGCGGCGAATACCAGCCCGGCCCGCCAGTCGAGGCCAAACACGACGACAAGCTCGGCGAGCAGGAGCAGGGCCGCACCGACGGCTACCATCCGCGCGTCTCGCGGTGTGTCCTCCGGGTGCGGCGCCGCGCCGCTGCGAGACTGATGCGTCCGGGCCGCGCGCTCGAGGACGACCAGCCCCGCAGCCGCGGGCAAGGGGGCGGCAAGCCAGGTCTCGAGGGTCGGTTGCCATGCTGTGTGCGAGGCCAGCTTCAACGCCAGCGCAAGCCCGACCGGCACGAGAGCCACCTCGGTGAGAATCCAGTTGTTCACCAGCGCCGCGAAGTTGAGCTTCACGATTCCAGCTCGCCGCGGCGCTTCTCCCACTCCTCCCGAAGCAGCTCGGTCAGGATGACGTCGCGCCACTCGCCGTCGACGAAGCGGTCCTTCCGCCACCGGCCTACCTGCACGTATCCGCACGCGGCCTGGGCCCGCCCGCTGGCCACGTTGCCGTCGAGGTACCCCGATTTCAACTTGCGCAGCGGCGTGTTGGTGAAGAGGAACTCGGCCCGGAGCCGCATGAGCTCACGCCCGACCCCCTTGCCCCATACGGTCTTGTCGCCGATGACGGTACCCGTGGTGCCGAACCCGTTCTTCCAGTCGATCATCTGGATTCCGGTCGAACCGACGGTCCGGCCGTCGACCTCGACCACCCAGTTGATGGAGTCAGGGTCCTTGGCCCTGGCCTCGATCCACTCCTTCTCTTGCTCGTGCGACATCGCCATGCGCACGAACAGGAAATGCGTCACCTCCATGTCCTCGAACCAGCCGACCATCGTGGCGGCGTCCTCGGCGCGCGGCGGACGGAGCCGGAGGAGCTTGCCCTGGATGACCGGCCCGTACATGGCGCGAAAGGTTACTGGCTGGGCGACGCTTCGACTATCTGCTTCAGCCGGGCGTATGTCGCGGTCAACTCCTTGACCCTCGCGCCGACCGTGTCACGAACGTCCAACATCGTTCCCATCGACGCCGGCCGGTAGGGCTGCACGCCTTCCAGCTCGAACGTCAGTCGGGTGCCCGAGGCCGTGGGCTCGAGCCGCGTCTTCGCTCGCTCTGACGGACGGTCCTTCCAGAGCGTCGAGTAGGACCGGTCAGGAACGAGCTCGGTGACGATCGAGGTGCTGTCGACGACGTACGGCCGGATGCGCCTGCCGAGGGTGCCCGTCATGCGAGTCACGATCTCGCTGCCCCTGGCCAGCGGCCCCTCGGGCCGGACCGACACAACCACAGGTTCCCGGCTCGCGCGGTAGAGCTTCCATCTCTCGGGGTCGACGAGGTACGGAAAGATCGCCGCCGGAGACGCGCCGATGTCCGACGCCACCGCCATCCGGTACGAACGCATGGGCCGCGGGATCCAGATGAATGCCCACGCAACGTTCGCGACCAGGCAAGCGATCCCGACCCACGGTTTGAAGTTGAGCAGCAACAGGACAACGACCCCGATCGTCAGCACACGGCTGATCAATCCGCGGTCGTTGGCCGCGTCGATCTGCGCAATCGTCGTCGGCGCCTGCAGCAGTCTTGAACGCCGGTAGAGGGTCCAGACCATGAAGACGAGGTCAACCGCCAGGACCACAAAGGCGGCCACGAGCATCGGCGTAAGGCTCGGCGCCGGGCTTGGGTCGATCACGTAGGCGATCGCGCCGATCTCCATGAAGAGCACGAACTGGCCGAGCAGCACTACGTAGCTCCATCGGCGAGTGCGGTATACGGCAACCGCGACCGCGAGCGGCGTGACGATCGCGATGACGATTGCGTAGAGCTGGCCTGCCGCGGCCCACGACATGGGCTAGCTCGCTACGTGCAGCTTTGCGGCTTCGCGCACGTCGACCGGAACCGACGGGCCCTGCGTCGAGGTGAGAAAGAAGGTTTTCAGGTACTGGCCCTTCGAAGTGGCCGGCTTGTTGCGGATCAGCGCGTCGACCAGCGTCGTCAGGTTCTGGTGCAGCTGCCTGGAGTCGAACGACACCTTGCCGATCGGCACGTGCACGATCCCGAACTTGTCGGTCCGGAACTCGACCTTGCCGCCCTTGGCGTCGCGCACCGCGCGGCCCACGTCGTTGGTCACGGTGCCCGACTTCGGGTTGGGCATCAGGCCTCGCGGACCCAGGACCTTGCCCAGCGGTCCGACCTTGGACATCAGGTCCGGCGTCGCGATCGCGGAGTCGAAGTCGGTCCAGCCGTCCTGCACGCGCTTCACCAGGTCGTCGCCGCCGACCACGTCCGCGCCCGACTCCTGCGCCTCACGCGCCTTCTCGCCGGTGGCGAAAACCGCCACCCGGACCTTCTTGCCCGTCCCGTTCGGCAGCACGACCGACCCGCGCACCATCTGCTCGGCGTGGCGCGGGTCGACCCCCAGCCGAATGTGCGCCTCGACGGTCGCGTCGAACTTGGAGATCGAGGTGTCACGCACGATCTGGCAGGCGACCTCCGGCTCGAGCCCTCCGTTGCCATTGCTGGCCACGGCCTGCTCGACCTTCTTCGCCGCCTCGATGTACTTCTTTCCCCTCTTCTTCGGCACCGGCCTACTCCACCACCTCGAGGCCCATCGACCGCGCCGTGCCTTCGATCATCTTCATCGCGTGCTCCGGTTCGTAGGCGTTCAGGTCCTTGCCCTTCACCTCGACGATCTGCCGGATCTGCGAGCGCGTCACCCGGCCGACCTTCTCGCGGTTCGGCTTGGCCGAGCCCTTGTCCACTCCCGCGGCGCGCTTCAGAAGTTGCACTGCCGGCGGGGTCTTGAGCACAAACGTGAAAGAGCGGTCCTCGAAGATCGTGATCTCGGCGGGGACGACGTCACCGGCCTGCTGAGCGGTGCGCTCGTTGTAGGCCCTTGTGAACTCCATGATGTTGATGCCGTGCGGGCCGAGCGCCGTGCCGACCGGCGGCGCGGGTGTGGCCTTGCCGGCCTGCAGCTCGAGCTTGAGCACCGCGCGGACCTTCTTCTTGCTCATCCGCCTAGCGCACCTTCTCGACCTGGAGCAGGTCGAGCTCGACGGGCGTCTCGCGCCCGAACATGTTGACGAGCACCTTCAGCTTGCCCTTCTCCGGGTTGATCTCGTCGACCTTGCCGTGGAAGTCTGTGAACGGACCGTCGACCACCCGCACGGACTCGCCGACCGCGAACTCGACGCGGATCTTTGGCGCCTCCTGCTTCATCTGCTTCTGGATCGCGCGGACCTCTTTCTCCTGCAGAGGGACGGGGCTGTTCGCCGAGCCGACGAAGCTCGTGACGCCCGGGGTGTTGCGGACGACGAACCACGACTCGTTCGACATCTTCATCTTCACCAGGATGTAGCCGGGGAAGATGCGCTTCTGGACGTGGCGGCGCTTGCCGTCCTTGATCTCGATCTCGTCCTCCATGGGGACGAGGACCTGGAGGATCTTGTCCTGCATGTCCATGGACTCGATCCTCTTCTCGAGGTTCTTCTTGACCTTCTCCTCATGCCCCGAGTAGGCGTGGACGACGTACCACTGGGCCTCGTCCTCGGGGTTAGTGGGGTTCGGCTGCGCCTTCTCGACCGCCATCAGCCCACCACGTTGCTGGAGTAGAGGCCCCTGCGGGCGGCTTCGCCCAGCAGGTAGTCGACACCGCCGATGAAGATGCCGATCAGCAGGACGGTGAAGATCACCACCAGGGTATAGCGGTAAAGCTCGCCCCAGGTGGGCCAGACGACCTTGCGGAGCTCGTCGTAGACGTCGCGCAGGAACTGGCCGAGCCCGACCTGGGCCCTCGGCTCTTCGCGCTTCCGGGCTGTTACTGCCATCAGCTGCTTACTTGGTCTCCTTGTGAGGGGTGTGCTTGTGGCACCACTTGCAGTACTTGCTGAGCTCGATCCGGTCAGGATCGTTCTTCTTGTTCTTCAAGGTGGTGTAGTTGCGCCTCTTGCAGACGCCGCAGGCGAGTGTGATGACTTCTTCCATGGCTGTCTCTTTGCTTGGGGGAAAGAAAAAAGCCTAGGTTTCCTAGGCCTTGTCAATAGTAGCAGAGGATTTGCGGGCCCCCCGATCCTGGAGCAATATCCGGGTCAGGGCGTCCGCGAGCCAGGCGACGTAGCGGTCCTGGGACCAGCCACGGTCACGCCGCAGGAGGCCGTTGACCTCCGGGCTGGCGAGCGTCCAGACCACGTCAGCGGCCTCCGCGCAGTCGATCCTTCCACGGAACGCGCCCTTTTCGGCCAGCCAGTCGACGAGCTCGCGGAGCCTGGCGAGGCGCACAAGCTGCATCTGGCCCCGCATGGCGGCGACCTCCGGGTCGACGGCGCCGGCGCCCCGGATGATGTCGTCCACCGGCCGGGCGCGCTCGAGGGTCGACGCGATGTCGGCCGCGAAAGCATGGAGTTGCGCGCGCTGGGTCGGCTGCGTCCTGACCGACTGGGGGCCCGGTCGGTCCATGAAGCGGACCGGCGACTCGTCGCCGGCGACCCGAACGCCGATCAGCGACCGCAGCAGGCCGGTCTTGCTCCCGAAGTTCGCGTATACGGTGTCCGTCGCGACTCCCGCATCGACCGCGATGGCCTCCATGGTGGTCGCCACGAACCCATGCTCCTCGAACAGCTTCTGCGCGGAGTCCAGGATCCGCGTCCGGGTCTCGCCCGCCTGCTGCCGGCGGAGCGTCGAGTTGTATTTGCGTCTGGCCTTGACTTTGGGCACCGATTCAGTCTAGCCTTTCGGTATTCATCCGAGTATTACTCGGTTAAAATGGAGGGTGGACCGTGCAAGACAACGAGAGGCTGTACCGGCGTCTGATCGACGAGGTGTTCAATCGCGGAAATCTGGAGGCCGCGGAAGAGCTGGTGGCCCCCGGCTCCCTCGAGCACCAGCGCCTGGGCATGGGCGACGGACCGGAAGGAGTCAAGCGGGTCGCGAGTACACTCCGCAGCGCGTTTCCCGATTTCACGCTGACAATCGAAGACCTCGTGGTGAGCGGCGACACGGTCTGGGCGCGTCAGCGAGGTGGCGGGACCAACCTGGGAAGTTTCGCCGGGCGCCCTGCAACCGGTAAGCGCGGGGTGATCGACGTGATCGACATCTGTCGCTTCCAGGACGGGAAGATGGTCGAGCACTGGGGCGTCCCCGACCAGCTCGGGATGATGGTTTCGCTCGGCCTGATCTAATAGCCATGTGGCAACGATCGCCGTTCTGCACGGCGACCAGACCGGCGAGGAGGTGCTGAGGGAGGCGCTGCGTCTCCTCGATCCCGGCGTGCTGGGCTTCAAGGTCGACACGAGGAACTTCGACCTCTCGCTCGAGGAGCGGCGGCGGACGCGTAACCAGTCGGTGATGGACGCATCCGCGGCCCTGGCCGAGCTGGGCTTCGGGATCAAGGCGGCGACGATCACGCCAGAAGGCTCGGGCGACGTCGGCAGCCCCAACGCGATCCTGCGCAAGCAGATCGACGGCCGGGTGATCGTCCGCACCGGCCGCCGCATCCCCGGCGTGCGCCCGCTCGCCGGCGTGCACGCCCCCATCTCGGTGATCCGGATGGCGGTCGACGACGCCTATGGCGCACGCGAGTGGCGCGAGGGACACGACCTCGACGAGTGGGCGTTCCGGACGGAGAAGATCAGTCGCCGGACCTGCCGGATCGTCGCCGACTACGCGTTCCGGCACGCACGCCGGATCGAAGCGAAGGTCTTTGGCGGCCCGAAGTTCACCGTCAGCCCCGTCTACGAGGGGATGTTCAAGGAGGAGCTCGACGCGGCCGCGGCCCGCCACCCGGACGTGCGCTACGAGCCGCAGCTCATCGACGCCACCTACGCCCTGCTCCTTGCCACGACGGGCGAGGCGCTGGTGATTCCGGCCCTCAACCGCGACGGGGACACGCTCTCGGACCTCGTCATGCAGATGTTCGGCACCATCGCGGGTGCCGAATCGACGCTGCTCGCCTTCGACGAGGAGGGCTCGGTGACGGTGGCCATGACCGAGGCTCCGCACGGCACCGCCCCGGCGCTCGAGGGCAAGAACGTCGCCAACCCGATGGCGATGATCCTCGCCGTCGCCTCGCTGCTCGGCTACATGAAGGGCGATGCTGCGCGACGCGCGTCCCGCGCGATCTACGAGTCCGCGCTGGAGGCCGTATCCGACGGCGTGCGGACCGCGGACCTGGGCGGTCAGGCCACGACCACCGACTTCACCGCCGCGGTCGTGCGCCGAGTGAAGACGAAGGTCGAGGTCTGGAGCGCGCTGGCCGACATCGAACGCTAATCCCCTCTCCCCCTCGGGGAGAGGGCTAGGGTGAGGGGGGCGTGCGCTATCTGGCCCTCGGCGACTCTTACAGCATCGGCACCGGCGCCTCCGACGAATCGCGCAGCTGGCCGGCGATCGTCGCCGCGCGGCTGCCGGCGGAGCTCACGAATCCCGCCGTCAACGGCTACACCACAGAGGACCTTATCCGCGACGAGCTGCCGCTGGTGGAAGTCGTGAATCCCGATCTGATCACGGTGCTCATCGGCGTCAACGACCTCGTCCAGGGGCGGAGCATCGACCAGTACCGCCACTCGCTGGCGACGATCTACAACGCGATCGAGGACCGGCCGGTGGTGGCGGTGTCCATCCCAACCTGGTCGTACGTGCCCGCGGCCGCCGGCTTCGGCGGCGCGCAGTACGTCGAGCGGTTGACGGAACAGTTCAACGACGTCGCGCGCGGACAGGCGACGGCGCGCGGATTCGCGTGGGTGAACCTCGGCCCGGTCAGCACCTCGCGGATAGGCAGCGCCGGATGGATCGCCTCCGACCAGCTCCACCCCGGCGACGCCCAGTACGCGGCGTGGGCGGACGTGATCTGGCCGGCCGTCCGCGACCGTGTCTAGCAGCCCATTGACAATTGCTTAACGCCCAATAGGATTTTTTCTCGTCGGCATCGCCGGGGGTTGTTGGAAAGGGGGCTGCCTATGGCTTGACGCCTCGATGCGTGCGTTTCCGGCTGCTCATTAGGAGGTGAAACATGCATCGCATCGCGCGCTTCGTGCTCCCGGCAATCGCCGTCCTGGTGATCGGACTGATCGGCGGCTCGGCCGCGTCGCCCACCCAGCCACCAACCCGGCAGGACATCGCCAAGAAGATCCTCAATTCGATCGCGGGTCAAACGCTGACGTCTCCGGCCCGCGCGTACATGGAATCGGTCGCCCGCGGCGACCGTAGTCTTGCGCCTGACTCCGCAGGCACCGTCGTCAAAGGCGCGAAGGTAACGTCCGCCAAGGCGACCGGCGGAGGCTCGCTTGCGAACGTGCGGGTCAACGATCCCGCCGAAGACACGCACCAGACCGACCAGACCACTCAAAGCGAGACGTCCATCGCCGTCTCGGGATCGAACGTCGTGGTCGGATTCAACGACTCCCAGCACGCACTGCTGTTCCTCACCGCCGGAGGCAACCTGACCGGCTACTCCCACTCCAGCGACGGCGGCGCGACGTTCACCGATGGTGGCGTCATTCCCAACGACACCGGCAACGTCAACATCGGCGACCCGTGGCTCGCCAGCGACAGCGCCGGCAACTTCTACTACTCGACGCTGACCTTCCAGGGCACGACGCTCAACCTGCTCGTGGGGGTCGCGCGTTCGACCGACGGCGGCGTGACGTTTACGCCCGCCACCGCAATCCCGCCCCCGGCCGGGCTGTTGTTCTATTTCGCTGACAAGGACGCGCTGACCACGGGACCCGGCAACGGAAACCTCTTTGACGTCTGGGACGACTTCTCCGTCGACAGCAGCTTCAACATCTTCAGCGGTCTTCCGGTCGCGCATTCGACGGATGGCGGACAGACCTGGACGATCACGTATGCCAGCAAGGTGCCGCTGTTCGGTCCGGGCTGCAGCTTTTCCCAGTTCATCGGCGCGCAGCCGCTGGTGATGGGCAACACGGTGGTCGACGCCGCGGAGATGATCAAAGTCGACAACCCGAACTGCCTGCCCGGCGTCCCGGCAACGTTCAGCGAGGCCGTCTTCGTGTCGAACGACGGGGGCGCCACATTTTCGGCGGGCGCAAACATCCCCATCACGTCTTCGACCCAGGAATTCGGCGCCTTCCTTCTCGGGCCGGGGCAGGTCATGCGCAACCTCGAGTTCCCGACCCTGGCCGCGTTCAAGGGCAACACCTTCATGGCGTGGAACGATGGCGGCGATGGCTCAGGCCACAGCCACATCCGCCTGGCCCAGCTGGATAGCTCAGGCAACGTCGTCGGCGGCACCTCGTTTGTCACGTCGGGCACCAACGACGAGGTCCAGCCGGCCCTGTCGGCCGACTCGAGCCTGCATGTCGCGTACTACCAGATCAGCACCGCGGCGAACGGCAACGGACAGCTCGACGTCCTGATCTCCAACTCCAACAACGGCAACAGCTGGAAGCCGCAGCGGGTGACGAGCCAGTCCTTCCCGGGCGTCTTCACGGTCCCGCAGTTCGACCCGATCATCGCGTTCGCGTACATGGGTGACTACATCGCGCAGGTGAGCGCGAGCGGGCACCAGTACATCGCGTGGGGCGACAACCGGGACATCGTCACGAACTTCCTGTGGCCGAACGGTCGCAACGACCCGGACGTCTTCTTCGCCAAGCAGTAGTCAATGACGTCAGCCAAACTCGCCGCCAGTAGGCAAGCGAACCGTTCGCAAACCCCGCTGGCGGCGAGCCAGGCGATAGTCCGGACTATCGCCGCTTCTCGGGCCCCAAAACGGGCGTTAGTCCGGCCTAACGCCAACAGTCGAGCCCTAGACGGTGATCCTCTTGAACGACTCGGCGTACCGGTACCCGGCCTTCTTCCCCACGTCCCGGTGCCGCTTGCGCATGAACTTCTCGAAGTCCCACGCCCGCCCCGGCTTCGCCACCTGTGAGCGGTGCTTACGCAGCGCTTCTATCTTCCGGTCCAGCGTCGGCGTGATGTCGACCAGATAGTCCCCCTGCGTCCAGAACGGGATCCAGACCTCCTTCACCTCGTGCGGCTGGAAACCTTCCTTCAACAGCGAGCGGAACGCCCGCGGGTTGCGCGAATCGGGGTACACCGCGGCCATCGTCGCCTCGCCGACGGCGAGGTGATCGGGGTGCGACCCGCCCATCGGCGCGTCGAGCACCCGGCCGGGGATGTGCGTGATCACCAGCTCGGGCTTGTACTTGCGGATCTGGCGCACTATGTCGCGCCGCAGCTTCAGGTCGGGCGCCAGGTGGCCGTCTTTGTAGCCCAGGAACTCGACTCGCTTGACCCCAAGAACCTTGGCCGCCGCGCGCTGCTCCTTCTCCCGGATCGCGATCAGGTCGGAGTCCTTCTGCGTCGGGTCCTCGCCCCCCTGCCGGCCGTCCGTGACGATGACGTAGGTCACCTCGGCGCCGCTGTCGGCCAGCCTGGCGATCGACCCGCCGGCCCCGAAGTCCGGGTCGTCGGGGTGCGCGGATACGACCATCACCTTCGAAAACTTCGGAAGCCGGCCGTTGCTGCGCGCGGTCGCCACTACAAGAGAGGTTAGAAGTTAGCGGCGTGCGCGCGCAGGGGCGCTCAGCGAGGCGAGTGGGATCGCCGGCTGGATGGGCTCCCACAACCCCTCGAGCTGCTCGGGGGTGAGCCGGGTGCGCACGGCGATCACGCGGCCGCCGAACGCCGCCGTCTTCACCGCCGCCCAGCCCCCGCTCGTCGCCAGTCGCATCGGCACGGTCACCACCGCCGCGAGCGCCGCCGCCTCCTCTCCCGCCCGCGCGCCGCCGTCGGCCACCGCCCTGGACAGGACGCCCGACAGCTCGTCGCTCGGCTGCCAGTTGCGCGCCAGCAGCGCGCACTGGGCCGAGCCGAGACGGCCGACCGCGGTCACGTACCGCGAGACCATCGCGCCCAGCGAGCGCGGATTCGTCACCGGGATCGCCGACGCGAACGGCGCGTAGGACGCCGCGAACTTGATCGGCGGCAGCTGGTGCCGGCGGACCAGCGCAGATACCGCATGCCACGTGGCCACCGCCTCGTCGTCCGAGCGCCCGCCGAAGAAGTCGATCAACGCGGTGCCGGCGTTGACGAGCGGCGCCACGCTCTCCACGCTCGCTTCCGGCGCCGCCGCCGCGATGCGCTGCCAGTCGGCCTTGTCGAGCGACGCGACCTTGTGCGCGAATCCACCGCCGTTCAGCGCCTCGAACGTGATCGACGGCTGGAAAGGCGTCAGCGCCTCGCGCACCTGCTCGAGGTTGACGCCGCCGTGGGACTCGACCACAAAGCCCGCGCGCTCGACTGCCGCGAACGCCCGGCACCGTGTGTACATGTCCAGCTCGCGAGTCGCTTCGAGGGCGATCAGGATCGAACGCACGACACCCGTCGGCTCGACCGCTCCCTCGCGCGTCACGCTCGCGACCAGCCGCCGGCGGTCGAGAACGCGCAGCCACTGGATCGGCGACAGCGCGGCCACGCCCTTGACGAACGCCGCCACCTCGTTGTGATTGGGTCCGTACAAAGCGGGCGCCTTCGGCGGCGCGGTCGCGGCGACGCGGTTGCGTGGCGGCCGGGTGATGGTCTTGATCGCGCTCTGGACGGCGCTGCGCACGATGTTGGCCGCGGGCGGCGGCGTCTCAGGCTCGCCCAGCCTGGCAAACGGGATGACCGGTTCCAGCGGCGCCCAGAGCTGCACGGCTTCCTCGGGGGTGAGGTCGGCCAGCGCGCCAAGCACCCTGCCGCCGTGCACGACGGTGCGTACCGCCGACCAACCCTCGTCAGCGACCAGGTGACGCGGCACCACGGACAGCGCGGCCACAGCGACGGTCTCCTCGCTGCGCACCTCCTTGTTCTTAGCCACGGCCTGGAGGAGGGCGCGCGACGCGCCTGGCTCGATGCGCCAGCGCCCGGCCAGCACGAGCATCTGGTCCTTGCTCAGCTCCTCGAGAAGCGAGAGGAAGCGCATGGTCCTCGGGTCGATCACGTCAGAGCCGGCAAGCGGTATGAGCGCGGCAAACGGCGCGTAGTGGACCGCGAACTTCAAGGCCGGCAGGTGCGAGCGCATGATGAGCGCGGTCATCGCCTGCCACGCGGCGACCTGCTTCTCGTCGCTCTTCTTGGCCAGTGTGTCGAACAGCACCTCGCCCGCCCGCGCCATCGGTTCGGAGATGCGCCCGTCGCTGCTGCGGATGGCGGACTGGATCGTTTTGGCGGAGTCGGCGCCCCCGGCCCCTTCCTTGCTGACTGACGCCACCAGCTGCCGGGCGGTCTGGACCTGGCGCCACTGCCAGGGCGTCAGCTGCCCGGCGGCGACGATGAAGGCCTCGACCTCGGGGGTGTGCGGCCCGAACCGATGGGAGGCCTGGTCGTTGGCCCTCTGGATGCGGCCGAGCAGACCGTGGGAGGCGGGCGCCACACCGGCTATTCTCCCGTCAATAGCCCGTTCCTTAAGCTGGCTTAGCGGCCCGGGGATCGGGGTTTCGCCGCAGATCCGCGGCTCCGGCGGTCGGAGCCAAGGAAGGGGTGGCGCACCTAGAAGCGCATCGCGAATGCGCGACGAAGGTGCGCCGGGCCCCCTGACGCTGGCTTCAGCGCCGCAGGCGCCCGACCGCCTGAGCCGCGTAGATGCAAGAAACCTCCGGGCCTGGGCCGCTCGCTATACGGTCTCGACTTTGAGGAAGTTGGTCTGGCCGGGGCGCCCCACGGGCACTCCCGCCACCACCACCACCCTGTCCCCGGCCCGGACCATGCCCGCTTCGAGGGCGGCGGCGGTCGCGTTCGAGATCATCTGGTCGGTGTCGGCGCCCGGCCGGACCAGCAGCGGCACGACGCCCGAGTAGAGCGCCGTCCGGCGCAGGACCTCCTCGTGCGGGCTGGCGGCGACCACCGGCATCGGCGGCCTGGCCTTGCTGCACCGCAGCGCGGTGGTGCCGGACTCGGTGAAGGCGATGATGACCTTGGCGTGCAGCTCGGCCGCCGTCGAGGCGGCCGCGTGGGCGATGGCGCTCCCAACCTGGCCGGGTTCGCGCCAGATCTGGCGGGCCCGCTCGAACGCCGGATGCTTCTGCGCCGCCAGGCAGATGCGCGCCATCGCGCGCACTGCCTCGACCGGGTGCGCGCCAATCGACGTCTCCTGGGAGAGCATCACCGCGTCGGTGCCGTCCCAGATCGCGTTGGCGACGTCGGATGCCTCGGCCCGGGTCGGCCGGTTTGAGGTCACCATCGACTCGAGCATCTCGGTCGCGGTGATCACCGGCACGCCCGCGCGGTTGGCCCGGTCGATGACGTCCTTCTGCACCGCGGGCAGCTCGCCGAGCTTCAGCTCCACGCCGAGGTCTCCGCGCGCGACCATCACCGCGTCCGCGACCTCGAGGATCCGGTCCAGGTTGCGGATCGCCTCCAGCTTCTCGAGCTTGGCGATCACCGGGATGTTCCGGTTGTGGCCGTTGATGTGCTGCTGGCAGATGACCACGTCCTCTGGCCGGCGCACGAAGGAGAGCGCGATGTAGTCGACCTCCAGCTGGATGGCGAGCTTCAGGTCGCGTACGTCCTTCTCCGTCAGCGCGGGCAGCGGCAGCGCGCGGCCGGGGACGCTGATGCCCTTGCGCTCGCCGAGCAGGCCGCCGCGGACGATCGAGGCCTCGGCGCGGCCGTCGTCGACGGAGCGGATCGTGAGCTCGATGCGTCCGTCGTCGAGGAGGACGCGGTCGCCGACGCGCAGCGCCTGCACCAGCTCGATGTGGCTGACCTCGATGTCCTCAGGCGTCTCGGTGTGGTGCGCGACCAGCGCGACGGAGCGCCCGCGTACGAGGCGCTGGAACGTCCCCTCGACCGCGCCGGTCCGGATCTTCGGACCCTGCAGGTCGCCAAGCAGCGCGACCGGCCGGCCGATGGCCTCGGCCGCCTCGCGCACGTCGGCAGCGGCCTGCCGGTGGGTTTCCTCGTCGCCGTGGGAGAAGTTCAGGCGGGCGACGTCCATGCCCGCCTGGATCATCGCCCGCAGGACCTGCGGCGACGAGCTCGACGGGCCGATGGTGCAGACGATGCGCGTCCGCCGGACGACGCTCACTGGTATCGCTGCACGCGGCGGGTGATCTCGTGCTCGGCTTCGACGACGCGGCGCTCCAGCTCGAGCGCGCTGATCACCGCCCCGCCCATGCCGCGCACCAGGTCGCTTTGAAAGCGGTCCGAGGTGGCGACGGTGATGACCTCGCCGGCGTCCCGCGCCTGGTAGGCGAGACGCTCGATCGAGTGGTCGGCCGAGTGGCCTTTGCGCGTGAAGATGACGCGGACGCCGTCCACGGTCTCCTGCGAGTTGGACATCGCCTTGGAGTGGTGCGCGTCGAAGACGACCGTCACGTCCTCGCCGCTCACCATTCCGAGCACGGACAGGCGCCGCACGAGCTCGTCGCGCGCGTCTTCCAGCGACGCGATCGACATGAGCCGCTTGAGCGATGTCCACGCGTGGACCACGTTGTAGCCGTCGACGATGAGCTGGGACATTGAAGTGGCGGGACCAGTTTATGAAGAGGTCCGCTGTCTCATGACCTCGTAAAGCAGCGCCGCCGCGGCGGCCGAGGCGTTGAAGCTCGCCACTCGGCCGCCCGCGGGCAGCTTCACCCGGGCGTCACACCGCTCCTTGACCAGGCGCTGGACGCCGGTGCCCTCGCTCCCGACCACGACGCAGGCTGGTTGCCTGAAGTCGAAGTCCCACGGGTTCAGCTCGCCGCGCGGGTCCAGCGCTACGCACCAGATCCCTGCCCGCTTCACCTCGACGATCGCCGACGGTAGGCCCGAAACTCGCGCGATCGGCAGCAGCTCGCTCGCGCCGGAGCTGGCCTTGACGGCGGCCGGGGAGAGAGGCGCGCTGCGATGCTCGGGGATGATCGCCCCGTCCGCGCCCGCCACCTCGGCGCTGCGGAGGATCGCGCCCAGGTTCTGCGGGTCCATGATCGAGTCGAGCGCGACGAGCAACGACGGCCGCGCATCGAGCAGCTGCTTGAGCGTCCACACGCGGCGCGGCTTGAGCTCGGCGGCGACGCCCTGGTTGACGCCTGGGGCCATCGCGTCCAGCCGCGCGGCCGGGACGACCTCCACCTTCGCGAGCTTCGCCAGCTCGTCCAGCCGCGGGTCGTGGCCGACGCCCGCCGCCTGGTAGACCTTCGCGACCCGCCCTGCCCGCGCCGCTTCGAGGACCGCGTTCCGCCCGTGAATGATCAAACTAAGTGGCCTGTATCCGTGAGCTCGTTAGCAGGCCGCAGGCCCGAAGGCCGGTGCCATCCGGACGGCCGGAGCCAAGGCGCGGGTGGCGCGGCGAGGAGCGCATTATGAGATTCGTGACGAGCCGCGCCGGGCCCCGCAACGCAGGCTTCAGCGACCGCAGGTCGCCCGGCCGTCCGGGGGCGCCGGATGCTAACGATGCTCGCGGTACAGGTCACTAGACGATGGTTGCAGACTTCATGGCCCGAGCTCGCGAGCTGCTCGCCGGAGGCGTCGACGAGGAGGCCCTGGAACGGGTCGGGCGTCTGCTCGCCGAGGAGTCGAAGCAACCCGGCTTCGTGCACGACGCCGAAATGAAGACGCTGCACGGAGGCGACTCGAGCTTCACCCTGCTGCAGAGCGATCCCGACGGGATGACTCTGATGCTCGCCCGCTTCCCACCGCACGAGGAGACGCCCGTCCACGACCACGGATCCTGGGGCGTGGCGTGCGTCGTCCAGGGCCACGACAGGTACCGGCACTGGGAGCTTGGCGCCGACGGGCGCGTGAACGTGCTTTACGAGAAGGTCCTCGGCCCCGGCCAGTTCGTCACCTGGCTCGACCCGCCGCGAGACCTCCACAGCC
>Ga0207646_10001187_pt1 | contig 32813 bp, 30 predicted proteins | sample KBSK5502metaG_FD_184343 | JGI IMG/M metagenome (GOLD analysis project Ga0207646, IMG submission 184343) | Corn, switchgrass and miscanthus rhizosphere microbial communities from Kellogg Biological Station, Michigan, USA - KBS K5-50-2 metaG... | ecosystem: Host-associated > Plants > Roots >... | reverse complement strand
CGCTCGTGAGTGCCCGCCGAACGTCTTCGGAATCGCTCACAATCCCATCAACCGTTTTCCTAAACATGCGCCTCCTGCACGAAGCTGGCATCCTTCACCACAACCGCAGAAGGAGAATTGCCGTTTGCTTCTTTCATCAGGCGGCAGACGCTCGCCCGCGAGATTCCGTGCTTGTTGGCTACCTGTGTCAGGCTCATGCCGGAGCGGCGATCCTCGATCACCTGCGCACGATCCACATCGAGCCGCGCACGCCCGATCTGACGACCCTCAAGTTTTGCCCTTCGCATTCCACTTTTGACACGGTCCGCCACGAGTGACCTTTCCAATTCGGCAATCGCGGAGATGATCGTCACGAAAGACGCCCCATCGGCCCGCTTGTATCGACGTTTTCTCGCCGTGAGATGAACTCAATTCCCATACTGTCCAGTTCGTCAACTATTTGCAGAAAGTTCTTAGTGCTCCTCGCAATGCGGTCGAACGCTGCCACGAGAACAACGGAGAACTTTTTCCGCCGCGCATCAGCCATGAGCAGATCAAGCCCCGGACGGCGTGCCTTCTTTCCGCAAACACCGCGATCTTCGTACTCGTGTACAACCTCGAAGCCTCGCTGCGCCGCAAGCTCTCTCAGGTCGTACAACTGACTTTCGACATGTTGGTCGGGCGTTGAGACTCTGACGTAGATCGCCGCCGCTTTTTTCATCTGCTTAGTTCCTCCGATGTGAACATGGATAGCGATCTCAGCAGTATATCGATGAGCATCAATAATGGGCTCCTCGCGCAACTCCTATCAATACAACAACTTCCAACCCAAAGTCGATTCAAATCCCATAGCTCCACGCGTCCGCCGCAAACGCCAGCGGCCTCCTCCTAACCTCCTTATCGAAAACGCCTCGGATCGAGATCCCCTCCGCGCAAAAGTCTGCCCCGAGGCGTTTCCGATCAAGGCTAGCGGCAATCCGGAATCAATTCGAATGGCGATACCCAGCTTCCGGTTTGCCCGTCATCCAACCCGAATCGGTCGCAAGTGTCGGAAGCTGGAATTTCCCACAAGCGGACTTCTGGACCGGAATTAATCTCTGACTGCCCATCATCGCGGGCGAAGCATGCGTTTATCAGGACTGATCAGGGCCCAGCTAAATCGGAAGCTGGGGAAAGAGATTGGGTGCCATCTGCACCGCGAATTTCTTGAAGTACGCGGCGGCCGCCAGTCTTCCGAAACGGCGGGGTTTCCGGTTTCCGATCAAGCCCATTGTCCAGTGCCATGACTCGCTAGCCGGAATGAAACTTCATGCCCGGTCCGAGTCCCGCGATGAACCCTATCGCCAGAACCACTGCGGCAATCACCCATCCTCGGTTGCGCTCGATTTCGGGCATCTGCAATTCGCGGCTTGGAATGCGTTGGCCATAGAGTAGTTTCCACATCCGTGCCAGCCCGGAGTTCCCACCAAATGACGCAGCCGCAACCGAGATCAGAATCAACAGAGGCCCGACCGGATTGAGTGCGCCAGCAGCGCAGGAGAGGAGCCCGGCAGTGAGATAAGGCACAACCGTGAGTTGGCGCGCGCGGCACACGGATCTACGCATCCTTTCCTAAAACGGACGCAGTTCGCGCAAGGACAGAGGCACAAACAAAAAGAAATAGGTTACGCTCCCCAGCACAGTCAGGCCCAGGCGCCACGCCCACGCCGGCTGCCATCCTGCTACTACTGCCGCCCAGTCGCCAATGCCGGAGAACAGAAAATATCCGCCTGCCTGAAACAGATTAAAAAGTCATCAGCAGCAGAAGAAGTACCGCCAAGATGGCGACTGTTTGATGGCTTGCGAGGCGCCCCAGAACAGCGCCCCCAAGATCAGATTGACGAGCGTCCCGCCCGCTACGACCAGACGTGTGTCCACGCTGGCAGGTATTCGGGTCGTACTGAGAATAGTGTTCGGCGAGTGCCCCGAGGCGCACCAACTGAGGGCTATCGGCTTTGAGAAAGCCAAAATTAGCTGAATTGATAGAAATCATGGACTGTGGCGCTTGCGAACTGTCTATCAGATCAGGATTTTGATGTCAGCGTGAAGGTTTTGCGCGCGGAATACCCTTTCATCCTTCAATCGTTGACCAGCACCTGAACGGGGGAACACCAATACTACTGCATTCCATGCAAAATTCGTTACGTGATCAGGTGCGGCGCCACAATCCCGATAAACTCACGCGGCGTTATGATCTTGGTTTTCTTCCAGAATCGCGGAAAATGCCTCAGATTGCCCGTCACCAAATAATCCGCTCGGGCAGCATCGGCACATTCCACGAACATATTGTCATCGGGGTCGCCTGCCACTTCGAGGCGGCGTGTCGGAGCGACGGTATAGCTATGGTTTTTGATGACCTGCAGCAGTTGCCGCCGAAGGCCTTTGCGAATCTTCAGTTCCGGGCGGGCAAGCACCCCGCATGTATTCCTCCAGGATGGGACGGGAGACATAAAGGCGGGCCGGTTTAGTGATGGCAAGCAGCAGAACGGTGCGCTGCAGGCCGGCTGGCTTAATCGCAGCGGAAATCAACACATTCGTGTCAATTACGAGCCGCAGCGGAAGCATTACCGCTTTGATCTCTGCGCGCGGGATGCCTTGATAGCCTGCTCGATCTGGCGCGCCGTCAGGGTATTGGTCCCCTTGCGCTCGGATTCCTCGCCGATGATCCTTAAGACCTCGGGCTCAGGCGCGGCAAGCTTCACGTAATCACGGATGCTGAGCAGTACCGCCTTGGGTGTACCGTGCTTTTCGATAACGAGCGACCGGCGCTCGTCCTCGACACGGCGCAGGAGCTTGCCAAAATTGGCGCGGGCCCGCAACGCGGAGACCACTATCGTGCCGTTCTTGTCGGTGGTAAGGGTAGCCATGAACTCTCCATTTAGATTATCTGAACTGTACAGTTTGGCCAGGACAGAGTCAACGGCCTAGAAGAGCGCCACAACCGCGATACAGAACACCGCAACCGTCAGCGTCGGAATCCAGAACAAAAATACTCTCAAGAGGTTATTTCTGAGTCGACTGGCCGCATAAAACAATGCGAAAAACAAGACCGCGAGAAGCCAGAATGGAGGCGAAAAAACGCTCTCCGCGAGTCCACCCGCGAGGGCAACCAGTCCAGTTGCCTTCTCCCGGCTGATATCCCTAAAAACCAACCAAGAACCCGGGACACACTCCGCGAGAAATATCGCAGCGAATCCGCTAAGGATGCCCTTGGAGTAATCCATATCTCTTTGGTGGTGCGCCGGATTATACGCCAGAGGCATCGCCAGGGCGACCCGATTCACTGTCGTAACATCGCGAGGGTTATGAGTGTAACGGCCTGATCGTCAGTTGTCCTACGACGACAGTCGTTGGCCGAAGCGGCGCGACGGTTTCAATTGCGGTGATTTGATCGGTGAGAGGTCTCACCAAATGCGTTTTCCCAATCCAGATCTGGGGCAACATTTGCGTCGCTTTTGTGTTGGCAGGTTCCGCGCGGTGGTGGTGCGGCGGCTGTGTCAGTTTGGAAAGGCCATTTTTTTCAGCACTGCCTGGAGCCGGAAATTTGGGATGTCCCCATTGTCGCAACCAGGAGGATTATCGCGGGGGTAGTATGGCAATCCATTCAGCGCGACGCCCGGCAAGTCGAAGTTCGCAAAGTTGAAGAGGTTGTAGAAGCCGACGCTCGGCTCTAGTTCTAGTGCCAGTCCTTCTCGAATCGCGTAGGACCATGCAAGTTTCACATCAAGAGCGCGCAGCCAGGAAAGATTCGCTTTCGCCAGGAGGCGCGAGCGGTACGGGTGGAGCGATGGCACACAGTGAGTTAACTGGCAAGTTATCTGCGTTGTTGTAACACAGCGAATTGTCAACGCCAAGTTGAGCCGCGGTGAACAAGCCATTCTGGAGCAGGATTCGCCGGTCGGCGTCAAATGAAGGGCGGTCACACTGTTGTAATTTGCGAGCACCGTATTGATGTTGGAACGCTAACACCGCGATCAAAGCTTCCGACGTGGGTTCCAGGAATTAGATCTTGAACGGTGCCGGGCACCGAAGTCGGCAGAAGAGGTCAAACCATTGTTAGGCAAGCGAGATATCGAGGTAATTCGGATCAGCGGCAACTCGCTCCACCGGTCCCCTTTTTCCCCGGAACTCGCCGGCGATGATGCGCACGAGTATACCGTCCCGGCGAAGGCTTCACATCGGCAACATAGATCGCCTGCGTCTCACCCGACCGTAGCGGAAGTCACACACCGCGGTACGGCTCGTGTTTTCAATCATCCTACGAGCCCAAAAAGCTTTGCTGGAAAAGAAAACACCAAGTCTTCGGAATCTCAAAACTGAGACTTTTTGCGCGCCCGTTCTTGTGATCACTTACCTCGGCGAATTTCAGAACAATGCTTGGTCTGTATCTGCGATCGGAACCTCCGGTGCGCACTCCTCATCATCTTTGCCCATTCCGCACCCATTTCTTATTGATGTTTCGGGGATCTCGGCTGGCACATCGATCGGCTCTGCAGGACCTCCATCTCTGACCGGCCCATTGCCATTTTGGAATGTCCAATACAAGTCGTCATCGACGGACCGAGACCTCGCCTGCTTTCGGGCGTTCCGCTTCGGAGGACACGTGTCCTCGCTCCGACTGGACGCCCTCTCGCAACATCTGTTGAGGGGGAAGCACCGCACGTTGACTGACTAAAAAAGTCTCTCGTGTTTCTCTCGTGTTAGCTCACGACTCACCGGCAACCCACACGAATTCAGTGCCTGAAAAGCGAATTTTAACATGCTTCTACGGGTGTAAGGCCTCGAGGAAGCGGGAGGATTGGTCGACTTACGAATCGGCTGCTCTACCAACTGAGCTACGTCGGCCTGCACTCGATTCTAAATGGGAGGGAGACAAGCGTATAGCGAAGGAACGCGTATCGGAGGTCGAACAAAACCAGCTTCACGAGCGTTGAAAAACCCCGCTCAGCGGACAGCGGAGAGCCTGAACTGAGCGAAGTCGAAGGGCGGCTGTCTTCACACGAGCTCCACATTATCGAAGATCGATTCCGGCGCCTTAGGCGGCGCGAGCGGCCACCATTGCCTCGTATTCCTGTTCCGCTTGGCGGGGAAGAAGAACCCACATGGTGTAGACGCCGATCGCCGTTCCGAAAGGAATATTGAACAGCGAGATGAAGCCGAGGACCAGTGCCACGATGCGGGCCCAGGGCTCGCGCTGCAGCAGACCCCATCCCGCGATAAATCCGAGAGCAGCCTTACCTAGAACGAATATCCCAACCACGCTCAGCAAAGGACGCAAGAAGGCTGGCGCTCCCGTCCCTCCTCCGGGCGCGAAGAGCGTGTTCGCGATGATATAGACAACCACGCCGCCAATCGCGTTGAAGGCAGATAAGGCCAGCCAGAGGATTCCTAACAGATGAACATGCCGTTGCACGCGGCCGGTGCTTGACGGTAGAGCGGTCACTGGCCCTACGAATTGTTTGCCGCAGCGACTGCAGAAAGCTTGGCCGGCCTGCACCGGGGCACCACATCCATCGCAGTACATAAGAACCTCCGTTGTCGACGCTCAATCCCGGAACATTCAATCCCAGGAAGAGCATTTTCGCGTCCGCCTTGCGGCAGCATTGTGCTTAATTAACACAAGATACTCAAGCAGCGGCAAACAGTTCAACGAATCGGTGTGCACATTGTTTCACCGCCACTCGACGCAAGAAATCAAGACGAGAGACAAAAAGGCCACCCGGCAACATGGGTGGCCTTCTCTTCAAGGGAGAATAGTTCCAACGGAGGCGAAAATTCCGTCAAAACTTTCTGGCGAGATCTTATGAGCCGAAAAAGCAGGGTGTCAAGGGATTTTTCGGAAATAAATGTCTTTATTTTCAATCACTTACACAACCAATTAATATCATTGGCAAGTGTAGCAATTTGAGACAGGCACAGGTGAAATCCGTCCTAAGCCGATATGTCTAAGGCACTTAACCAAGGCCGCGAGGAGTCTCCGCCGTCCCAGCGACGGCGTCGGACGACTGGCCCGAGGAGCCTTCGGCCATTTTCTCAGCGAGGTGCAATGAAATGAATTCCATGTGTTCCGGACGATCAAAAACCTTATTGGGAAAGAACCGCTTCACCAAAATGCGAATGCCACCAAAACCAATGCCCGCGACGATCGCGATGGCGCCGAGCACGAAACATAGGATGATGACGTTGACTAGCAGTGCACCGACATTGTTGTTCTTGTCGAGATAGGTGTTCTCGTTCCACGTGACGTTGGCCTCGTAGTTGACGAATCCTAAGAGCACATTGGCATCGCTTTCGGAGAGAGGTCCGGCAGCGATGGCGATAATTGGACCGGTGCGCTTATCAAAGAACGGGCCGCCGTTTTCGATGCCAGCAACTCCCGCCTGCGGTGGGGCCGCTTGACGAACCGCATCGATACGGCGCAAATGTTCCGCGGCTAGCTGCGGCGTCGGATATTCAATCAACACCAGGGTAGCCTGGCCGCCCGGGCTGGTGTATTTCCCCATTGCCACTTCGGCGCTGGCAGTGAAGTCAACTAGTTGAGCTGTAATGGGAGAGGAGAGTGCGCCGAAAGCCAGTGGTCCCAATGCATACTTTTCCGTATTCGCTACATAGCCTCTATGCGGCATGAAGGCGAGGATTGGCGGCAGATTGGCGGCGTTTCCGCTGGGGCGCGGCAGCACTCCGGCCAGTTCGCGCAGTTCCGCGGCCGACATCGCTGACAGGCTGCTGAAGGCGGCATCGACCAGCACATGCCCGCGATAAAATAAGACTCGCGAGTTGAGCGAAGCTGCCTGGTCACCGATTTGCTCTTTTGACATGTTGGGTTGCAGGTAAAACGTATAGGCGCCGAAAGCTCCGCTGGCATCGGCAAAGCGAGCTGCGCGAACTTTCAGCGTGCGGCCATCATCGCGACGGTATGTAGCTGACGCGAAATCGCTGAAGCCGAACTCCTTGAGAATGGCTGCGTTCGCGGGGTCGGCGATTCCGGCGTCTCGGCTGGTTTGGGCGGCGCCCTGCACTTGCCACCCGGCAAAGCCCTGGGGCAAGATGGTCGACTTCGCGTCGGCAGCGACCGGCGGGGTGTTGGCGGCGAAAGCCAAGCCAACGGCAGACACGGCAAGAACCAATATGAGAACAGACTTTGAAAAGCTCATGAAGGTACGCGGGAACCGTCCCCCTGTGTTAATTAGACCACACAGAACAGGAAAAGTTTCCGAAACGAACCGGCAGGATTGAACCTACGACGGCTGGGATGAAGGCTAGGAACCCAGGGGTCCCCTTCGACGGGCTCAGAACCGGCTTGCGCTTCGCTCCGGATGACAGGGCGCGGGTTGTGCGTACAACCCCGATCCAGAAGAAAGAAACAAGTTATTGGCCGGCCGCCTTGTCTATCTTGCTCGCAACCTTCACGCCGCTTAGGCCGTTAACGTATTTGGCGATGCCGCGGTAGAGCGACTCAGCGATCCGGCGGCGGTATTCGGCGGTTTCTAAGTGATGCTCATCGCTGGGATTGCTCACGAAAGAGATCTCGGCAAGGATTGAAGGCATGTTGGCGCCGATCAGTACGATAAAGGGAGCCTTCTTTACGCCGCGGTTGCGGATGGCGGGACTCTTCAGGGCAAGGCCGCTGTGCAGCGACTGCTGCACGTCCCCGGCGAATTCGCGAGACTCCTCGATCTTATCTTTGAGAGCGATCTTCTTCACCAGGTCCTGAAGTTCGTAGATTGATTTCTCTGAAACCGCATTTTCACGTGCTGCCACTTCCAGCGCTTCGGGCGACGAGGTGAAGTTCAAATAGTAGGTTTCAACTCCGCGTGCGCCGGGATCGCGGCTGGAGTTGGCATGAATGGAAATGAATAGATCAGCTCGCTCCTGGTTGGCAATGGCGGTGCGAGTTTCGAGCGGAACAAAGGTGTCATCCTTGCGCGTGTAAACCACTTCTGCGCCCAGCCGCGTCTCCAGCATCTTGCCCAGGCGCCGGCCGACTTCGAGCACCAAGTCCTTTTCTTCCAAGCCGTGCGGACCAATGGTTCCGGTATCGTGGCCTCCGTGCCCCGGATCGATCACGATTCGACCAATCTTCAATCCCAGCGCGCGAATGAGCGATCGCTCGCCGCTAGCTGTGGGCTGTGCCTCTCGCACGTCGAGTTCCGCCGCCAGATTGCCTCTTTTGCGTCCCGGCGTCCCACGGGAAAGGGCATGAATAGAGCGGTTAGCGCTGGCAGCAGGTATGCCCGCCACGACAAGGCTCTTTGGCGTGGACGAGGAGTGGTTGTCTTCATCATCGGCTTCCACTACTTTTTTCACCGGCAGAGATTCAGGTTTCGCCAAACGGGACGCCACCGCAGGTGAAAGAGAAGCGGCGCGGCTCTCCTGTGGAGAGATCCTTGCATCGTCGGCCACGTCCATGCTCGCGACCGGCGCCTTTCCTGCTTCGGCCTTGATCTCCGCCTTGATTTCTTGTTTCAAGCTCGAATTCCCGCCGCTTGTGTCTGTTGCCTCTGAGTCATCGCTCGCGGCCAGTTCGATATTCTTGGGCACTTTGGCGGTCGCCTTCTTGCCATGAATATCGATAATCAGCCGGTAAGGATTGGGCAGGAGAAACACTTCGTAGTCAGAAAGGTCGTGCACTTCGAGCACGACGCGGGTACGTCCGGGTTGGTACTGCGCTACGCGGATCTTTTTCAGAAATCCATCATCCACGTCGAAGCTCTTCCCCACCAGCGTGGAAGCCAGTTTGGTACTGCGCAAGTCGAAGAAGATGCGATCAGGATGCGAAATGCGTTGAGAAGCAAATTTGACTTCGTTTTCGATGTCTATAGCCACGCGCGTGTAGTCCGGTGTAGACCAATGCCGGACGCCGGTTACCCGTGCTATTTGCCTGCTAGTGCCTTCGTCCAGAGCTGTCTTGGCGGCTGCCGGCCGGGAAGCTGTCTCTATGCTCAGAGCGTTTCGGGATTCCTTGTCATCGTTTCTCGGAGTTTCCTTTTGAGCTGCTTTGTCTGCCTCAGGTTTGTTGCTGGGCTGGACTTCCCGATCGATTTCGGCGATCGCCTGACGAGCCTTCTCGGCCAACCGGTTGGCGGGATAACGATGGAGGAATTCCTTGAAGGTGGAGCGGGCGTGGTCAGGATTGCTTAAGTCGTCTTTGTAGATTTCCCCCATGGTAAAAAGCGCGTCGAAGCGGTATTTGCTGCCGGGATATTCGCGTCGCAGGAACTTGTACTGGCCAATGGCACCGTTAAGAACTTTGTCGTCGTCGAAGCGCCTTCCCATTTCTACCAGTATTTCCGCCACGGCCACCACGCTGGGATCGGCTTTTGTGGACGACGGTGCGCCATAATAAACGCTGCGGTAGGCGTTAATCACCCGCTGGTAGTCATGGCGGGAACGGTCGGCCAGGAGGCGTCCGTTGAGGGCCTCCCGCATGCGTTCGGCGGCGGCGAAATGACTGCGGGCCCAGGCGTCGCCGTGATGCGCACGGGCGTGCGCCGGTAAGGTCGGGAGCAGGCAGAACAAAAGAAACGCTCCCAAGCGCAAGCCGCGCTGGCTCGATAAAGTGTTCAAGTCTCTAGCTCGTATGCTTTTCGTTAAAATTGCGTGGTCGCTGAGAGATACGTGTAAACAGATGCCGGTAACTTAGTCTGTGTTGCTGATATAAAGAACGCCCCTCGCATCCCGTTGAACCCTAACGGGATCGCGCGAAAAAGCTCCCGCCGTTCGGCTCAGATCGAAGCCACCGTAATAGAGGTTGGTGATGCGCCGAACGTAGTTTTGAGTCTCAAGATAGTGCGGAACTCCCGCACTACGTGCCACCGCGCCCGATCCAGCGTTGTAGGCTGCCAGAGTCAACTTCACGTCGCCGCCATAACTTTCCAGAAGCTTCTTCAGGTGGCGGACGCCGGCATCCACGTTCTGCTCAGGGTCGAAGGGATTTTTGACCTTCAAGCTCCGGGCGGTTGACGGCATCAATTGCATCAGGCCCATAGCTCCTTTGCGCGACACAGCATTGGGATTGAAGTTAGACTCGACCTTCACGACGGCTCGCACCAGGTTTGGATCGACATTGTGGCGGGCCGCAGCCTGGTCGATGGCAGAATCGATATCTTGCTGCGTGGTCAGTTTGCCGCCGAAATTAGCAGTCACTATTTTCGCCCGCGCGGATTCCGCGGACTCGTGCCCGAAATACTGATTGACTTCAGCCGCTGCCGACCGGGCGGCACGCATCGACGCCGCATTGGGAGCAGGCACCGGTTTCCATCGGCTCTCTTTGACACTCCAGTACATCAGCGACCGCCGCGTTGGTTCCGAAGATTGCGGATGCTGGAGATGAGTTGCTCGCACCGCATCGTTTACATACACCTTGTGGCCATTTTCGTCGGTGCTGGTGATGACCTGGGAGGAATCATCCGGTCCGGTAGCAGCCTGCACCCGGGGCGTAGAGAGAGAAGCGGGGGTCGCGACCGCCATAACGGCCATCAGGGCGATTTGCAGGTGCTTTCGCATAACCGGGTTTCTTCCCTTCGCCTTGCAGAGAGACAGACTTCACCCTCCTGTCTTCTCACCCGGAACCTGACGGAGAATGCTTATACCAGAGTGGAACAATTATAGGCGTGCACGGATACGTGGGCAATGACTCCGAAGGGCGTAGAACCACTAGAGTAATCTCAGTAATAGACTGAAAACATTAAAGTTAACAAAAATGCGGGGCTTTGGAATTCCTCCCCCGCGTGGCATGCCGGTCGCCTGCCGTCAAGCCACCCCCGATCCACTCCTTCAGACTTTCTCCAGCGCAGTGGCAAAGGCGTCAAAGGATAGCGACCGCAACAGGTTACGCCGCATTCCGCGTACGACCTCGGCCAGTCGGTCGGACGCGAAAGCAATCCAAGCGAAATCGGCGGAATTGGCCAGCTTCTTGAGGTCCTCCTGAATGTCGGTATTGCGAACAAGTTCGGGCACGTCTGAGGCAAGGAACATCAGGTCTCGTAACAAGGAATAGAGGGTACGGATTAGTTGCTCGGTTTTTTCTCGACCCTCGGCACCAGCGCGATAGGACTCCGTGATCTTGAAAAGCTCGCTGTGCTCGCCGCCCCGTAAGGCCGACTTGAGGATGTTCAGCGCATTGGCGCGGGCTGCGACGTAGACAGCGAGATCGAAGCTGCGGGCGCGCCCTATGGCTCCCTCGCAAAGGCGTGCGACCAGCGCACGCTCTTGCACCTTCCAATCGGGGCGGTGCTGTGCAAGGTACGTTTCGATTTCTTCGGCCGGCAAGGCGCCCAAAGGAAAAATCATCGAGCGCGAGCGAATCGTGGGCAGCAGCTCGCCAGCATTTTCAGTGAGCAGGAAGATGGTGGCAAACTCGGGCGGCTCTTCCAGCACTTTGAGTAACGAGTTCGCCGCCTCTTTCATGAAAGCCGAGTCGGTAAATATGTAAATCCGTTCCTTGCCTTCGGACGGGCGATAGTAGATGGTCTCGATGACGCGGCGGACCTGATCTACTTTGATCATCATCTGCGGAGGATCGGGCGGGACGATGAGCACGTCGGGGTGAGTCTGCACGAAGAGGCGAGTTTCCTTTTTGTCAGTCTCTCGTAGATTTTCTCGGGCTTCGACCGCCTCGGTGAAACGGGCGTCGAGGTCGGTGGCCTGAGCGATGCGAGTGCAGTTCGCGCATGTGCCGCAGAAGTCAGGCAGGCCGTCGGTTTTGATTGGGGCGAGGCAGTTAAGGGTCTGGGCGAGCATCAAGGCCAGAGTGTACTTGCCCGAGCCTGGTGTGCCGGAAAGGACTACAGCGTGCGGGAAGCGGTCGCGCCCCACCATGTCGCGCACGCGATGGATGGTTTCGGCGTTACCGTGGAAATCAGAGAAGGCCATTTAACACTCAATCGCAGCAGAAACCGAAAAAATCTATTGTAAGTCGAGCACGCTGTGGTGCGTAGACAGCTTCGGACTGGCGACAGATCACCCTTGCCCCTTGATTCCCTTACAGATCGTCTCGCTTACTTCGTGTCTCTGCGGGAAGTCATGAGCTGCGCCGGCAACTTTAACCTTCGGCTTACAACTTGCATGATTTGGCCGTGGGTCTGAGAAGGTGTACCGCTAGCATCGACCAGGACCGCGCGCTGCGGTTCGCGGACGGCGATGGCGAGATAGCCTTCTCGCACACGAGCAAAGAACGTACGGGTCTCCTGCTCGAAGCGGTTTTCATCGCCGTGGCCGCCGCTTCGGTTCCGCGAGGCACTCTGATTACGGCGGCGGGCCCGCCCAAGACTGCTCGCCGCATCGGAATCGAGCAGGATCGTGAGGTCGGGCTGCAAGTCTCCGCAGAGAACACGGTGCAACTCAAGTACGGACTCGCTTCCCAGTTTACGGCCGATTCCCTGGTAAGCCTCGGTCGAATCCGTAAAGCGATCGCAGAGCACGATGCTGCCCTGTTCAAGCGCAGGCTGAATCACTTCCGCAATGTGCTGGGCACGCGAGGCAAACATCAGCGCCATTTCGGCCAAAGGAGAAAGGCGGTCCGTAGAAGAGTCGAGCAGCACGCGCCGAATTTTTTCACCGATCGGGGTTCCACCCGGCTCGCGGGTTTCTACCACTTTGAAGCCCGCCGCGCGGAGAGCTTTCGCGAGCTTCCGCAGTTGAGTGCTCTTGCCGGTGCCGTCGAGTCCTTCAAAGGTAATGAATTTACCGCGCCGGGACATGTGCGAAATCATATCAGCGCTCACTCTGTACCGTCACACGGTGGACTGCTATAGTGCTAGGCGTTATTGAGTTCTCATGTGTTACAACACGGGCAGGGGAGCGCGCCATGTCATTCCAGAAAGCAGTCAGTTTTGGGTTAGCATGCTTTGCCTCTATCGCGTGGTGCCAGCAGATTTTCCAAGTTGGATCGCGGTCGCGCAGAAGACATGCTACATACCGTAAGCGACGAAGTGCGGAAGTATGATGACCCGAAGCTCCATGGACTCGACGGCAGCAAAGTTGTTTGCCTATGAGTCGCCTCCGGAATAGAGCCGCATCGAGTTGCTTCAATACATCACGAACACGGGAGCCCGTCGAATGAAACTCTCAAGAATTCTGGGAGTCTTTTGTGCTGTGGCTGTGGCAGTTTCATTGGGGGCGGCGTCCGCTCCGACCGTGACCATCGAGGTGGACGCGAGCGATGCGCCGCGCAAGATTTTCCACGCCACGCTGAAGATTCCTGCCAGCGCAGGGGACCTGACTTTGTACTACCCGAAATGGATTCCGGGTGAGCACGCGCCCGACGGCCCCGTGGTCGACTTGGCGGGACTTAAATTTAGCGCGGGTGGGAAAACTTTGAAGTGGCGGCGCGATCTCCTTGACGGCTTCACCCTTCACCTGGAAGTGCCAGCTGGTACCAACGAAGTAAATGCCGAGCTCGATTTTCTTTCTCCGGCGACGTTTGAAGGCGGATTCTCGGCAGGCTCCTCTGCCACCGATAAGATGGCGGTGATTAGCTGGAACCAGGTTCTGCTTTATCCCAAGGGCTGGAAGTCAGACGACATTCACTATTCCGCCAGCTTACGGATTCCTCAAAGCTGGAAATTCGGGACACCGCTGCCAGTGTCGAACCAGAGCGGCAATGAAATTCATTTCGCCACCGTTTCTCTTACCACGCTTGTGGACTCTCCCGTGCTCACTGGCGAATTTTTGAAGGTCATTTCGCTCGGACAGAACCCACCCGTAGAGATGGACATTGCGGCCGACAGCGCCGCTGCCCTTGAGCCGGCACAGGAAGTCTGGGATCACTACAAGAGCCTGGTCGAGCAAGCCGGAAAACTTTTCGGCGCGCAGCACTATCGCGATTATCACTTTCTGTTCAGTTTGAGCGATCACGTCGCCCATTTTGGCCTCGAACACCACGAGTCGGACGACAGCCGCATCGACGAACGGGGACTGGTGGACGAGAACGCGCGAAAGTTGTCGGCCAGTTTGCTTCCCCATGAGTACGTACATTCGTGGAACGGAAAATATCGACGTCCGGCGGACCTCACCACACCTGACTACCAGCAGCCTATGCAGGACGATTTGCTCTGGGTCTACGAGGGTCTTACGCAGTACTTGGGCGAGGTGCTGACCGCCCGCAGCAGTTTGCTGACGCCCGACCAAGCGCGGGATCATTTGGCCATCACCGCGGCTGAGTTGGACCACGTGCCAGGCCGGATCTGGCGCAATCTTCAAGACACAGCCGATGCCGCACCACACCTTTATTTCTCTCCTCGAGGCTGGCGTTCGTGGCGGCGTAGTGTGGACTTCTATGACGAAGACAATCTGAGCTGGCTTTGGGTGGACGTGATCATTCGACAGCAAAGCAAAGGCAAAAAATCTCTCGATGATTTTTGCAGGCTCTTCCACGGGGCTCCCAGCACGCCGCCCATGGTCAAGACGTATACCTTCGACGACGTCGTGAACGGGCTGAACCAAGTCGCACCGTATGATTGGCGCGCGTTCTGGACTGAGCGTTTGACCAACCACGGCCCGGGCGCACCGCTAGGCGGCATCGAAGGTAGCGGATGGAAGGTCGTTTACGACGATATGCCGTCGGAGATGATGCGGGCCGGAGAAGGTGAGGAGCGGGGCGTGGTTGCCAGTTACTCGATCGGCTTGGCGCTCAAGGGTGATGGAGGCGTTATCGACACCGTCGAAGGCATGGTCGCCGCAAAAGCCGGAATCGGTCCAGGAATGAAAGTAATTGCGGTTAACGGACGCCAGTTCTCTCCAGAAGTGCTCCGCGGTGCTCTCAAGGCCGGCAAGAACAGCAGCGAACCGTTGGATTTGCTGGTAGAAAACACCGAGTACTACAAAACCTACAAGCTCGACTATCACGGTGGAGAAAAATATCCTCATCTTGTCCGCGATGAATCGAAGCCGGACCTGCTGAGCGAAATCTACAAGGCGAAGTAGCTCCGCTGAGGAGGAGAGCGAAGACCATGGATTCCGACGGCCGCGATGGATCTCAGCGTTCTCTGCCGATGTTTTCTGCGCACTCTGCGCTTCGAGATTCTTCGTACCAACGCAATCGCAGAGTACGCCGAGAAATGCCGCAGGACACGCTGAAAATGATCGTGTTCGCACTGTTATGTTTTCTGTTTTGCTCCAGCCTGCCTATTTGTGCCCAGACCTCTATCCTGGGCTTCACTCCTTCTGCCGCCGTCCATGAGATCGAGATCGAAAACAAGTTCAAAGCAATTCCCTCCCCCGACGAAGAGCGCCGTCAGCATCACATCTTTACCGCCGAGCCGCATGTCGCCGGCTCCAAACGTAACAATGAACTAGCTCGCTACATCGCGGACGAATGGCGTCAGGAAGGTTTAGAGGAGGTCGTCATCCGCCGCTACGATGTCTACGGCACCAATCCAAAGTTCACCTTTCTGGAAATGGTCGCGCCCGTGCATTACCGTGTCCGCCTGCGAGAGATCCCGGTCCCCGGCGATGCGGACATGAAGAACAAGAGCATAAGCTCGGCGTGGAGCGGCATGTCCGCTTCCGGAGAAGTGACGGCACCGTTGGTCTATGCCCACAGCGGCAACCCCGAAGACTACGAACTTCTCCGCAAGCAGGGCATCGACGTCAAGGGCAAGGTCGTGCTGGTGCGCTACTCGAATCCCTACAGCTATCGCGGATTCAAAGCGCTCACAGCCGAACGTGAAGGCGCAGCTGCCATTCTCATCTACAGCGATCCCGCCGAAGACGGATTCAAAAAGGGCAAGGTCGTTCCCAACGGTCCCTGGGGCCCCGAGTATCACATTCAACGCGGCGCCATCACCTACGATTTCATGGCGCCCGGCGATCCGCTCACTCCGGGATGGGCGTCGATTCCCGGCGCCAAGCGTATTCCGGTCGAGGAAGCGATTTCGATTCCGAAGATCATGGCGCTGCCACTCTCCTGGCACGATGCCAAACCGCTGCTCACGAATATGGACGGCCCCATTGCTCCCGATGGCTGGCAGGGCGGACTGCCCATCAAGTACCGCCTCGGCGGCCAGCGCGTGCGCGTCCACGTAAAGATCGAAATGGATAATTCCACTCAGCCCTATTACGTAGTCGAGGGCCACATTCGCGGTGCGCAGTTGCCCGATGAGTGGATCGTGCTGGGCAATCACCGCGACGCATGGGTTTTCGGCGGCGTCGACCCCAGCAGCGGTACCGCATCGATGATGGAGCTGACCCGCGCCCTGGGAAAGTTGGCGAAAGCCGGAACACGTCCGCGGCGCACCGTGGTTTTCTGCAGTTGGGACGGAGAAGAAGTCGGCCTCACCGGTTCCACCGAGTGGGGAGAGCAGTTCGCCGATGCACTGCGCAAAAAAGCCGTCGCTTACATCAACGTCGATTCCTCCACTTCCGGGCCGAACTTTCACGGCCAGGCAGTGGCCTCGCTTGCGCCCATGCTGGTCGAAACAGCCCACACACTGCAGGATCCTTCGGGCAAGACGCTGTATGACACGTGGAAGGACTCAACCGCGCGCGAGCGCCGCGCGGCCAAACAATCTGAAGACGTCACAGACTCTAATCTTGCCGATACCCGCATCGGGAGTGGCTCCGACCATACCGTGTTCCTTAACTTTGTGGGCATGCCTGTCCTGGGCCTGCAGTTTGACGGACCGTATGGTGTCTACCACTCTGCCTATGACGACTTTTTCTGGATGAACCACTTCGGCGATCCCGGCTACCGCTATCACACTCTGATGTCGCAGTTGTGGGGAGTGACCGCGCTGCGCCTGGCCAATGCCGACCTGCTGCCTTTCGACTTCGCGAGCTACGCCGCCAACATCCGCCAGTTCGTCGATGACCTGGTCAAAGGCAAGGACATGAGCCAATTGGATCTCAAACCCTTATTTGAGGGTATCGACGAGTTCGAGGCAGCCGGTAAGCATCTCAACGATTCAGTAAGCCGCAAGCTCGCCTCTGGCGCCGTCGATTCGAAGCTCGCTGACAGCATCAATCGCGGCATGATGCAGGTGGAAAGGAACTGGCTTAATCCTGACGGAATTCCGGGAAGGCCGTGGTTCAAGCACATTCTCTACGGCGCACGCTTTACTTATGCTCATCTGGAGTTGCCGGGACTGACGGAAGCGGTCGAGAAACGGGATTGGCCCACGGCGAAGCAACAGGCCGAGATTTTGCAGCGTGCCCTTGCGAACAACACAGAGCTAATCGGCCAGTTGGACTCCAGTCTTAGAGAGCAGGAGGCGGAGTCTGGCAAGTCGTACAGTTATTTCGATGCAGCCAACTGATCGATGCCAGGACGTCCGTCGAACTATTCCACTAGAGGTTGGTCAACAGGCTAATGGATAGGGCGAGCGAGAGTCATGGCAGAATACCGCTCTTTACAATTTGGGAATTGTTTCCAGCGGCTCGGTGCCGCTCTCCAGCAGGCCTTCTGCTTCCTCTCCTGCTGCCTCATCCTGCAACATAAATGCGAAGGCTTCCTGCGGCACGGGACTCTGCCACACCGGCGCGAACGACTGTCGATGCAGCGGGGTCGGCCCATGCTGGCGCAAAGCGGCCAGATGCCGAGGCGTGCTGTAGCCCTTATTTGAGGCGAGACAGTACTCGGGGAATATCGGATCCCATTGGCGAATGAGATTGTCGCGATACACTTTGGCAATAATGGATGCGGCAGCGATAGAAGCTGAAAGCGCATCGCCGTGAATAATCGGCCGTTGCGGCAGTTCGCAATCAATCCGCAAGGCGTCGACTAGCAAATGATCCGCGGCGGGGACGAGACGGAGCACAGCTTCGCGCATGACCAGCCGAGACGCGTGATAGATGTTGATCTGGTCAATGCGAGCGGCATCAACGCAGGCAACTGCCCAAGCCACCGCATGTTCCCGAATGCGTTGGGCCAGCACTTCGCGGCGCTCGGCCAAAAGCAGTTTGGAATCACGCAGGCCGCGAACACGGTAGTCTCGATCGAGAATAACGGCAGCAGCTACCACCGGACCGAACAGCGACCCGCGGCCCACTTCATCGACGCCAGCCACCATGGTCGCACCCGATGCCCATGCCCGCTTTTCATAGCGCAGAGTACAACGCAGCCGCTTGAGCAGGCGCAGCTTGGCCGCAGAGGGCGAGAGCGTGCGCACGAGCGATTCCTTGACGGCAATAGGCAAGGGAGTTTGAACCCATCTTCACTGAAGACAGCCCTTCGCCGCAAGTGGGTTCATTGTGGAAATCCCTATAGCCATTCAGTAACTATTACCCCGATTACGAAGGTACATTGCCCGGTCGGACATGCGCTGCTATCTTTCGGTCATCAAGCGGGATAAGAAGATGGCGAGTGATGCATCCAAAATCCTGGTGCCCAGCGGCGCAGCAGCGGGGAAACTAGTCCACCTGGCGCTTCCTTTGCGTCTTACGCGCGCCGCGAATGGCGCGCGCGGCGGAACTGGCATGCACCTTTGACATTCATCCCGCTGGCGCCAGGCTACTAAGTTCCCGTGAGGTCAGTGCGGGCGACTTGCTCACTGTCGAACGTGGGCGAGGCAAGGCAGTATGCCGCGTGGTGTGGACCGCGGATCCTGAGTCAGACCTGCGCGGCCGGTTCACGGTAGAGTGTGTTGAGCCGGGAAGAGCTCCGTGGGAAGAAGAGCTGCGGCAAGCTCAGGAGCAATACTTACCGGTAATTCTGGACAGACCTCAAACCCCTTACTCCATCACCGGTATGCGCATGAGGAGAAGAGAACCGCCGACGTCGACGTCGTTTCTCGGTTGACGGGGAGGCAGATTTGACCTTGATGGGTGGTCACAGCCGGTTGGAGGGCCAGGTCCAAGAGATTTCGGAATGTGGCTGCCGCATTACTGCCGGTGACTTGCCGGCCCCCGGAACGAACTTGCGGCTCTCACTCAATATTTTCGATATCAGCGTGGCCCTCAAGGCTCAGGTGAAGTACATCGCCAAGAATTTGGGCATGGGTGTGGAGTTTCAGGAAATACGCCAGGGCGATCGTCCTCTATTGGATTATCTGCTGCCCAAGCTCAAAGCCAAGAGCATGGAGGAGTTCGCCCAATTGGAAGTTGTGACCGAGCCGTTGAGAGCGGCGGCGGCGGCAGCTGGATGGTCTTGACCGGAGACCCGGTTGTGGCCCAGCAGCAGGACTCCATCCTGAAATTTTCGCGCAGTTGCGCGGGCTATCTTTGCGCTCAACTGCGCATCACGCGGACCAATGGCGGAATTATTCGCTACTCTGCGTCGCGTAGGCGGGCCGCTTTGCCGCGAAGACCGCGCAGGTAGTAGAGCTTGGCGCGCCGAACTTTGGAAGACCGCAGCAAGTCCACCTTGTCGATGACTTTGGAGTGCACGGGGAAAATGCGCTCCACGCCTTGGCCAAAGCTGATTTTGCGCACGGTGAAACTGGCCTGGGGGCCCTTGGTGCGTGAAATGACCACGCCCTCGAACGCCTGCAGACGCTCCTTGTCGCCTTCCTTGATCTTCACGTGCACGCGGACGGTGTCGCCCGCGCCGAATTGGGGAAGGTCTGCGCGTTTCGTTTTGGCCAGCAATTTTTCGATAATTAGGTTCGACATGATCGTTGTCCTTCGCCTTCAATCTTGAAATCGTTCGAAGATTCTTTTCTACTCGCCAATTCTTTTTTGTGTCCCGACGCTACTGGCCGACTGCGCCTACGGACTCAGCCCCGATCTTTCTTGATCCGAGCCAAAAATTTATGGTCCTCTCCACTTAACCTCACCCCATCCAGTAAATCGGGACGATTACGCAGCGTCTTTTCCAGTGCGCGCTGGCGTCGCCACCGCCGGATCTCCTCGTGGTTTCCGGACATGAGTTCCTCGGGCACTGCCATCCCGCGAAACTCCGCAGGCCGCGTGTAGTGCGGATAATCCAGCAAGCCACCCGAGCTGCAGGTCGAATTCGGTCCATTGGTCTTTGCGCCGGAACCACCAGCCGGCTCTGAGCCCTCAGCCTGCGGCGAAGCCGTAAACGATTCCTGCCGCGTCGAAGCTTCATTTCCGACCGCGCCCGGCAGCAGCCTCGTGACCGCTTCCAGAATGACCGCGGCGGCCATTTCTCCGCCGCTCAGGACGTAGTCGCCAATCGAAAGCTCACGGTCGGCGAGAAAGTCAGCCACGCGCTCGTCCACGCCTTCATAGCGTCCACAGATGAGCACAATGTGATCGAGCGCAGCCAACTCTGCCGCAGCAGCTTGATCGAATCGCTGTCCCTGCGCGGAAAGCAGAATTACGGACTGCTTTACGCGGCCGGCCACTCGATCTTCCCGCGGCACGACCTGCAGTGTCTCCAAACATTCAAATAGCGGTTCCGGCTTTAGCACCATGCCTTCGCCGCCACCGAATGGCCGATCATCCACCGTGCGGTGTTTGTCGTGTGTAAACTCCCGCAAGTCGTGGACCGTGATCGTAACCAGGCCCATCTCGCAGGCCCGACGAGTAATACCGTGATCCAAGGGTCCACGAAAAAAGCCGGGAAAAATCGTGAGAATGTCGGCCTGCATCGCGAAACCGCAAACTTTTCACCACAGGGGAAAGCATTCACCGGCCTTATCCTCTGTGATCCTCAGTGCCCTCTGTGGTTAAATGCCCTTTCCTTTTCGCTGGCCGCGCCTGCTCCAGCTTTTCCTCATCCGTCACAGGAGCGTTAATCTCCAACATGCCCTCCGGAAGATTCATTCGCACCTGCCGGCGGCCTAAATCCATTCCTTCCAAATACGCTTCGGCGAAGGGAATATCAAACTGCTGGCCAGCGCTGTTCTTAACGACTAAAAGGGACGCTTCGCCCGCCCCGAACTGGACATCGGCAATGCGGCCGATCTCAAGGCCGTGGTCAAGAACGGTACAGCCAGCAAGATCGCTTACGTAATTCCAGCCCGGATCGAGCACCGCGCGTTCGCGGCTCGGCACTTGCAGCTCGCATCCAACCAGGGACTCAGCCTGGGAGATTGAATCCACACCCAGGAATTTCAGAACCAATAATCCCTTGTGTGGCCAAACCTCTTCCACTTCCAGTTCGCGGCGGACTGCTTCTGGTGATGCGCTCTGCGCCGGTGACAGCGCCAGCACTGACATGCCTGCTGGGAAGCGATCCGGAACATCCGTATGCATCTCAGCCGCAACTTCGCCCCGCCGGCCTTGTGTCTTCACCACGCGGGCCAGCGTAATGAACTCGCCGCCTGTTCCACGAACTGGTTCCGAAACCAAGAACTGATTCCCAAACAAAGGTCGCGCTAGGGCTGCTTCCCGCGCTATTCGACAACTTCCAGGCTATATCGCTTGTGCGCCCTTACTCCAGCAGCACTCAGCACCGCGCGCATGGCGCGGACTGTGCGCCCTTGCCGGCCGATCACTTTGCCCATATCGCTCTCCGCGACCTCGAGTTCAATCACGTCACCGTCGAGTTGCTCCACAAAAACCTGCTCGGGCGCATCCACCAATGACTTGGCAATGTGCTCCATGAGCATCCGCACGTCAGCATTCTGCTCGGTCATAGTCTACGGTTCTCGACTCGCGGAAGTGAAAACAGCGATTCAGCGCAGTTTAGGCGGCAGATCCGGAAGTGGCCGGAAGCGGCGCGGCCGACTTTGACACCAGCTTGCTAACCCGGTTCGACAGTTGGGCGCCCTTCGACACCCAGTAGTCAACGCGTTCGCGCTTCAACTCAATGCTGGCCGGGTTGGTGCGCGGGTTGTAAGTCCCGATGACTTCTACCGGACGGCCGTTGCGCGCGCGCTCTTTTTCAATGACCACGATGCGGTACTGCGGTTGCTTACGCGCACCCATGCGCGACAGTCGAATCATTAACACAGACAGGTATCCTTTGTTCCGGAAGCGTCCGGCGAGGTCAAGGCAAACACTTATTATGAAGGAGGTTAGGCGGAATGGCAATAGCCCGCTCACCATCCAACTGGCACCGGGTCCGAACCGCCGCGCAGTTCAACGCGCCCTCCCCTGCTAGACTCAAATGTTTGGAGGTACGAGTCTGCAAGCGGTCTACATCCTCTCCGCGGTGCGCACGCCGATCGGCAGGTTCGGTGGGTCATTGGCTTCGCTAACCGCCGCTGACATGGGAGTCGTTGCGGCCAAGGCTGCGATAGGACGAGGTGGAATCCAGCCTGAACAAGTCGAAGAAACCATCTTCGGCAACGCGCGCCAAGCCGGCGGCGGACCAAATCCGGCACGCCAGATTTCTATCCGCAGCGGTGTGCCGCAGGAAGTGCCGGCTTTCACCGTGAACAAGGCCTGCGCTTCGGGGTTGAAGTCGATCGCATTGGCCTACCAGTCCATTCTGCTGGGCGATGTCAACTGCGTTCTTGCCGGCGGCACGGAGTCCATGTCGCGTCTGCCCTACTATCTTGACGGTGCGCGCTGGGGATATCGTCTGGGTAATCAAGACCTGGTCGATGGCATGTATCGCGACGGATTTTTTTGTCCCATGGCCAAGATGGTAATGGGCGAGACCGCCGAGGTGCTGGCCGAGCAATATAAGATTTCTCGCGACGAGCAGGACGAGTACGCTCTGATGTCGCAAACCAGGGCGGGGCGGGCAATTAAGGCGGGACGCTTCGACAATGAAATCGTTCCCGTAACCATTGAAGGCAAGAAAGGCACAACCACTTTCAGCCGCGACGAGCATCCATTCTCCGATCCGACCATCGAAAAATTGGGTAAGCTGGCTCCCGTGTTCTCGAATGCCGGCACAATCACGGCGGGCAACTCATCGGGCATAACCGATGGCGCTGCCGCCGTGCTCGTTGCCGGCGCGAACTTCGTGCAGCGTAATAATCTGAAACCGCTGGCCCGCATCACAGCTGTGGCTTCTGCCGGAGTCGAGCCACGAACCATGGGAATCGGCCCTGTCCCCGCCTTGCGCAAGCTAGAGGAAAAACACAGTCTGAGGCTCCAGGACTTTGGGCTCGTCGAACTCAATGAGGCTTTCGCTGCGCAGGTCCTAGCCTGTGACCGCGAATTGAATTTCAATCGCGATAAACTCAACATCAATGGTGGAGCGATTGCTCTCGGCCACCCCATCGGCTGCACCGGCACGCGCATCACGGTCACGTTGCTGCACGAGATGCGCAAACGCAACACTAAGCGGGGTGTCGCTACGCTCTGCGTGAGCGGCGGCATGGGCATGGCCCTGGCCTTGGAGAATGTAGTGTGACCAGCGGCCCATTGTTTCGCCTGGCGCAGGAAGCCGATGCCGATGTAATCCTGGAATTCGTGCGCGGGTACTATGCTTTCGACGGCCATCACTTCGACGAAGAGAACTCTCCCGCCGCTTTAATGGGCCTGCTGCGCGATGATTCGCTTGGCTGCATCTGGCTGATTCAGAATGGCGACGCCGCCGTGGGCTACCTGGTGCTGACGTTGGGCTACAGCCTTGAATTACTTGGCCGCGATGCCTTCATCGACGAATTTTACCTTCGAGAAACTTATCGTGGACGCGGCTGGGGACGTCAGGCTGTAGCATTCGTGGAAGAGGCCGCGCGCTCCCTTGGCGTCAACTCCATTCACTTGGAAGTCACTCGCCCGAACACAACGGCTCACCGGATTTATCGTAAGCTGGGCTTCGAGGATCGTCAGCATCACTTGATGACAAAGTGGATCGCACGCGGACTATCCAAGCCCATCCGGCACGTGCCCACGCGACTTGACCGTGTTCCAGAGTGAGACAGAGTGAGACCAGCGGCTGTTAGGCTCAGGCCGTTTCTGCTATGTTTTCTTCCACTTTTGTATTGGAATACTCCCCAACTCGCTGCCTGAATATTTTAAGGAGAATTCGCGTGATTCGATTCTCTGCCCACATCCTCTACCTCATCGCTTCATCTTTCCTTGCGCATCGCTATTTTGCGCAGACAGAGTTCTCCGCTGAAATTGTAGGCACACAAAGGCCGGCACTCCGACTCAAGCCAAGGTCCATTTCGCCAACGGCCGGAGCGCCGTCAAATACGAAGGCACGAACTCCAGTGGCGAGCCGAGTGCTGTGTGGCTGGATCCCGAACTACGCTTCTCGTCAAATGGCAGGGCCACTCGAGCCCCGGAGAGTTGCGCAACATTCAAGAGGGCACGCAGTCGGCCAGCCTGTTGGAGATCCCCGCAGGCCACACCAAGATGGACATCGGCAACATGATGCAGCAGCACTCCCAGCGGCGTTGACGCTGGCAAAACGACGACACTATACTTCTGGTTAGCAGTTCCTCTGGCACTCCGGAGAAGGAATGTCTTTATCCGCGGTAATCGTGGACGATGAGCAACTCGCCCGCGATGAGCTTGCATACCTGCTCAAGAACGCCGGCGACGTCAATATCGTTGCCCAGGGCAAAAACGGCCTCGAAGCGGTAAACCTCATCAAAGAACACAATCCAGACCTCGTTTTCCTGGATGTCCAGATGCCCGGGCTTGACGGCTTTGGGGTCATCAAGAAGCTCCTGGACAAGAAGGTTCCACTACCCAAAATCGTTTTCGCGACCGCCTTCGATCAGTATGCAGTGAAGGCGTTCGAAGTAAACGCCGTCGACTATCTCCTCAAACCGTTCGACAAAGAGCGCGTCGCGCAGTCGCTACAGAAAGCACGCTCCAAGCAGGATACGGACGGTTTGCCGGCCGAGCGACTTGAGACTCTGGTCCGAATGTTGGAGTCGCAGAAGCCGCAGCCATCCAAGATTCTGCTCAAAACCGTCGGGCGCATGTTCCTGGTGGACCAAAAGGATATTTGCTACGCTTCGATTGAAGACGGAGTGATCAGCGTAGTCACATGCGGCCTATCCGGGATGGAAGGTCAATCCAACTGCCGAACCCTGGAAGAGTTACTCGACAGCCTCGATCCTAACCTTTTCTGGCGGGCTCACCGCTCATATCTGGTAAACATCAACCGCATCCGCGAGGTGATCCCCTGGTTCAAGAGTTCCTATCAGCTGCGCATGGACGACAAGAAGCAAACGGAAATTCCGGTCAGCCGCGCGCAGACCAGACGCCTACGCGAACTCTTCGGCCTGTGATTCTCCTTTGAAAAGAGGCAGAGGGCGACCCAAACAGCAGTCGTCTTCCAGCCTTGGGGGGAGGGCTATGTGGCTAGGGCTTCCAGAGCTCTCCGATTTCGAATCACGAGGGGTCGCCCCATCGAGAGGGATCAGTTGTCGTTTCTTGATATCACGAAGCAAGCGGGTCACCGTCTCTCGCGAGGACCCGATGCTCTGACCATCTCCTCATGCGTCATCGTGGAGGGCAGCCGGAACTCTGCCAGTGGCGAAATCTGGCCGGACTGCAAGACAATAACAGCCGCGCCAATTTGCCTGCCGAGGAACGCGACCGTACCAAATCGTGAATGTTCCCCATGCGCGGTGATAAAGATGATTGGAATCTGAATGTTGGTCTCTGCCAGTTCACCTTGGAAATCGAGCCCGGCGACGCCACGCTCCAAGTCTTCATTGAGCCGCCGAACTTCGGCCCTCACCCGCCGTTCCACGGACCATGTCGTGATGCCGGCCACAATCACGATCAAGGTCACAATTGCAATTCCATTGATGCCAAGGGGGAGATGTTCGCAGCGTGGAAAAGATTCGGAGGCGAGGCGGGAATGAAAGTGCGGCCATTCCGGTGTAGTGCATCACGGAGACAGCGGCTCCCATCACAATGGCGGTGCCAAGCCTTCGCGGAACAGTCCATTTCGTCTCCTCTCGCAGATCGAATGCCATCAGTAGCGCAATTCGAGAAAATAGGATTGCCCGCAAGATGGAACACATCATCAAAAGGGGAGAATACTGAGTGATGGCAGGGTAATCTCATTGCGGCCATGCCGAGGTAGTGCAAGCCGGCGATGCCCCCGCCCATAAATTCGCTGCCGGTCAAGGCCTCGCCTAGACCCACTTTCGGGCGGCTCGCCACATACGGCGCCACCGCAGACGCGACGATTGCCACAATGAGCGCTGCCAGAATTGTCGGCCCTCGTACTCGACGGGCACAGGCAAACGGAAGGCCAACATCCCCTTAAGGTGCATCGCCCAGATGCCAATGCCCATCGCAATCGCGCCGCCGCTCGACCAAGCTAGGCGGGCTCGCCCTCTTGCTGCAGTTATGCGTCCCACCGGTCGAGCGCGGCATAGGATGCGAGAGCGCGCTGCTTCACCGTAATCGTAGGAACCTGGGAGCGCCGCGTTTGCAGGGATCATCACAACGGATCCCTCGCCACTTCTGCTTACCTCAAGATTTGTAGGCCGAACCGAAGCGCTGAAGTACAACGGCCCGAAATACGAGACCGAGATCTGAAACTCACCTCTGGCGTATCGTCATGCTCCTTCGGCCGCCGTATAATTCTCCTGTGGCACGCGGTTGGGAGAGCAAATCGGTCGAACTGCAGCAAGAGGACGCAACCTTAACCACGGCGGAGCCAAAGCCCGATCTTACGCCCCAACAAAGAGAGATCGAATCCCGCAAACAGGGATTGAAGCTTTCCCGGAGCAGGATTTTAGAGCAGATCCGCTCGGTGGAGAACCCACGCTACCGAAAGATTCTGGAACAGGCTCTGGCGGAGCTCGACGAACAGATCATGCGACTGAGCTGAGCAGGGGTCTCGCAACCGAACTTGAGTGCGTCCCGTGAGGAATCTTCATGCCGTATAATGCTACTCATTCTTATGACCGCCTACGTCTACGTTTCCCTCAAAAAGAGCGTTCTGGATCCCCAAGGCAAGACCATTCAAGGCGCGTTAAAGAAGATGGGTTATAAAGGCCTGGAGGATGTTCGCCAGGGCAAGTATTTTGAAATCACCCTCGATGGCGGGCTCAGCCGGGACCAAGCTCAGGCCGAAGTCGAACGCATGGCTCGTGAAGTGCTCACCAACCCAGTGATTGAAGAGTTTCGCTTCTCCTTGGCGGACTAACGGATTTTTGGGGTTCTCTGCATATGTGTGGCATCGTTGGCTACGTTGGGAAGAAGCGAGTTGTTCCTGTCATCCTTGAAGGGCTCAAACGCCTTGAATACCGCGGTTACGATTCGGCCGGCATCGCCGTTGCCGGTAACGGAGACGGTCTCCAGATTCGCCGCGCCGAAGGCAAGCTGCGCAATCTCGAAGAAGTCATCCGCCTGAAGCCGCTCGACGGCACCTACGGCATTGGCCATACTCGCTGGGCCACCCATGGACGTCCCACCGAAGAAAATGCGCATCCGCATCGCGACTGCACCGGCAGCATTGTTGTGGTCCACAACGGTATCGTCGAGAACTACCTCAGCCTGAAGAAAAAACTCATCGAAGAAGGCCACGTCTTCACCACCGAGACTGATACCGAAGTCATCGCTCATCTGGTGGAGAAATATTTGCTGAAGACGGGTAACGGAAACCGTCCTGCGCTCGAAGAGGCAGTGCGAAAAACAGTGAAGCAACTCACCGGAGTGTTCGCCCTGGCCGTGATTTCGGTCGATGAACCCAACAAGATCGTGGCCGCTCGCAACGGTCCTCCTGCAGTCATCGGCCTGGGCAACGAGGAATACTTCGTGGCTTCGGATGTGCCCGCGATTCTCTATCACACGCGTGACATCTTCTTCCTCGCCGACGGCGATCTCGCCGTAGTGACTCCGGAGGGCGTTCAGCTTACCGACTTCGACGGCAAGCCAATCCAACGCCAGGTGCAGCATGTCACCTGGGACCCAATCATGGCGGAAAAGGGCGGCTTCAAGCACTTCATGCTCAAGGAAATCTATGAGCAGCCTCGTGCCGTTCGCGACACCACGCTGGGCCGGGTCTCTCAGGACACGGGCCACATCTTTCTCGACCAAATGGAAATAACGGAGGCCGAGTTCCGCGCCGCGAAGAAGATAAACATCACCGCGTGTGGCACCAGTTGGCACGCAGGTCAGGCAGGCAAGTTCATGATCGAGAGCCTCGCCCGCGTACCGGTCGAGATCGACTACGCCAGCGAATGGCGCTATCGCGATCCCATCATCGCTCCGGACACGATCACCATCGTAATCTCGCAATCAGGTGAGACTGCGGACACGATTGCCGCCCAGCGCGAGGCCAAAGCCAAAGGGTCGAAGACTCTTGCCATTTGCAACGTAGTCGGCTCCATGATCACGCGCGAAGCCGCAGGCACTCTCTACACTCACGCAGGGCCCGAAATCGGCGTGGCCTCGACCAAGGCATTCACCGCCCAACTAACAGCTCTATACCTATTTGCTCTTTACCTGGCGCAGGTGCGTGGCAGCATGACGCGCGAGCAGGCCAGCGCCGCGGTGCAGGAATTGACCCGAATCCCTGGCAAGCTCGAGGCTTTGCTTACTCGGGATGAAGACTGCGATGACCTGGCCAAACGATTTCAACGTGCTCACGATTTCTTGTTTCTGGGCCGAGGCATCCACTATCCCATCGCCCTCGAAGGCGCTCTCAAGCTGAAGGAAATTTCCTACATCCACGCCGAGGGATACCCCGCCGGCGAGATGAAGCATGGCCCCAACGCACTCATAGACGAGAATCTACCAGTAGTCATTATTGCCACAAAAGACGTGAACAATCCCGGATCGGTTCTGCGTTACGAGAAGACAATGTCCAATCTGAAGGAAGTGAAAGCGCGTTCCGGGGTGGTAATCGCGCTCGCCACCGAAGGCGATGCAGAGATCAAAGAAGCAGCCGACCATGTGCTCTACATTCCCGCGGCCCCGGAAGAACTATCGCCGATTCTCGAGATCGTTCCCCTGCAGTTGCTCGCTTATCATATTGCCGTGCGGCGCGGATGTGACGTCGACCAACCGAGGAACTTGGCCAAATCTGTCACCGTGGAGTAGAAGTCCTTCGCATCCCAACTTTCGCTTCTTCAGTACATTGACCTTCATCTACATAGTTATTGGCTGCCTTTCAAACTCGCATTGCACATCTTGTGCGCTCCGTACCTTTATCCGAACTCACAAAGCACCTCGAGTTCGAGATGCTCGGCATGAGACGCTTCGGCTTCGTGCCCGGGCAATGGCTGTCGTTCCGGCAACTCAAACCCGATGGCGAGGAACTCACCCGCGCCTATTCAATCGCCTCGCCACCGGGAGAAGATCCCCGCTTCGCCCTGTGCCTCAACCGCGTGCAGGATGGCTTCATGTCGAACTTTCTCTGCGACATGCAAGAAGGAGATGAGATTCACTGCCAGGGTCCGTTTGGCGATTTCATCTTACGTCCGCCCATGCGCGATACGATCTTCATCGCGACGGGCACCGGCATCTCCCCCTTCCGTTCCATGCTGCACTGGCTACTGACAGATCAGTTACGCCATCAGGGAAAGCAGTTCTGGCTGGTGTTTGGAAGCCGCTACGAAAGAGACATTTACTACCACGACGAATTCCTGCGGCTGGCCAGCGAGCGGCCTAACTTTCATTACTTGCCCACTCTCAGTCGGGGCAGCGTGGAGTGGCAAGGTCTGCGCGGCTATGTGCAGGAACACGTTCCGGGCATTGCGCAAGGCGGGACTGACATGCACGCCTACATTTGCGGTCTCGATAAAATGGTCAAAGCGAATCGCGAGCTGCTTAAGTCGCTGGGTTGGGACAGGAAGTCTATCCGGTATGAGAAGTATGACTGAAGCTCAAAGCCCTTTCCCGCGTATTAACCAACTTCCATCTCACTCTCTCCATCTAAAAGGAACCGCATTATTAAACGGTTCGGGAGAGATCTATGCCGAGTACAAAACAGAGAATAGCAGCCAGGAGGAACATCAAGAAAAACCGCAGCCGTCGCCCAGAGAAAGCGCACTGTCGCTCACCTGCCCAAGGCGACACCCACTGCGCCGGGGCGGAAGGGCGCCAAAGCCGCACGTCGCAAACGGAAATGAAATCCGCGAGCCTCAAGCGTGAGCCTCGGCGACCGTTCGCAAGATGCTTTGTAACCGTAACAACACCGACGCCAACGCCGTGATCGCAGCCAGCCAAACAGCGAACGCAGTCTTCACTACCCAGCCCGGCGCTGCCCCTACACGCCGCAGCAGAAGCGGCAGAAAATTCCAGGTCGTGATGTGCACGTAATCCCAAGCGTCCTGTGTCATGGCTTCATTGTTCAAACCCCAGGCATCCATCTTGCCGAGCGCGAAGGCCAAGATGTTCTTGAAACGCAGAGCAATCACAAACGTGGGATGACCCAGCGTCTCCATCTGGTAGATCTCCAGCGGCACCCAAAAGGCCAGCGACGCCAACTGAATAATCAGGCTGACAGCGACCACCCCCCACCCCGCGCGCCAGATGGTCACTCCGAATCGCTCGCGATAGCGCATCAAAAGCGGGACGGCAATCAGCGCTACCAGTTCAACCGCGGTTGAAACATATCGATCGCCCCAGGCGAAGTCGCCACTCCAATAAGTGTATCGAGCATAGAAGCTGATGTAGCCGAGCAGTAAGAGAAGTGATGTCAAGCCATACGCGCGAACCTCTGGAGTCAACACTTTCCAGAGGAGAACCAAAAGAAAAATCGCCAAGAGGAGAAGCGGATCGAACAGAAAAATAGATTTTTCCGGCTGGACTAGCGCTCCGAGGAAACCGACGTGAAAGGGCGTGCTCCAGGGAAAATTCGCCGGCAGCGAGGGATCCTGCAGGCGTTGTTCCTTGGCAAACAGCGCGACATAGGTATTGGTAAGTGACCCAAAGCGATAGAACTGGTACGCACGATCGATCAAGAGAAAGAATATGTAAACAGGTGCGGCGACTTTGCTGTAAGCGATAAGACGTCGCCACAACCCGCGACCCGGCGCTCCTTCGAACCACAGCACGAGCAAGACAAAGATTGCTCCCGCGATGAGATCCAAACCGGTGGTGAGACGTGTTAGCAGATTCAGTCCGAGCGCGCACGAACCAAGGAAAAGCGCACGCTGGCTGGCGGTCCGCAGCCACTCATACTGAAATGAAAATCCAGTAAGCGTGAGCAACATGATGGAGTTGTTCTCCATCATGTTCTGGGTGTAGTGGAGATGAGTGGTGCAGAACATCAATGCCAGCACACCCGCCATTGACTCTCTCACGTCAAAGCGTAGCTGACGCAGCAGTCGGAATGCGATGAGCGCGGTCAGTACGTTGACCATAATATTCGTGATGTAACTGACGACGATGCTGCGCACGGCGGGATCGTCCCCGTATCCAGAAAAGATCACCCAGTGCGCAGCCCACGTTCCAAGCAGATCCGCGGGCAACATGAGCAGCGACTGGCCGATGCCATACCAGCTATAGAGCCGACCTCCACGGCCGTGCAGGCCGAACTCGGGATATTCGTTGGGGAAAACCTGTGGCTCCGAGGTCCACAGCCAATGCGTAGTTTGAAGCCGATGCATCGTGTCGGCCGTCCCCAACTCGCCCGATTGCACAACGAAAGCCAGCAAGCCTGCAGTCAGAGACAAAAGAAGCAGCGGATCGCGCAGCCATCGTCCAACACGAGAACTCATCGCCAGCATAGTAATACAAGGCAGGCGTCAGGCTTCCACTTCAGGCCGGGCATAGCTCGGAAAATTAAGCAGGGGAATCAGAGAGACAAAGAAGAAGCACCCGCGCTACAATTGCGCCCGTCCGACCGACAGCCAGCACATGCGATCGAATGTGTATCCGGGCCCGAACCTTTCCGCTGGGCTGCCAGAATCTCACGTGGAGGCGTTCCATGAAGAAAATGTCGTTAGGAATGGTGCTGCTCGCATCGGCGACGCTGTTTGCTCAAAGCCCGTTCGATGGGACCTGGATGACCAAGCTGGACACGGCCAAGCTTCCCTCCAAAGCAGACAAGTATTCGTTGCGCAACAATATGTATGAGTGCCTGACCTGCGTTCCGAAGGTAGCGGTGAAGGCCGACGGAACCGATCAGAAGGTCACCGGACATCCGTACTACGACACGGTTGCTGTTCACGTCGTAAATGCCAGCTCAGTCGAGATCATCGAAAAGAAAGACGGGAAGGTCATGTACACAGACAACGAGACCCTCTCGGCCGACGGGAACACGCTAAACGACACGTTCACGGACAAAACGGGGACCCAGCCCGTGACGGGCGAAGCGACCTCCAAGCGGGTAAGCGCGGGACCGGCAGGGTCGCATGCGTTGTCGGGTGCGTGGCGCACGGAAAAAATCAACAGTGTCTCCAGCAACGGGCTTACCATCAACTATCAAGGCACCGCCGATGGACTGAAGATGTCGGATCCGAACGGCAACAGCTACGACGCGAAGTTCGACGGCAAAGACTATCCGATCCAGGGCGATCCAGGCCACACCATGGTTTCATTGAAGCGCATCGGAAACGACACGATCGAAGAGACCGACAAGCGGGACGGGAAAATTGTTGGCGTGTACCGCATGACGGTGTCCAAAGATGGCAAGTCGATCAAGGCGGAGTACACCGATAAGCAGCGTGGGACCACGACGGCGTTCACGATGGAGAAGCAATCGTAGGAGCTGGCGGCGGTGGCGGGAGGGCATGGTGTCAGCCCACCCCGCGCCTCGCAATCTGAGGGAGATGTGTGCTGGAGGGCACTGTGCCAGAATCCTCAAGCAACAGCTTTGGTTCACCGCTTCCAGTCTTTCGCGTCAAGAACGTGGAGGCCAGCATTGCCTACTACCTGGACGCTCTTGGCTTCGAACTGCGATGGCGTGCGCCGGTGCGCGAAAAATCTATAGCCCCTACTGGATCTCCGGCCGCCAATCGGCTGCGTTCCCCCACCAGGCGTGCAATCACCGCCGCAACTTCCTCAGTGTCTGCCGCATCTAAACCTTGACAACATTCCACTCAGGTCTTAGCATGGTATTGTTGGCAATCACAAGCACATTGATTAGAAAGCACTTATAGAATCGAGAGGAGACGACT